>Ga0190304_1001178_pt1 | contig 11800 bp, 12 predicted proteins | sample 48700712_MG_FD_161670 | JGI IMG/M metagenome (GOLD analysis project Ga0190304, IMG submission 161670) | Hydrothermal vent sediment bacterial communities from Southern Trench, Guaymas Basin, Mexico - 4870-07-1--2_MG | ecosystem: Environmental > Aquatic > Marine > Hydrothermal vents > Sediment ... | reverse complement strand
TGACCCTGAGGACCCGTTTAATCGAGATATCGTCCACCGAGATAAGGTCCCGGGTAAAAGAAGGAAAGTCCGTAAAATACCTGGTTCCGCCCTCCGTGGCGAGATACATAGAGGAAAAAGGTCTTTACAGAGATTAAAAGATTGACATATAAAAGGCCGAGAATTATTATAAACGGGTTTGATAGCTATGAGAGAGGAGATAAAAAATCTGCTGGAGCTTCAGAGAGTGGATCTGGAGCTTGATAGGATCGAGAGAAGGAAGGACGAGATACCTGAAGAGATCCGAATTCTTCAGAAACAGCTCGAGGACGAGGAGAACAAATTCGAATCCTTCCTCGAGGAACTGATGAACCTGGAGAAAAAGCTCAAGCAGCTGAACCTGGATCTGGAGGACAACGAGGAGAGAATCAGAAAATACATGAACCAGCTCACCACCCTGAAGTCCAACGAGGAATACAGGGCGATGATGAATCAGATCCAATTAGAAAAGGACAGGAAGGCGCAGCTCGAGGACCAGATCATAGAGCTGATGGAGAAGATCGAAAATTATAAGCAGAAGCGCAAGTTCCTCGAAGACGACCTGAAAACCAAGAGGAATGAGATAAGGAAGAGGATAGCGGAGCTCGAGGATGAGCTCATCAGGATAGACGACAACATCCTGGTTAAAAGGGATGAACGAAAGAGAAGGGCCCACAACGTTCCCGAAAGACTGCTGAAGCAGTACGAAAAACTCAGACAGCTTCGCGGCGGAGAGGTGGTCGTGCCCATGGAAAACGGGGCCTGCGGAGGTTGCCACGCAGAGCTTCCCATTCAGGTACAGGTGGAACTCAAAACCACGGGAAAACTGATCAGGTGTGAACACTGCGGAAGGCTGATCTTCTCTCCCAACAGTGAGTGAGAAAGCTGTGAAGCTCTATGTGGACGGATCTTCCCTCGGGAATCCGGGCCACGGGGGGTGTGGTTACCTGATCGTTGACGCAAAGGGCAATGTCATCGACGAAGGGGCTGCCTATCTGGGCATTGTCACCAATAATGAAGCCGAATATCGCGGTCTTATCCTGGGACTTAAAGCTCTCAGAAAACTGGGCGTTAAGGAAGTTGAAATACTTACCGATTCGAGGCTCCTTTACATGCAACTTATCGGCAAATACAGGGTAAAGGCAGAGAACCTGAAGCCCCTTCACAGGGAGGCCAGGGAACTTCTGAAGGGCTTCAGGTGGAACGCCAGGTGGGTTCAGAGAGATTTCAACAAACGGGCGGATCAGCTGGCTAAAAGGGCCGCCCGGGGAGGTATCGGAAATGGAGAGGTTCACAGTTGAACAGATATGGGAAATTTTTCCTAACAAATATGAGGCCATCGTTGTGGCCGCCAAGGAAGCCCGCAGGCTCGCGAGGATAGCCCGCGAGCGGAAGATCAAGTATTCGGAGAAACCCACGATTCTCGCTCTCGAAAAACTCCTCAAAGGCGAGATCAAGTACAAGAAGCTGCCCACCGCTCCCGGCAAATGAGGGTAATTCTCGGTATAACGGGGAGCGTCGCCGCTTACAAAGGTGCCCTTCTCGCCAGGCTCTTCGTGAAAAGGGGGCACAGGGTAACGGGAGTGCTGACAGGAGCCGCTGAGAAATTCATCACACCCCTGCAGATCTCGTCTCTGACAGGCGATAGATGCTTCGAGGAGGCAGATTTCTTTGCGCCTCAGACAAAGCCCCTTCACATAGAGCTCGCCGAATCGGCGGACCTCCTCGTCGTGGCTCCAGCAAGTTATGACTTCATAGGGAAGGCTGCCTGCGGGATAGCCGATGGGCTCCTGTTGTCCGTCTTCTCCGCTTTCAGGAGGCCTGTGATCATGGCTCCGGCGATGCATTCCTCCATGTGGAACTCCCATTTTCTCCGGGAAAACGTGGAAAAGCTCAGGGCCGCGGGCGTCCACTTCGTGGGGCCGGTTGAGGGCGCGCTGTCCTCGGGAGATACCGGCATGGGGAGAATGGCAGACCCCGAGGAGATACTGAAATTCTCAGAGAAACTGCTCGAGGAGGCGGGGAAACTGAAGGGAAAGAAAATCCTTATAGCCTATGGTCGGACCGAGGAGGAAATAGATCCGGTCAGGGTTATCACGAACAGGTCGAGCGGGAAAATGGGCTATTACCTTGCCGAAAGGGCGAAGGCAATGGGAGCCCATACGATCCTGGTGGAAGGTGAGATCTCCTACCAGCCCCCCGTCGGCGACGAGAAACACAAAGTACGAACACACGCCCAGATGCGGGAAGTCCTTATAAAACTGGCCCCTCAGGCCGACGTCATAATAATGAGTGCCGCCGTCTCCGATTTCAGGCCCGAGATCCGAAGCGAGGAGAAAATCAAAAGGGGGAAAGCCCTCCAATTGACGCTGGTGCCTACCGGCGACATCCTCGCCGAGATAGGGAAAAACAAAAAGAAGGGGCAGGTGGTGGTCGGTTTCGCCCTCGAATCGCAGAACCTCGAGGAGGTAGCCCGGGAAAAACTGGATAGAAAAAATCTGGACATCATCGTGGGGAACACTCTTGATGCCCCCGGAAGCGACTTCATCGACGGGTTCATTCTCGACAGAAACGGAAATCTTACGGAGTTCAAGGGGAGACATAAGGCAGAAGTCGCCTCAGCCCTCTTTGAGAAAATAGCCGAATTCCTGGGAGCTTGAAATTGGGGAAAGAAAACCTGGAATTCTTCCTCTGGATGAAAGAAGTCCTTGGCGTGAGCGAGGTGTTTCTCGGAGAACGCTATGAGGTGAGGGACAAGCGTTCCCTCCTCGAAGCCATCAGGAGGCAGGTCTTTCAGTGCAGAAAGTGTCCCCTCTACAGGACGAAGACGAATTACGTCTTCGGCGACGGAAATCCGGATGCCGGCCTGATGCTCGTAGGAGAGGCCCCGGGGCGGGATGAGGACCTCCAGGGCATCCCCTTCGTTGGAAGGGCGGGAAAGCTCCTCACGGAGCTTCTCGAGGAAGCGGGGCTCGACAGGGAGAAGGACGTGTATATAGCAAACGTCCTGAAGTGCAGGCCTCCGGGAAACAGGGACCCGAAGCCCGACGAGATAGCAGCCTGCAGCCCCTATCTGGACGCTCAGATAAGGATCATAAAGCCCAGGGTGCTCGGAGCCCTCGGCCGCTACAGCGGGCACTTTCTGTCCGGCCAGAATCTGCCCCTATCATCGCTCCGGGGAAGGGTTCTCCAGAGCATCTACGGCATAAAGCTCGTCGTTACCTACCACCCCGCCGCCATTCTCAGAAATCCCAATCTCATAGACCGCTCCCGGAAAGACTTCGAGCTCATGCTGAAGCTCCTCAGAGAGTGAGACAGAGCAAAAGGCAATCTTCGGCTTTTTCACATGGATTCCCATGGCGAGGACGAAAGAATCCGAGATCCTGAGAAAAACGGTCGAATTCGTCAAAAGCTGCCTCAGGGATGAGAGCTGGGGCCACGGCTGGCAGCACGCCAGAAGGGTCTGGAGAACCTCCCTGCGAATAGCCGAAAAAGAAGGAGTAAAGGTCGACCTTCTCGTCCTTCAGCTCGCGGCCCTGCTCCACGATGTCGAGGACAGAAAAATCAGGGGAAAATGCCGCTCCGTGGAGGCTTTCCTCAGGGAACTGGAACTGGAAAAGAAAAGGATCGATCACGTCCTCGAGATAGTGAGGAACATCTCCTTTAAAGGTGCCGCCGTCCCTGACAACATGAAAAGCACGGAGGGCAAAATCGTACAGGATGCCGACAGGCTCGACGCGCTGGGTGCCATAGGCATAGCAAGGTGCTTTGCCACGGGAGCCATTCTGGGAAGGTCAATCCACGATCCGAAAGCGAAACCGGAATCGCATAGGAGTCCCGAAGAGTACAGGAATTCGAAATCAACGAGCATAAATCACTTTTACGAGAAACTGCTCCATCTGAAGGACCGCCTGCACACCAGAACGGCCAGGAAAGCGGCAGAAAACCGCCACAGGTTCATGGTAAGGTTTCTGGAAAAATTCTTTGAGGAGTGGGAGGGAAAGGACCTGTAGTTCAACGGTTCTAAACCGCAAATTTTCCTTGACATAATAACTCTGTTTGCTCATAATTGCCGATTAGTATGAGATCCAAAGACGAATATCCTGCGAGAGAAATAGAGGAGAAGTGGCAGAAGTGGTGGAACGATAAAGGACTCTACCTGACCAAACACCCTCCGCGACAGAAGTACTACGTCCTCGAGATGTTTCCCTACCCTTCGGGAGACCTCCACATGGGACACCTAAAGAACTACGTCATAGGCGACGTCGTGGCCCGCGTGAAGATAATGGAGGGATACGACATCCTCCACCCCATGGGTTGGGACTCCTTCGGCCTCCCTGCCGAGAACGCCGCTATAAAGAAGGGAGTTGACCCCAAAAAGTGGACGGAGAACAACATAAATACTTACAGGAACACCCTCAAAAAACTGGGCATAAGCTACGATTGGACGAGAGAAATCGCGACTTCCGACCCCGATTACTACAGGTGGACGCAGTGGATCTTCCTGTTCCTCTATAAAAAGGGGCTCGCCTACAGGAAAAAGGACTACGTTAACTGGTGTCCCAACTGCAAGACCGTGCTCGCCAACGAGCAGGTTATAGACGGCAAATGCGAGAGGTGCAAGACTCCCGTGGTCAAAAAGGAACTGGAGCAGTGGTTTTTTAAGATAACCGATTACGCCGAAAGGCTCCTGGAGGACCTGAAAGAACTGGAGGGCAAGTGGCCTCCCCAGGTCCTGAAACTTCAGGAGAACTGGATAGGCAGATCCGAGGGCTGCGAGATAGTCTTCGAGCTCGAGGGAAAAGGGATCAAACTCCCCGTTTTCACGACGAGGGCTGACACGCTCTTCGGCGTCACTTTCATGACTATCGCTCCCGAGCACCATCTTCTGCCCGAGATCATCGAGGACTCACCCCACAGAGAAGAGGTCGAGGAATACGTCCGGCAGGCACTCCTCAAAAGCGAGGCTGAGAGGACTAAGGAAGAACGCGAGAAAACCGGCGTTTTCACCGGCAAGTACGCGATTCATCCCTTTACGGGGGAGAAAATACCCATCTGGGTCGGTGATTACGTGCTTGCCAACTACGGGACGGGCATAGTCATGGGAGTGCCCGCCCACGATCAGAGAGATTTTGAATTCGCAAAAAAATACGGCCTGCCCATCAGGGTCGTGATCAAGCCCGAAGACGGCGATGAACCTCGTCCGGAGGAGATGGAAGCTGCCTTCGAGGATTACGGCGTTATGATCAACTCCGGTGAGTTCACCGGGCTTCCTTCGAGGGAAGGGATAGAGAGGGTCGCCTCGAGGCTCAGGGAGATGGGCAAAGGCGGAAAGACGGTGAGCTACAGGCTGAAGGACTGGCTGATATCCCGTCAGCGCTACTGGGGTGCGCCCATCCCCATGATACACTGTGAGAAATGCGGCTACGTACCGGTCCCCGAGGACCAGCTACCCGTTCGCCTTCCTGAGGGTATCAGGGATTTCAGGCCTAAGGGCCGCTCTCCCCTGGCCGACGTCCCCGAGTTCATAGAGACAAAGTGTCCCGTTTGCGGTGGCCCCGCCAGAAGGGATCCCGATACCATGGACACCTTCGTGGACTCCTCCTGGTATCACCTCCGCTACATCGACCCGAGGAACGAGGAGATGCCCTTCGATCCGGAAAAAGCCGAGGCCTGGATGCCGGTGGACCAGTATATAGGCGGAGCCGAGCACGCCACGAAACACCTGATATACGCGAGATTCATACACAAGGTACTCTACGATGCAGGCCTCTTAAAGACGAAGGAACCCTATCTGCACCTCTTTACTCAGGGCCTGGTGCTCAAAAAGTTCTTCTGGTGCAACCACTGCTTGAGGGTTGTGGAGGAGAACGAGATAGAGAAAGGCATCCACAAAGCCTGCGGTAATCCGATCGAGGAGAGGCTGGAAATGATGTCGAAATCCAAGGGAAACATCGTCCCCGTTGGGCCCTTCGTCGAGAAACATGGTGCCGACACTGCCAGGATCACAATACTCTTCGCCGGTCCCGCTGAAAAGGATATGGAATGGACCGATGCCGGCGTCGAGGGCGCAAGGAGGTTTCTGAACAGGATCTGGAGGCTCTACTCCAAGCACAGAGACAAATTGAGGGGAGAAATCCCCGATTTCGATCCGGAAAAACTTTCTAAGGAGGAAAAAGACCTCTACATCGCACTTCAGAAAACAATTTTTGAGGTCAGGAAGGACTCGTCGGAATTCCATTTCAACACCGCCCTGGCCCGTCTGATGGAGCTCCTGACGGCTATGAGCCGCTTCGAAAAAACCGATAGCCCCGTTTTCCTCAGGTCACTCAGGGAATACATAGTGCTCCTCGCACCCTTCGCTCCGCACCTCAGCGAGGAGCTCTGGCACTGGACCGGAGCCGAAAGTTCCGTATTCTCAAACAGGTTCCCTGAATACGATCCCAGGTATACCAGGGGCGAATTGACGGAGATAGCGGTCCAGATAAACGGAAAGGTCAGGGCGAGACTGCAGGTACAGAGAGGGCTGGAGGAGAAGCAGGTCCTCGACCTCGCTCTCAAAGAGGAAAACGTCAGGCGCCACCTGCAGGGGAAAAACATCCGCAAGACGATCTACGTGAAGGACAAGCTGCTCAACATAGTCGCAGGCTAAATCTATATAGCGCCCCCGCTTGTAGCTTTTTCTATCATTTCATCGATGGATTTTTGAAGCTCCTCGGGAAGGTCCTTGATCTTGATGTCGAGAAAGCCCCTTATTATAAGGGCTCTGGCGCTTTCCTCGTCAAGTCCCCTTGCCATGAGGTAGCTGATCTCCTCGGGGGCAATCCTGCCCACCGCTGCCTCATGGGAGAGCTCCGTGTCGCGGGTAGCTCCTTTTAGCTCAGGTATCGCGTGTATGTATCCTTTCTCCCCGAGAAGAAGCCCGGAACACTCCATGTGGCCGGACGTTTTGCTTGCCGCCCCCAGAATGTGGCCGCGGGATATTACCTCTCCGCCGTTGGAGACGACCCTGCTTATTATCTCTCCCCTCGCCCCGGGCTCCTCGAGCAGTGTCGCAGCCCCGAGGTCAAAATGGGTATCGGGATGGGCGTAAACTATGGAGTAAAAACCCGAAAATCCGTCCCTCCTGACCTTCGCCACGGGATAGGATTGAACTTTCCTCGCCGGCGTCAGGGCCACGTAATTGGAGACGAAGATCCCCTCCTCCTCCACCTCGGCGCCGGAACGGGGAAATACCTCCACCTCATAGCTCCAGTCGTGGACCATGCTGTATGTGAGGAGCGCTCCCTTTCTGACGTAATATTCCGTTATGCTTATGTGCTTCCCTTCTTTTACGTAAAAAGCGCTGATACAGCCTGTAATTATATGGAGCTCCGATCCAGGCTCGGCCACGACGATGTTGTGGACCACCTGGGAGAACCTCGTGGTCTTCAGAAAGAAACACGCCTGAACGGGGGCCTTTACCTTAGCGCCCGGCAGAGCCCTTATGAAGTAACCGATAGGAGGGTTTTCGGCCGCAGTTTTCGTGTACTCGTCCCTGTCCTTCGGGACAGCCCTGAACATCAGCTCCTCGACCCAGGGATATACCTCCAGCGCCTTCTTGAGGGGCAGGATCTCGACGTCCTTCTCCTTCTTCTCGGTCTCCACGATCTGATTGTCGGTGATGAGAAAAGAACCGGCCCTGGGGAGTTTCCCCGAGCTGTCGTATCCGACCCTTTCCAGCCTTTTCAGCTCTTCCTCTGGAATTTTATCTGCCATCACGCAGCCTCTTCTCTGGATTGCTCAGCGAGAAGACACTCCACACACTCCTTATAGCCCTTTGCTTTTATCTGGCGGAGAACGTCCATGGGACTTCCGTGGCAGAGTATCTTCCCCTCCATCATCACGTGAGCTATGTCTGCATTGAGATAGTTCAAAATGTGGCCCGTATGGGTTATTATGATGCCCGATCTCTTTCTCTCCACGATGTGTTTATCTCTCTCCAGAAGCTGACCTATAAAGCGGGCGAGGAGGGTTATGTTCTCCAGGTCGACGCCCGACTCCGGCTCATCGAGCAGAACCAGCTCGGGTCTCTGAACCATAAGCTGGAGGATCTCGGAACGTTTTATCTCGCCGCCCGAGAAACCGTCGTTGAGCTCCCTGTCGAGGTGGCTTTTGAGCCCCAGCTCCTCGGCCAGTTCCTCTATAGCGGAATCGCTTCCGTTCAGCGTCGCAAGCAAAGTCCTCAGCCGCACTCCTTTTATAAGGGGAGGTCTCTGAAAGGCCAGTCCTATCCCCAGCTTTGCCCTTTCATCTGTCGAGAGTTCGAGTATGGACTTACCTTTAAATCTTATGTCCCCCTTGATGACCTGAAACTGGGGAAGCCCCATTATGGTCCCGAGGAGGGTCGACTTGCCCGAGCCGTTGGGCCCGAATATCACGTGAAGCTTGCCAACGCCCACGTGGAGGTCAAGCCCTTTCAGGATCAGGTTGTCGCCGGCTTTCACCCAGAGGTCCTCTATTTCCAGAATGTAGGGGGGAGAATCGTATAGTTTGCTCTCGTCTTCAAGTTTTCCTGACATCTCCGGCGTCTCCTTAGTTGCACGTATTTAAATGGTTTGATATTATAACGCGCCGGTTCCGGATTTAAAAGGGACTCTGAATTCTCCCAAAGTGATAGGCGAAACTCAGCCAGGGAATGGGAAAACCCTTCTCCAGAATGGAATAATTGAAGATAATTCCGAGGTCAGCGCTGAGCCTCCTCCCGAAAAACCTGAGCGCCAGACTGTAGGGTTCTGACTTGAGATCAAAGGGATGCCCCGTAATTAGCCAGTTCTCCGTGAGGAGGGAAATGTGACTCGAAAGGCGCAGATTCCCGCCTGCCAGAAATATCGGATCGCTGATCTCGTATCCTGACTCCTTCGAGGCATAGCCGAAACCAATCCCGAAGGTCAGGCTCCTGTCCCCTTCTCCAACGCTGCCAACACCGTAGACAATGCCATACCTGTGCTTCCTCCCCGCGGAGACCCACAGAAATCCTGCCGAAATAGCCCCTTTCTTGAGCCTGGTGCCTATTCTCGGAGCCAGAAAATAGATCTGATCCCTGAAGGAAACTCCGGGGAAAACCGAAAAACCACCGAGCAAACTTATATTATCGGTAAGCCCATAGGCGACAGACGGGAAAAAGACATATGTATCGGAAAAGTAGCCGTGCCCCTTACCCAGAGGCCAGCCGGTGGGGCTGAAGAGGAGCCTCGAATAATTCGGATCGTCGAATCCGTATTTCCTGCTCTTCACCTCGGCAATGGATTCAATGTTTCGCCTTGAGATCTCGATTTTGAGTCCGTCCTGAGTCCTGAGCCAGACCCTCAGGGAATCCTGACCCATAAGGTAACCCGTGATCTCCCTGCCGCTCTTCAGGACAACCTGCACTTTTCTGGACTTAAGTCCCCTGTAATCGGCCTCCTTTCCCTCCACGCCCGAGTTACACAGAAAGAACACAACAAGCATAAAAGCTACATTCACGGCGGCCTCCTCAGCTTTCGGGGGTGGTCTCTTCCGGTATGATTATCCAGGCGACGAGATACGCGATGAGAGCAGGCACGATGCCCAGAGCTATGCCTATTATGACAGCGAGGACCCGAATGAGGTTCGAATCAATGTTGAAATATTCCCCGAGGCCGCCACACACACCTGCTATGAGGCGGTCCTTCCTGGATCTGGTCAATCTCCTCATTTCCCATCCTCTGTTCTTTTTCTCCTCGAGGAGAGGATGTAATTCCTCAGATCCTCGGGAGTTCTGGCTTCGGTCCATCTTCTCTCAAAATCCTCCTCGTGGGCAATGCTTGCTATGGCCATAAGGGCCCTGAGGTGGAAGTTCCTCTCGTCCCTCGTGCCGGCCATGAGAAAAACCGCCCTGACGGGTTCTTTCTCCCCACTGAAGGAAATACCATCCCTGGCCCGGGCGATGAGGAGCGCGAATTTCCCCTCACCTTCCACTATGATGTGGGGAATCGCCAGCCCCGGCCGCACGACCGTGTGGGACTGTGCCTCCCTTTCGAGAAGCTTCTTCGCCAGGACATCGGGATCAACTCCGAGAGATGGCGAGAGTTCCTGAGAAGCAATGCGGAAAAATTCCTCCATGGTATAGCTTCCCTTCAGGTCAAGGATGGGTGACCTTTTGACCAGCCTGTCAAACCTGTCTTCCACAAGTTCATCCCGCTCCATCAGGATCTCCCTGAGTTCCCGAGAAAGGGAGCTATCCCTGAACTCCCCGTCGGCCGCTTTCTCCACCATGTACATAAGCGCCGATCTCCTTTTCTCCCCCTTTCTTGGATAGATCCAGTACCAGATCAGAGCCGCTGCGAAAAAGATAAGGGTTGTGAGGAGAGTCGGCAAGCCCATCATCGCTATAAAGACGAGGTATATCAGGGTGCTCAGGACGTAAATCCAGGGATAGAGGGGGGCTCTGAAGCTCGGCCTGTAGGTTACTATTTTGCTCTCCCGCATTATGAAAAGGGATGCATTCACCATCACAAAAAGAATCAGCTGCACGGTCGAAGCAACCTCCACCAGCTTCTCGAGGTCCAGAAGCAGAATAAGCAGAGCCATAAAGAGGGAAGTGGTCAGCACGGCCACATAGGGGGTGCCAAAACGGGGATGGAGCTTCTTTATTCCGGTCGGCAGCCAGCCGTCTCTGCTCATGGCCTGAAGGGACCTTGAGGAGGAAAGTATGCCGGCGTTGGCAGTCGTGGCGAAGGCCAGCAGAGCGGCAACCGATATGGCCACCTCGCCCGCCAGTCCCAGGAAAAGGCCAGAGGCATCCGAGATGGGCGTGAGGGTTTCGGCCAGCCTGTCAGGATCTAAAACGCCGACGGTGACGGCAACAACGGCCACGTATAGGAGGCTCACGGAGAAAAAGGCAAGCATCATGCCCGCCGGTATGTTCCGCGAGGGATTCCTGACTTCCTCGGCAACGCTTGCCACTTTTGTCAGCCCGCCGTAGGAGATGAAAACAAGGCCCGAGGTGAAAAACACCGCTTTCATCCCTCCGGGCATAAAGGGCACGTATCTATGAACGTCCACGTGCCGACTGCCCAGACCGACAAATAGAAGGAGCAGGATGAAGAGGAGGGCGACAAGCAAAATCTGAAGCCTCCCCGAACCCTTGACGCTGAGCACGTTCATGGCCGTGAAGAAAAGCAGAAACAGGAGGGCGAGAAGCTTGATGTGGCCGTAACTCAGGGAGGGGAAAAGGAGCTTGAAGAGAGCCCCTATCCCTATCAGGGCGAAGGCACTTTTCAAGCTGACGGAAGCCCATTGTGAGAAACCGCCCGCCGTACCTGCCAGTCCACCCAGGCTTCTCTCTATATAAAAATAACTCCCTCCCGATTTGGGCATGGCGGTCGAAAGCTCAGATTTGGCGAGGACCGCTGGCAACATGGCAAGGGCAGCGAGGATGTAAGCGAGTATAACCCCAGGTCCGGCGTGTCTGTAAGCAATGCCGGGCAACACAAAGAGCCCCGAGCTGATCATGGAACCGGCGGCGACCGAGAAGACCCCGGCGAGCCCCAATTCTTTTCGCATCTTATCCATTCACTGAGGATTTTATAAGAGGCGGAGGGCCATTACAAGGAGAAGTCACCTGAGATACAAAAACTTCAGAATCCGCTGCATCCCGCATCCCTCAATGAGTACGAAGTAAACACCCGCACTGGCCGATCCGGGCATGCTCAGGGAGATCTCCCTTTTCCCCGATTTGAGTTCCCCCTCAAAAAGCGATCTCTGGAATCTCCCGGTGACG
>Ga0190304_1001176_pt1 | contig 11821 bp, 14 predicted proteins | sample 48700712_MG_FD_161670 | JGI IMG/M metagenome (GOLD analysis project Ga0190304, IMG submission 161670) | Hydrothermal vent sediment bacterial communities from Southern Trench, Guaymas Basin, Mexico - 4870-07-1--2_MG | ecosystem: Environmental > Aquatic > Marine > Hydrothermal vents > Sediment ... | reverse complement strand
GTTTTCAGGAACTTTGGAGTTACGGGAACAATTCTTTTTATGCTCTCATAGGCTAGGATATCATCTGTGGAATTGTATCCATATACAAGCACGTTCCCGAGACCGTTTGCCTCTTTGAGAATATTCTCATCCAAATCCAGCTTTCCTCTCAATTGTTCGATGTTTGTGTAATCATCTTTGGGAATTAATGTTCATATCTTTACAGGTTTTGGTGAGTATCATCAAGGATCGCCAGTTTTTCGAATTGAGAAGGATAAAAAAACCTCTCTCACAAAGGAATCGGGAGGATTAGGACAGTGAAATAATTCTCGGTGTGAAATGATGCCACCATATATCTATACAGGGTGATAATTCGTCTGGGATTCTGATAGTTGTTGGAGCTAGAGAAGAAAACTTTTCACATTCAGCAAAAGCTTTCTATAACGTGAGCATTTAATTCAAACAAAAAATTAAAATTACTCCTAAAATAAATTTATTAATTGGGAGAGGTCGGGAATTTGGAGGTATCGTGGTTGCTTTCACTCGAAAACTCACCATTCTTCTTCCTTTTGTCCTATTCACTTCTGGGTGCAGGTCTGAAATATATAGATGCTGCCTTTGATGAAAAAGCATTCGATAAAAAGGTGGCACTGCTGATTTCACCTTTTCTCGGGGTGCTATGGTTTTTTACCATGCTGATAGACAGTGCATCCGCAGTATTGCTATCTGCTATAGTTCTTGGTGTTTTGCTCAAAGGGAAAATAGACAATATTGCCCACATGGTGGGTGTGTTCATCATAATATTTATGGTGATGATAACCGGTCTAAGGGTCATGCCTTTACCTTTAATACTTCTGACCGCCTGTGCATGTATGGATGAAGTTGGAAATGACATAATTGACAGAAAAAGGAGAACCAGGAGTTTTCTCGACGTTTTTTTGAAGTACTTCTTCGGAAAAAGATGGCTTTTAAAGGTAGCGGTTCTTTATCTTGTTTTATTAGGTCTTTTCCCAATGTATCTTCTGGTTGCGCTCATATTCTTCGATGAAAGTTATCTTTTAGTTGAGGAGTATGGGAAGGCGAGACTAAAACAAAAGAAACAGAAAGAGTGAAATTTTTATTTTCTTGATCTTTTCCTCTTCTGAAGCGATATGGCTATAGAATGTGATGTTCTGGTAGTCGGTGGAGGTCCTGCTGGATTGTCCGCTGCTTTAACTTTGGTGAAAAAAGAAAATTTGTCCGTTATTGTTCTAGAGAGGAAGAATTTTTTTGGGCCAGCTAAACCTAGATATGACATAACTGAGGTTGACAAAGAGATGAAAAAAATTTTTGAATATCTGGGTCTTAGCCCATTAAAAAGGACTAATGTGTCAGAGTGGTTCTTTCCAGATAGAGAACTCACGATGGAGTCTGAGGTAGAGGATTTTTATTTCTTAAGGGGAAACGGAAGCAATTCTATAGAGAATTTCCTTATAAAGAAACTCAGAGCATACGATGTCAAAATTCTGAATGGAATCGAGATTAAGGATATAGAGATGTCAGATAAAAATGTAGAAAAAATATGGATTTCGCATAAAGGTGCAGATGTAGATATAAAGCCAACTTTCGTTATAGCTTCAGATGGAAATTTTTCTTTCTTAAGAGAAAAATTAAATATTAAAAAGAGGATTTTAGCAAAATTTAAGGGTGTAGGAATATTATTAGAATCGAAGGAGGAAAATGCTATACCGTACTCTCGGATATACTTTGATTCTGATATAGCTCCAGGAGGATACGTATACGCTGGATCAGTCGAAAGAGATGTGTTTTTTTGTCTCGTAGTTGATCATGATCTCGCTAAAGAAAAGGAGAGGCAACTGTTCGATAATCTAAAATTGTTTTTAGATCGCAGATATGGAATATTCTTGGATAGATGTAAATTCAAAAATTACTTTGGAGGTGTAGGTTTATCTGGCAACATAGAGGTTATACATGGAAACGTCATATTTATCGGTAGCTCTGCTTTACTTCACGATCCACTCTTCGGTTATGGATTAAATTACGCCATCTCGTCCGGATATTATGCTGGACTGGCTATATGTGACAAAAATTTTGATATATACAGTGAGTTTGATAAGCTGATCGATGAAGAATTTAAAGAAAAACATTTTCTAAGAAATGCATGGAAAAAACCTAGTAATGAGACTCCTGATATATTGACAAAATATTTGTCTAGAGATAGCAACAGTATATCCCAAGCAGAAACATTTTTTAAACAGAAAAATACTCAAAGCTTTGGAGCATTTTAGATTCAGAGATCTGGAGAAAGGGTGGGATCATAATGAAATCCTTGTCCTGTGATGTTTTGGTTGTAGGTGCCGGACCTGCTGGTAGTTCTGCAGCGTTATCATCTGCAAAAGAAAATTTAGATGTAATTATTGTTGATAAAAAGGAGCTGCCATCAAAAATTGCTTGTGCTGAAACTATAAGCGAGGGGTTCTTTCAGTATTTACCTTTCAAAATACCTAGTAAACTGTTAGGAAATAGGCTCAAAGGGATTAAATTCTATTACAAAGAATTTTACATAAAAAGAGATAAAGGTATATGGTGGAAATCCTTCACAATAAACAGGAGAGAATTTGATCCTTTTGTACTTAAGTTGGCTATAGATGAAGGGGCCACGTTTTTGGCATCAACCGAGTTTGTGAATTTAAGGTGTTCCAGTAATTATATAGTAGATAAAGTTTTATTACGAGATAATGAGGGTAATAAGATTTTTGTTTACCCAAAGATCCTTATAGCTGCGGATGGTGTGCAATCTAGTGTATTAGATGCTATAGGTATATCAAAAACTAAAGCATATTCTATCGGCTATATCAAGAGTCATGAAGTTCACGATCTAGATTTACCGAATACAGACGATAAATATGGTCATGTATATTTTGGCGAATTTGCAGATGGTGCATATGGATATATCTTTCCAAAATCTAGAAATGTAGCAAATATAGGTGTTGCAAGTTTGACCGATAAAGAGCTCGATAAGAGATATAAAAAGTTTCTACGTATAATTAGTAGGAAAATAGGGAGGGGGACGAACAAGATAGATAGAAGCGGTGTGGCTCCCATTACAGGCTTCTCTGATGATATCGCCTATGGAAATACACTCTTAGTTGGTGATGCTGCAAACCAGAACTTTAAACCTTTTGTTGAGGGAATACTTCCCGGAGTAATTTGCGGCTCGATAGCTGGACAAGTAGCTGTACAATGCCTCAACGACGTTAAGAATATTCGAAGATTCTATAAGAAATCGATAAGAGAGAAGATAGGAAAATTTTTTAGAGAATCTGATGCACTGAACGACATTCTTATACATGTATACGATAAAAAATATAAGTCGAGGTTTCTCATAGAGTTAGCCGCGTTTTCGTATACTTTGGGATACAGGGAATTACGAAAACTCTTAAAACTTGATGAAAATAATATCGAAAAGTTTCTCAAAGAGAAATTAACCTAGATATCTTGGAAACTTATCAGGTTAATACTTTCGTATAGGTGGTGAGGTGTTCCATCTTCCAAAATCAAACTTTCCCCGCCACCAAACAAGATTAGATAATCGCTATGTGTTTTATCTGCGATGTTTTTTATCTCATAAATCCTGCTACCAAGCGTCTCAATGTATGTTTCACACATTACACCATATATCAGTTTAGCTTCTCTTGAAAATATTTTCTGAGTTTCTAAAAGGATTTGATCAGCTGTTAGACTGTAGAGTTCCAGCTCGTTAGATTCTATTTTATTTGCAAAATAGACATGACTTCCTAAGATTAGTCCGATCATGTATGCATGTATTTTACCCTCCCTTAGCGATCCAAACGGATAATAGAAAGCTTGTGTGTAGAACTTTTCCACTTCTCGTACAGATTTTTCATCCCAACCTAGAAGTCTATATAACTCGGGAGTTGCTTCTTTATCATTGATGCGAACGACCGTCCGTCGATCTTTTTTGGTAGATATTTTTACCTTGATACCTCTAGGTACTAGAGCTGAAGTTGAAAAAAAGCTGGGTTTTAGTTGCGTAGATACCCCCATTAATAGGAGTGTATTTTCCAATACTTCTCTATCTAGAAATTGATAGTTCTTTAATAGCTTCCCGTTATCTATAGACACTAAGCCAATTAAGGGTTTATCAATTTGGGCTGAGATGTGCTCTAGAATTTCATCTGCTCTATCAGTGCCCATATTGGATTTCCACAGAGTGGGGAGAGCCTTTTCCATGACTCTTCCCATGGTTTTACTTTTTATGACTGTCTGTCTTCCCACACCCGGAAACGATGGAATAACGGGACCAGATACTATCTCTATATAAAACTCTGTCTTATTTAGCGAATCTTTAGCTCTTAACATGTCGATGCACTCTTCAACTGCTTTTTTTGGGTTTCTTTTGGTGTTATGACCTACACCAATTGATACTCTCATGTCTGGATAGTGGACAGCTAATCCGGTAGCACCTCTTGCAAAACATCCATAGTTGTTCATGAATCCAGCTACGGTTCCGCCGATTAAAGGTGTTCCTTCAGGTAAGACTTCCCAGACTCCGTTGAGGAGTTCCTGGAAACCGCCGTATTTTTCGTAGTGAATGGTTGAAAATAACAGGAAGAATTTCGGTTTCTCGCCTTCGAGTTTTTCTAGGGCAGTTTCAGCTACTTCTCTACCAGCTTCCCTTGCATCCCATTTTCTTGATAACCCAACACCGGCCTTCAACTCGCTCATGTTTTTCCTTCAAGTATTTCGATAATCCTCCTTCTTGCGTTCTCCATCTCTACCTCAATCAAACCTTTATTGGCGAGGGAGGGGATTATTGCAACCAAGGCGTTAGATGTATTTGGAATGACAAAAAAGAGAACGGAATGATTCTTCAGCCTGAACTCCATAACATCCAGGCCAACACTCGCATATTCTTCTATAACCGCAAAAACGTTTTTCATGGCGACAGATACGATATCCCAAACATCCATGATCTTCGGGTTAAATTTCGATGTATCCGGCATCACACTGACCATATTCTTCCTTGCCACCATGCAGGCATAGATGTCATCGAGTTTAAGCAGATCCTCAAGAACCTCGAGGATGGGGTCATCGCTCACTTGATTTCAATCCCCCTGTCTGTAATCGATATATCAATGGGCTTCAAGACATGTTTTGTCCCCCTCATCTTCCATATGGTCAACTTTCTCCTGTCCATCATTGGATCCATCTGTAGTAAGATCACACCATCTGCAAGAAATTCAGAAATTCCATCTCTGGAAAGCGCGGAAATCTCTGCGGGTAATTCGGATGTCACCATCGCCGTCGAAGGATGCTTGCGGAGCAAACCAAAAATCCTCCTTATATGATGTCTGGCCACAGTAACAGAATTGGCAGGGTAAGTACTCAGTTTTTCTACGATGGGTACTTTCTCAAAATCTATGTTTCTTTCGATGAGGACGGGCATATCCACGAACTGGGAAAGGGAATCGATAACGACCCTTTCGAACTCGTCCTCCATCATTGCTGCTTCCAATCTGTGATATACGCCGGCCGTCTCAGGGTCTACGTATATTATCTTCAATAGGTTATCATCTATGGCGGCTTGGAAGTTGAAACCCAAGGTCCCGGAATGCAACAAAATATTTTCCTTTTCTTGATCCGCCGTTACATAGAGACATTTTTTTCCCTTTTTTATTCCCCCGCTTATGAAGTGGAAGCAAAGGATGCTTTTTCCAGATCCAGGCGCGCCAGATACAAGGGTTATACTATTCTTTGGTAACCCCCCCTGCAGAAGCTCGTCGAGTTTTGGGATGCCGGTTGATATCCTCTCTATGGTATAACCTTCATGAGCAAAATCTCTCTTTGTACCTTCTGATACGGTTTCCAACCTTTCCCCTCCTTCGCCCGTTGTGCATAGTTTTAGTACTATAAAAAATTTATCTGCCATCAAAAACGGGAACAAACTCTTAATAAGGAAACAGGATAATAATGCCTCAAGTATGCGCAGAAGGAAGAGAGAAAAACTTCTCAGAAAAACGATAGCGAAATCCAGGATAGAGGAACTCTTTAAACTGGCCGAAGAAGAAGCTCTCAAAGGCAGAATCGATCGCGCCGATAGATACGTTGAACTTGCTAGGAAAATAAGCATGAAATACCAGGTTAGAATACCAAAAAGATATAAACTTTTTTTCTGTAAAAAATGTTACCATTTTCTCTTGCCCGGAGTTACATGCAGAGTCAGGATAAACAGAGGAAAACTGGTCATATACTGTTATAACTGCAAAAACTATCGGAGAATTCCTTCAAAATCTTCCGCTACCCTTAAATAACCAATGGTTATTTACCCTATACAATTCTTCAAATCTTGGTAGGAGATATGGAAAAATGACAACCGCATACGATGTTCCTCCAGACAAGCTGATAAAAAAGATCGCCGAGAAATTGAAGCAGGATAAGACCTTCACTCCACCAGAGTGGGCAAGATTTGTTAAAACGGGCCCCCACGCCGAAAAGCCACCGATGGAACCGGACTGGTGGTACACAAGGTGCGCATCCATACTGAGAAAGATTTACATCAAGAAGTGCATAGGGATAGAGAGATTGAGAGCGGAGTACGGCGGAAAGAAGGACAAAGGTTCAAAACCCTATCATGCCGTCAAGGGAAGTGGTTCTATCGTCAGAAAAGCTCTTCAGCAGTTGGAATCGGCGGGCTACGTTACAAAGATAAGAGGAAAGGGCAGAGTCATAACTCCAAAAGGTCAATCCTTTGTGGATAATACCGCCCACGAGGTTAAACTCGAACTCGAGAAGGAGATACCGGAATTGAGTAAATACTGAAGGAATTGTTATGGATGAAGATTTGGAGGAAATAAAGAGAAGAAAACTGGAAGAACTGAAAAGGCAACTCGCCTATCAGCAGGCGATGCAAGAACAGGAAGAGATAGAAAGGGAACAAATCGAAGAGGAGAGAAGAAGAATCCTTTCCGCGATACTCACCTCCGAGGCGAGAGAAAGACTCGCGAGGGTGAAGATGGCGAGACCGGATTTCGCGAGAGCAATAGAAGATCAACTCATAATCTTGGCGCAGAGTGGAAGAATTAAAAATAAGATAGATGATAACCAGCTGAAAGCCATACTTGCGAAACTGGCGAAAGGTAAAAGAGATATAAAAATAGAAAGAAGGGGATTATAATGGCGAGGAATAAACCTCTCGCAAAGAAACTGAGACTCCTGAAAGCGACAAAAAGTAACAGAAGAGTCCCTGCCTGGGTGGTCATAAGAACGAACAGAACATTTCTCAGGCATCCGAAGATAAGGAACTGGAGAAGAAGCAAACTCCAGAAGTGATGACCTATGGCCGAGAAGGAACTTGAAAGGATATATGTGATTCCGCTGAGGAAAGCAAAACATGGCCCTGCTTCAAAGGCGGCGCCGAGAGCCATCAAACTCATAAGAAAGTTTCTCTCCAGACACATGAAGGTAGATGTGGAAAATGTCTGGATTGACCAATCAGTAAATGAGATGATCTGGTCCAGAGGGAAGTACAAGGTACCCAGCAAGATAAGAGTAAGGGCTGTTAGATTCGATGACGGAGTTGTGGAGGTTTCTCTTCCCGAGGTTGAATTTAGACCGCTCAGAGAAGAGATAAGGGCAACAAAAGAAGCGAAAAAACCGATCCTGAAGAAGAAAGAAGAGGTTGCCGAGGAGGCCGAAGAAAAAGCAGAGGAGAAGCCAGAAGAAGGCGCCGCCGAGGAAGAGAAAGCCGAGGAGAAGGAGGAAAAACCGGAGGAGAAAAAGGAAGAGGTGGCAGAGGAAGCCGAAGAAAAGGAAGTCAAGGAAGAACCGGAAGTAAAGGAGCAGAAGAAAGTTGTAGAAGCCGAGGAAGTGAAGAAGCCGGCAGAGGGTGAGGAAATCGCGGAAAAAGCTCCAGAAAAGGTCAAAGAAGAGAGAAGGTCAGAGAAGGTTGAAACCGAAAAAACCAGTGAGGGTGACGAAACCAGAAAGGAAGCAAGGGAAAACGTGAAGGAAGAGAAGTGATTCATGCTGGAACAGATGGACTTCGATAGAAATCCTCATATCGGGATATTTGCGAGGGCAAATGATGAGATCGTTTTTCTGAGAAAGAATCTTGGCAAAAGAATAAAGAGCAGAATATCAAAGGCGTTGAACGTGAGGAAAATCGTCGAGATGAGCATAGCGGAAAGTTCCATCATAGGTTCTCTTCTCGCCATAAACTCCCATGGTGCGGTTATATCGAATACGGCGGATGATGAAAGCATAAGAATACTTGAAGAGGAAGGTTTTAAGGTATTGATTTTAGAGGATAGGCACAACGCCGCGGGAAACAATATCCTTGTCAACGATTCTGGTGCTCTGGTTCATCCCGACATAAGAAAATCCAACCTGAAAAAGATAGAGAAAGTTCTTGGTGTCCCTGTCAAAACAGGTACAATAGCGGGGTTGAAAACCGTTGGTATGGCTGCGGTCGTAACAAACAAGGGTCTGCTCTGCCATCCAAAGGTCGAGGAAAAGGAGAGGGATATTCTGGAGAAGACCTTCAAACTCGATGTGATGGTTGGAACCGTAAATCATGGCGCTCCATTAATTGGAAGCGGAATCATAGCAAACTCTCACGGAGCCATAATAGGAAGTCTCACAACGGGTATAGAGATGAACAGGATAGAGGAAGCGCTGGGATTTTTGTAGCGCTGAGGGGTATCACGTCTCTATTACTTCAAATGTATCTGTTTCGGAAATTGATCTTATAAACAACAAGTTTTTCGATACTGGCAATAATCAACTATTTATATCTAAAAATTAATTAGTAAAGACAAAGGGGGAAAATGAAAGTAAGCAGGATATTAACGATATTTGGAATTGTGGTAATCGCTACTCTCTTATCAATCACTGGAAATGCGCATGCAAAGGTCCTATATGTGGGTCCATGGGAAGAATATACTTCAATACAGGATGCGATAGATAATGCAACAGGTGGAGATACGATTATTGTGAGAGATGGGGTTTATTATGAGAACATAAAGGTCACCAAAAGACTCATGATCAAATCAGAGAATGGATCAGATAATTGCATTATCGATGGCAGAGGCAAAACTGTAGTCACATTAAAGGCAGACGGGGTTACGATTGAAGGGTTTACTATAAGAAACTCAACAAGAGTAGATTCAGCATGGTCGGCGGGAATCAGGATACGTTCAAATTCTAATAACATTAGACATAATAAAATCTTGAATAATGAAATTGGTATCGAGCTTGAATCGTCCAATAATAATATCATTGTGCATAACAACATATGTTCGAGTGTTTCGGAAGGCATCTATATACTTTCATCAAACAACAACAGAATCGCATTTAACAACATCTCAGATAGTATTTATGGTATTTGGCTTCGTTCATCCAGCAATAACACTATCATAAACAACACAATGTATAGTGGTGGCGTTACCATTTATGGTAATAAGTTGCAGCACTGGAATACACATACAATAGAGAACAACACCGTCAACGGCAAACCCATCTACTACTTTAAAAACAAAATCGGAGGAAAGATTCCCGAGGATGCCGGAGAGGTTATACTTGCTAACTGTAAAGGGATGATAATAGAAAATCTAAGGATCGGTAACACCGATGCAGGGATTGAAATAGCGTTCTCTTCACATATCACCATCAGGGATAACAACATCTCAAATATCTATGGGTATGGTATCCGGTTATATTCGTTTAACAACAGCAACATCACAAATAACAACATATCAAATAACGGAGATGGTATCTGGCTTTCTTTGTCTGACAACAACAGCATCGTATATAACAATATCTCAAACAACTATCTAAACGGTATCGAGATAGCCTCATCAAACAACAACATCATCATGCATAACAACATATATTCTAACGATTGCGAGGGTATCTATCTTTGGTCATCTAGCAACAGCATAATCACCTTCAACAACATTTCCTCGAACGGGGGTACGGGCATCTGGCTCTATTCATCTAACGGCACGGTCATCACGTATAACAGCATATCAAACAACTTTTGTGGTATCTACATAGAGTATTCTTATCATAATTCTATCGAGAAAAATAACTTCATCAGTAATAAATATCAAGCGAGATTTCATGGTTCATCTAAAAATCGCTGGATAGGCAACTATTGGGATGATTGGAGGATAATTTTACCTCGACCGATTTTTGGAGTCATGCCAAAACTTCTCGTCGAAGGACACGGTGGTCCACCTATAGGAATTCGCATTCCATGGCTTAATTTCGACTGGCTTCCAGCAATGGAACCATATAGTATCGGGTAGCGCTGTTTAGATAATCCTAACTTTCCACAAAAGACATCGAAATACCTACACCTTTTAAATTCCTCAAGATATATGTGATATCATGAACCCCATCCTTCAGGTAGCTCCCGGATCTGATGGACGGTCACAGGGCTATACAGATAGCAAAGAAATCCATCGAAGACGGCGCCGTGTTGCATGAGCTGGTTTTTGTAGTTTTGGAAACGGTGATAAACCCATGATGCATTTAGAGTCATACATGAAAGTTTATGTTGGTACATTTGAGGATGAGAAAGAGGCTCAGGAAGTGGTAAAGGAGCTTTCCAGAATGGGGATAAGGACGGAGGTCAAACCTCTTCTCGATGTCGAGATGGAAGTATCCTCGTATATCGAGGGAAGACTGAGCGATTTGAAGGAAAAATGTAAAGGAACAACTCTTGAAGGTGTCGTAAAAAAGTGGGAGAAATTTTTCAGCATCGCGAGAGCCAAGATGAAAGAAGGAATAGATATAGGAGAATTCAACAGAAGTGTGCTGGATGAGATAATGCCAGAAAGAAAGTTGGTACCCTCTCCGGAGGATCTGATAGGGAAGGAAAAGCTGGAATCCATCAAAGGGGCAACCGATGAAGAAAAAATAAAACTCGCCGAGGATATATTTGCAAAAATAGATCGGGATATAATAGAAAGATTCACCAAGCAGGCTGAGATGGACATGTACATTATAAATGATCTGCACGAAATGCTGGAGATGAATGGTATAGAGTACAAAGATGGAAAGATGTATGGAGAGATCCCATCCGATCCAATGTTGAGGATTTACCTTTCTCCAGAAGAAGCTGAGGAAAAAATAGAGGTAAAAGAGGAGTATGAGATATACATGGATAGAAAGATCGATGTGTACGCGAATCTCGTGGATGTGTACTTTGGAGCAAAGAGAGTGAGTGAGTTATGCATCGAAAAGCCATACCTTGCAAAACTCCTCGTTGTGGCTGATGTTATTGGAGAGATCCTTGATAAGATAAAAGGGAAAACGGATTTGGAGAAGCTTGTTGAAAATGTCAAAACCATGGAGAGGGAAATTGATGTGATCTTCTTGACAGATGATGTAATACATGATATCCTGAAAGCGTTGGAAAGGGAAAAGATAGTCAAGATCAAGAAAGGAATGGTCAAAATAGAGGGATAGTTCCTTATAGATTTTTAAACAGTTTGCGTGCCTCACCGCGTAAATCATCTCCCCAGGCGGAAGCTCCACCCCAAATTTTTTCTATTTCTTGGACTTTTGGAAATTACTGTATATGGAGAGAATAAAAGTAAAGAACATAAAGAATCTTATCACTCAGCAGGTATCGATTGTTCACGAAGATGATGATCTTCTGGAGGTTGCGGAAAAGATTATCGAGGATCCAAAGACCAGATCGGTCTATGTTTTAGATGGTAAAGAGAGACTCGTGGGAATAATACCGGTAATCGAACTTGTGCAGTATCTTTACTGCAAATATATTCCGGAGGAGTATATTTCATACCATTTT
>Ga0190304_1001175_pt1 | contig 11836 bp, 16 predicted proteins | sample 48700712_MG_FD_161670 | JGI IMG/M metagenome (GOLD analysis project Ga0190304, IMG submission 161670) | Hydrothermal vent sediment bacterial communities from Southern Trench, Guaymas Basin, Mexico - 4870-07-1--2_MG | ecosystem: Environmental > Aquatic > Marine > Hydrothermal vents > Sediment ... | reverse complement strand
GCTTATATTTTCTGCTGTATCGGCCGGCGGCTTTATTATGAACTATCAAAGGGCTGACAATTCGCTGCACCTGACCGCTATTCCGCTGCGCTTCGTAAGAACCAGTGAGTTCAAGCATTATCTCCGGTAAAAGTGCGTACATCAAACCCGCCATCGGCTACGACTGCATCTATCCCGTTATGCTATCGATGACCCCGGTTTGATGACGAAACTCCCTTCACGGCAGACCCTCTATATTTCTCTGGATGCAATAAACCACGTTACCGAAGCAGCCACATCCAAGGTTGCCTCTCCCTATGTGGTCATGATGGCACGGGAAACCATTGATCTGGTGCATTGCGGCATCCTGCTATGCAGATACGTTCGGGATGTGGCGAGTACTGTCTCTCGGGCGGATTATGTGGGACGTGAAGTTGTATCGATACAAAGGTATCGAAAATATTGACAAATACATCAGATTGGGAAAGATGCTCCGAAAATGAGGAGGCGTAATGAAAAACATAGTTGTTTCAGATCTTACGTTACGGCGGATGCCCAAGTACCTGCACTTTCTGCGTCCGTTGCAAAAGCTGGGACATGAGTTTACCTCTGCCTCGGAGATATCCCGCGCTCTGGGAATACATCATACGCAGGTGCGCAAAGATCTGGCTCTCACCGGGGTTCGCGGCATCCCAAAAGTTGGGCATCGCGTAGATGACTTAATCAAAGCCATTGAGGAGTTCCTCAATTGGAACAATTCTACCGACGCTTTTTTAATAGGAACCGGAAATATGGGTGCAGCACTTTTGGGGTACGACGGATTTAACAAAACAAACATCAAGATTGTGGCTGCCTTTGACGCAGATCCTAAGACAATCGGAAGGGAAGTAAATGGCTATCGGGTGATGAACATAGATAAATGCGCAAACCTTGTGGAGCGCATGCACGTACATATTGCCATCCTTACCACCCCCACCGTTGTCGCCCAGGAAGTTACCGACATGCTGGTAGGTGCAGGCATCCTTGCAATATGGAATTTCACTCCGATAAAGTTGGTGGTACCCAAAGATGTGATTGTGGAAGATGCGGAATTGTATTCCAGTCTGGCTGTGTTATCCAGGAAATTAACCGATGTGTTAGCATCGGTATAATGGCGGAAAGAGATGAATGATCATGAAAAAATACTGAAATCCCGAAGGGAGCAGATTATCGATAACGATCCCAACGGTCTGGTAGTGGTAAATGACAATCTTGAAATCGTGCAGATCAATCCGGCTTTTCTGGAGATTTTTAATGACGGAGTAAGCCGGCTTGTGCATGAACTGATGCAGGCTGATGACATCACTATATTGATAGGGCAGGCAATGAATCAGGCACACAAATCAACAAACCTTCCAACAGAATTTGGCTTGAAAACTCAGATCATGGAGAAAATCGCCGGAATGTTAACAGCAGAAGGCAAACATGTACGCATTAACTACTTTTAAAACAGATACCTTACGAAAATCCTGATAACAACAATGAGGGAGTTTGATACCCTGCATGTTTCTCCGGCAACAATGTGTCGTTTGGGGTAAATCTGCATGGAGGCAGGGATGGGGTTTCGGTGTGCATTATCTCTTCGGCAGAAAGAACATGTAAAAGAAACTTGACACAAAGACAAGCAAACACGACATTGCATCCAGATAAGAAAGAAGGAGGTTTGGTGGCACGACTTCACAATACCGTGCGGCAATTGCGCTTTATGCATGGCGAGATGACGCAGCAGGAGCTGGCTGACAAAGTTGCGGTTTCCCGACAAACCATCGGCGCAATAGAAAAAGGCAGATTCAACCCATCTGTGAAACTGGCTTTGGAGATTGCCGCGGTTTTTGCCAAACCCATGTCAGAAGTTTTTTTTCTGGAAGAGGAGGAAGCATGACATTTCGATATCTTGGTATGATTATCACCGGCGTGATATCTCTGCTCTGTGTCTATTTTTTTGGCATTGGCGGAATGTATAGCCTCAATCTGGCAATTCTGCTCTATTTCGTTCCCCGGCGAGAGCCGGATGAGCGGGAAAAGCAGCTGAACGCCAAAGTCTATAACATCACCTTCGGGCTCTTGATGATTTTGCTTATCAATATCTATGTCCTGTCACAATTTGTCGTCGTAAGTGACCACTTGAAATCAATCTGGGTCGGCTTGGTAGCTTCGGGAATGTTCATCATCCTCGGCACCGTTGGCCTGGTGGTGTTTCACAAAGAATAATATGGAGAATAGAGAATGAAATGTAACGGTATAATAAAAGTTAAAGGAAGCATGGGCAAGGTAAGACGGGTAAAATGCAATACTGTATTGGATGAACACGCCATCTTCTGCCCTGTCTGCGGTACCGAAACCCCGGCTTTGAAAAATGATTTAAATGGAAAGAAAGTATTTCTGGATGCATGGCGTAAACGCAATGAAACCTTCCACCAGTGGTTCCCCTTTTCCCTCATCTTTGGCCTGATTATCGGCGCTCTTATTGCCACCTCGGTGGTCTTCGGTCACGCCCATTATTGGCTGAACAATCTCTACCTGCTTTTCGTTGTTCCGCTGGCCCTTGTGCCCCTTACGTTCAGTCAGGATGCAGAAAGCACTCCCGGATTCTCAGCCTATTTTGCTGCACTGCGTTATTACCCCCGATTGTGGGTTTTTACCCTTTTCAACATCCTCTTTTTTTTCGTGGTAAAAGTGCTGTGCACCGGATTTTTACTCAATGTAGAGATCGATCAGACTCTGCATCTGGTACGGCTGATCCTCTGCATCTACTGGCCGGTGGTGATGTTGCCGGTGGTATATCTCATTGCTCAGCGCAAGATGCCGGTATTGCGAGCAATGCGCGTGGCATACAAGGCCGGGAAAGAAACCCGCTGGCAACAATTTTATGTGATGCTCTATAGTTTGCTCCTCAATGTCCTGGGTGCTGCACTGGCGGGCGTGGGTTTAGCTTACACCTTGCCCATCGGCTACCGCGCCATCAGCAATTATTGCATCCGTATGGAAGAATATGAACTCTTTGAAGATACACGAGGTAATCATGGCCAGAAAAATTAAACCCATAAAACGTAAAAAAAACGAGATTCAGGACACTATCGAAGCGATCCTCTTTGCCTTCGTGGTCGCCTTCCTCATAAAAAACTACATCTTCCAAAATTTCAAAATCCCATCTTCTTCCATGGAAAGTACCATGCTCATCGGGGATTTTTTATACGGTGATCGCACGAGGTATTACTTCACCGATCCTCAGCAGGGAGATATTGTTATTTTCCAGCATCCAGGCGACCCCGATGAGCCCGGACTTCCGACCCTGGAAAATCCACATCCCCAATACACCAGGGATGACTACATGCTGCTGATAAAGCCCATCTACATCAACAAAAAGAACTTTAAGCCGGTGTGGCACCAAAAGAAAAACATTGTAAAGCGGGTGATCGGCATGCCTGGCGATACAATTCAGGTGGTGAATAAACATGTGCTGATAAACGGCAAAGAATTTCGCACGGGCACCGAGCAATACATCGATTCCCGCGTGATTCCACGCAACAATGGTAACATCATGTGGAACGACACCTTTATGGGAAGCCGCGACAATATTGGCCCTGTGGTTGTACCGCCGGATAGTTATTTTGTGATGGGCGACAACCGGGATGTGAGTGCCGACAGCCGCTACTGGGGATTTTTACCTCGTAAAGCTATCACCGGAGCTCCGGCCTTCGTCTTCTTTTCTCACGGTGCACCACCAGCCCGCACTTATCGGGATGCTTACTATCGTAGCCAGGGAATAAACAGACAACCCGCCAGAATACGCTGGAACCGCATTTTCAAGGTTTTCCGCAATCCGCTGAAACACAAATAAGTCACATATCAGGCAGGATGCGTTGTTGCATCCTGCCTGAAAAGCTACATAACTACACCTCTAATTCACCGCTTTTATGCCAGTTACCACATCTTAACACAATCTTAACTCTTTCCTTATACTATCTTCACATCATTCGGGTATAACCAAGTGAAAACTATGCAGAAGAAATCTGCAGTTGAAGGAGGAAAAGTGAAAAGAGCTTTCTTTGTGATTTTCTTAATTATGATGGTTACCAGCTGGTTGGCTGCGGAAACCAAGTTTAAGATGGAATTGTGGAACCGGTGGACCTATGCTCGGGCCGATGGTGAAACCATTCAAAACGAAATGGCTCTGAAACGGGGCTACTTCCGTCTTGAACCAAAATTCGGACAGAACATCAGTGGTCGCTTTAACCTGGATTTCTTCAGTGATGACGGCCCTGATGACGGCGCAGGCATCAAGCTGAAATATGCCTACCTTGATTTCGTAAATCTCATTCCCATCAGGGGGTCGAAACTTACGGCAGGTTTGATGAAAACCTATTTTGGCACCATCTACGATTGGGATTATACCACCATCGACAAAGATCCTTCAGACAAGTACAAATTTGTGAGCTCAACAGATTACGGTGTGGGCATTTTCGGTTATGTCCCCAATGGTCTGGGTTCTTATGCAGTAAACCTGTATAATGGCGAAGGTTACAAAAAAACCGGCAGCGACATCAACAAAGATATGAACATCAACGCAAACCTGCGTCTTACTCCCATCCCCGGTGTAACAGTAGGTGGATCGTACATGATGCAGACAAAGAACGACGACGAAATCGACGGCGAAAAAAATCCTGATCGTCAGGAAAACACTTTGATCGCCGGAATGAGCAAACTGGCATACGGCCATGCTTCGCTGCTGACTCAATACCTTATGAAAACTGTATCACTGCCTAATGTGGACGATGCAGAAGATGTAACCACCTCGGTGATTTCTCTGATGCCGGCATATAAACTGAACAACATCTTCGACGTCGTGGCTCGCTACGATATCTATGATCCTGACACGGATACAGACGATGATGGCGAAAGTACGTTCATTGGTGGCGTAAATTATCACATCATGCGGGATGCCAAAAATGCACCGAAACTGCTGGTTCAGGCAAACTACCAGATAACGTCTTATGAAGACGCAAAAGACGATGAATCTGAGCTGATGGTGCAATTGCGCTGGATCTTCTCAGAAACTTTTAAATAATCAAGGAGTATGAACATGTACAAAAAAACAGTGATTATTATCGCATTACTGGCATTGGTCGCTATTCCCGTTTTTGCAAAGCGGGGTAACAAAGTTACCATCGCCGGCTCTACCACAGTACTTCCCATTGCCCAGAGCTGCGCCGAAGAATTTATGAACTGCCATCCTGATGTAAATATTTCAGTTCGCGGTGGGGGCTCTTCTGTGGGCATAGCGTCCATTATAGCCGGCACGGTTGATATCGGAGATGCTTCCCGCCACATCAAAGACAAAGAGTTGGTTCAGGCGCGGGAAATGGGCATAAACCCGGTAGAAAACGTGGTTGCAAATGACGGTATCGTCGTGATCGTAAACCCAGCCAACAGCATCAAAGCTCTTAGTCTGGATCAGGTAAAGGACATCTACACAGGGAAATTTTTGAACTGGAAAGAGATCGGCGGGCCAAACATGCCGATAGTGGTGATTTCCCGAGACGTTTCCTCCGGGACGTTTGAAGTGTTTAAGGAAAAGGTGATGCAGGGCACTGCCGGTATAGACGGCGCACTGATGCTGGCCTCCAACAATGCGGTTGTATCCACGGTAGCATCCACTCCCGGAGCCATCGGGTACGCTGGGCTGGGCTATGTTACATCCAGCATAAAAGTCCTTTCTATAGAGGGAGTGATGCCATCGAAAAAAACTATCCAATCCGGTGAATATCCCATATCCCGTACACTACACATGTACACAAACGGCAAAGCCAAAGGTAATGTGAAACTGTTTCTGGACTTTGTGCTCTCACCTGCGGGGCAAAAGATCGTAGAAGCTCAAGGCTTTGTAAGGGCGAACTGACAGAAAAATTCCTCATGAAACGGAGTCGGCACTCCTACCGGCTCCGACGATATTTTGAGCTGTTATAAACCAAGGAAACAAGATGAAAAAAACCATTTCCCTGTTACTTCTGGTCCTTTTGTCAGGATGCGCTCCCCATACAGAGCGCATTGATATCGCCGGCTCTACCACCGTATTGCCCATAGTTCAGGCGGAAGCTGAAGAATATATGAACGCTCATCCCGCAGCAGCTATCTCGGTGCGTGGAGGTGGATCACAAGTGGGCATCACCTCCATCATTAACGGCACCATAGACATCGGTATCGCATCTCGCCCGGTGACCAGCGTGGAAAAAACGCTGGCTGCAGAAAAGGGCGTAAAATTGATTCAGGCAACCATAGCCCATGATGCTGTGAGCGTAGTTGTGCATAAAAACAATCCTGTTAATAACCTCAGTCTGGCGCAGTTGCAAAGCATATTTGCAGGAAAGCTTACCAATTGGATGCAGGTAGGCGGTCCGGATATGGCCATTGCCGTTATTTCACGGGATGTCTCATCCGGCTCCTTTGAAGTATTTTCTGATGTGGTGCTGGATAGTGTTCGGGTGGTAAACAGCGCTATGCGTCTGCCTTCTAACAATGCCGTAGTCTCCGCCATTTCATACACTCCCGGTGCCATTGGCTATGTGGGCCTGGGGTATCTAAACAGCTATCTTAAAGCCCTTTCCATAGATGACTCCATGCCATCAGTTTCTTCGGTTCAGGATGCATCCTATCCCCTGGCTCGGCCACTGTTTATGATCACTCTGGCCAGTTGTAGCCCGGCAACCAGAGAATTTATAGACTTTGTACTCTCGGCCTCCGGTCAGCAAATAGTTGCCCGACAGGGCTATGTCCCCCGTGAGGAGATGCAGCAATGAAAAACATCAGAGAGACTACTTTCAAGAGCCTCACCTATGTTTCGGCACTTTTTACCATCATTTTTTTGTTTGGTATTATCGGCAGCCTGTTTCTGGAAGGTCTTCCCCTCATCAAACTGGTAACCTTCAAAACTTTTATTCTCAATCCTTCCTGGCATCCCACCAGTTATCCTGCAGATTTCGGTATTCTGTCCCTCATTGCAGGCTCTCTCATCGTTACTATGGGAGCGTTGATTCTGGCAATTCCTCTGGGTATTGGCTCTGCTATTTACATTTCGGAGATTGCCGGTAACAAAACACGGGAAATCATCAAACCCATTATCGAACTTCTGGCAGGAATACCCTCGGTGGTATATGGTCTGTTTGGGATGGCATTTCTGTCTCCCTTTCTCATCCGTGTGTTTGGTATTCCCACCGGCCTCAATGCCTTTTCCGCATCCATTATTTTAGGGATAATGGTTGTTCCGATAATTTCCAGTATGAGTGAAGATGCCCTGAGCACGGTTCCCCGCCAGCTGCGGGAAGCCTCATTGGCTCTGGGCGCCACCCGCTGGGAAACAATAATGCGGGTGGTGCTTCCGGCGGCAAAAAGCGGCGTGATTGGCAGTGTGGTATTGGGCTTTGGACGGGCCATTGGAGAAACCATGGTGGTGATAATGGTTGCTGGCGGCGCAGCACAGATACCCACCAGCATCTTCCAGCCGGTACGGCCCATGACAGCAGCTGTGGCTGCCGAGATGGGAGAAACAGTATTTGGCAGTCCCCATTTTCATGCCCTCTATGCCATTGCCATTGTGCTGTTCATCATCACCTTTGCCACCAATCTCATTACCGAGGTAGTATTTTTTCGTAAGGGAGACCTCAAATGAAACGCAGAGAATGGGAAGAATTTCTGGGAGTAAATTTGTTGCGCCTTGTCATCGGCATTACGGTGGCCTTTCTGATTCTATTTCTCTTTGTGATATTCAGCAAGGGTGCCCCTATGATTTCTTGGAGCTTTCTCACGGAATCACCCCGGAAATATATGACAGAAGGTGGCATTTTCCCGGCCATCGTGGGCACCTTCTGGCTCACCATTCTATCCATTGCCTTTTCTCTACCGTTGGGAATCTTTACTGCCATCTATCTTTCCTGCTATGCTAGAGCTGCCTGGTTCGTTCGCATCACTCGTCTGTCCGTAAGAACCCTTGCTGGGGTGCCCTCCATTATCTTCGGGCTTTTTGGTCGTATGGTATTTGTGCATCTCTTTGGCTTTGGTATCTCGATACTTTCCGGCGCCCTTACTCTGGGCATCCTGGCATTGCCGATGATTATCAATTCTTCCGAAGAGGCGATTCGCGGTGTTCCAAAAGATTTTTGGGAAGCTTCTCTGGCCCTTGGTGCTACTCAGCGGCAAACCATTCTACGGGTAATTCTTCCCACCGCATTGCCAAACATTCTCACCGGAGTCATCATCAGTATTGGCCGCGTGGCTGGTGAAACCGCGCCCATTCTCTTTACCGCCGCCACCTTCTACACCCGCCAGATGCCCAGCTCAGCCATGGATGAAGTGATGGCACTGCCATATCACATCTATGCCTTGATGACCGAAGGCGCTCATGCATCCAAACAAGTACCCATAGCCTACGGGACTGCTGTAGTTCTGTTGCTGGTGGTGCTTTCCATCAGCGCCATAGCCATAATTATACGATATCATATGAGGAGAAAAAGAACATGGTAAAACCACATTACTCAACCACACACATCTGCACAGACAACGTAAACCTCTGGTTTGGCAACAAGCATGTGTTGAAAAACGTGAATCTTCCGGTCTATGATAAAAAAGTTACCGCCCTTATCGGGCCCTCTGGATGCGGAAAATCTACCCTTCTCCGTTGCTTCAACCGTATGAATGACCTCATTTCCACCTGCCGCATCACCGGAAAAGTAACCCTCCATACGCAGGACATCTATGCACCCCACACCGATGTAACCACTGTTCGTACCAAAGTAGGCATGGTGTTTCAGAGTCCAAACCCCTTTCCAAAATCAATATACAACAACATTGCTTACGGCTTGCACATCCGAGGTGAGAAAAAACCAAAGGTAGAACAGATAGTAGAAAAAAGCCTCCGGGACGCTTGGCTGTGGGACGAAGTAAAAGACCGCCTGAAGCAGTCAGCATTCTCACTTTCCGGTGGCCAACAACAGCGTCTCTGCATTGCCCGTGCTTTGGCAAACAACCCGGACATCCTGCTGCTGGATGAGCCTACTTCGGCTCTGGACCCGCAGTCCACAGCCAAAATCGAGGAACTCTGCCTGGAATTGAAAAACAAAGTTACCATCCTCATCGTTACCCACAACATTGCTCAGGCGGGACGCATCTCCGATTATACCGCCTTTATGTATCTGGGGGAAATGGTGGAATTTGGCGAAACCAGAAAGATGTTCACCGTTCCCAAAGACAAACGTACCGAAGCGTACCTCAATGGCGTATTTGGCTGATATGCAGTAAAAAGCGGTATGCATCCATAATAAAAAATAAACGGGAGAACAAATGATTGAAAATGAAATAGTGGAGTTGACCAAGCTGATTATCGAACAAGCCACTCGGGTGGAAAACATGCTGGAACTGGCAATAAGTGGATTATTGCAAAATGACGAAGCCCTATTGAAACGGGTGAGTCAGCTGGAAGATGAACTGAACCAGCATGAAATGGAGTTAGATGAGAAGTGTATCGGTGTCATTGCGCTGTATCAGCCAGAAGCAGGGAATCTGCGCACCGTGCTGATGATAATGAATATGAACAGTGATCTGGAGCGTATGGGAGACTTGGCGGAAAACATCATGGAGAGCGCTCATTACCTCATCCGTCGCCCCTCGATAAAGCGGTTGATAAATATTCCCAATATGGCCGAAGAAGTGAAAAAAATGATCCATAACAGTATCACTGCTTTTATAGATGGAGACACCAAACTGGCGTGGCAGGTGTGTCGTAATGACGATGTGGTGGATGACCTCCAGGAGCATATCTATCGGGTGCTGGTAACCTATATGCTGGAAGACCCCACTACTATCAAACGCTGCATGAAGCTTAACGCTATTGCATCCAACCTGGAACGCATGGCAGACCTCTCTACAAACATTGCCGAAGAGACCATTTTCATGGTAGACGGCGTCGTGATAAAACACCACGCAACGCAAGATTAGCCCGCATCACCTTCGGATATCAACGTAGCAGCTATTTCTCATCAAAGCTGCTACGTTTCCCGTCCATGCCGGTTTCATCTTTTTTCTTTGTTGACATTCCATTGCCATTTCACGATATATCACTTAAAAAAAGAAGGAATCAACAGATGAAACGAATATTAGGGCTCGTGATTGTTCTGCTTTTTTGGGTATCTCTCTGTAATGCTCTCTCCGATACCCGCATTACCTTCTTTGATGGCACAGTAAAACTGGCGCCCATGCTGTGGGTTAATGACTCCCTGCTCTATGTGTGGAATGGTCCTGAAACCATCAATCTTGCCGATGAACAGTTCTGCAAGGCCTTCTATCTCAAGGATATAGCCCAGTTGCGTATTAGTTCGGGGAAGAGCTATTTTACCTGCTTCAAAGAGCTGTCCTACGTTACTTTCCCGGCAGTCGCTGCCTTCATCATAGTAGATGCAGAAGATTTTGACCCCTCTTTTTTGTTTGGCGCCATCATCATCAGCTCGGTAGCAAATCTGGTATTATCCCCCTTCAGCTATTTCATCCAGTCGATTCCCCGATATATCGATCGCCCGGTGGAAATTCCTGGTGCTTATCTCATGGAAAAATACGGAAAGCACTTTTATATCAAGCAGGATGCAACAGCGGACATTGCCCGACTGGAATCCATAGCAAAGCCCTGAGCCCATCCAGAAAAAAGGAAAGATGTGAAGTAAGGAATTACAACAAAAAAACTTCCGCCGTTTATCCAACGCCGGAGGTTCTAAAAATCTGCAAAGTATCCATCGCCCTCGATAGCACGAGTGGAGAATAAATAGAGCACTAGAGCATATTTCCGTTTCCATTACCGTAATCAGGTCACTTCATAACACCTTTGCACTCTGTAATCTACAACATCAGAAAGTCTCTTGCTTCTCCTTTCTCCCATTCTGCCCGAATCAGCGGGAAATTTTCAGAGATTTTGACAACCCCTTCCTGAAGGGTTTTTTCTTTTAGCAGGATGCATTGAAATTTCTTTTTGATCCGTTGTATATTTGGGCCGAATACTTTTGAGACAGCCACAGATACTTCTTCTTGTTGCAGAAGAGTGCTGATGCTTTTTGCTTTTTCGGGATCAGCGTGGATGTCATCCTCTTCTTCAGTCGTGTTTTCAATTTTTTTTATTAGTGTGGCACTCTCAGCATTAATTTCATAAATATGATAATAATCTGCATCACCAAAGTGATCACTCATAAAATTCTCTCCATCATTTGTCGCAAATGCTACCTTTAAACTATCCATATTTTCCTCCAATTCCATTTAAAAAAAATTGGGCAGAAGATTATCTCAAATCTTCCGCCCAAGGTGTTCTCTGTTACTTCCGTCTTGTAGTGCCTTGTCCGGCTCCCTGACCCCTGCCTTTTCCTTGACCGGTGCCAATGCCGCTTCCCATGGGATTGCCTGCGGCTTTTCCTAAACCACGTCCTGTTCTTGGGCCTTTTCCATCCGGCCCTGTTCCATCGCCTCTTGGCATGGTAACCTCCTTAATAAGCCAACAGTGGCTTTTTTATCTCACTCGAAAAGAGTTTTTTATTTTCAAACTCATCACACAATGAGACAGTATATTGAACCTATGTGCAAAAGCAATATCTTTTTTCTCTTCTTCACCACTTTTCTCTATCGGCCATATAAAAACGAGACCCCCACAAAATCCTCTTCACGATTTTTTCCGCCTCAAAATCCTGCATTCTGTGAGGTGAACATGAAACGAATAATGATAATTCTCAGTTGTCCGGCCATCGTCGGCTGCAGCCGGCTTTCTCACCGGGAGGTTATCAGGATGCAGGGA
>Ga0190304_1001174_pt1 | contig 11842 bp, 10 predicted proteins | sample 48700712_MG_FD_161670 | JGI IMG/M metagenome (GOLD analysis project Ga0190304, IMG submission 161670) | Hydrothermal vent sediment bacterial communities from Southern Trench, Guaymas Basin, Mexico - 4870-07-1--2_MG | ecosystem: Environmental > Aquatic > Marine > Hydrothermal vents > Sediment ... | reverse complement strand
GTTCTGCTGACATTACAAATTTTTGTAATCTGAAATGTAAACATTGTTATTGGTGGCTGAATAGAACACCGCATAAAGAATTGAGTGCCGATGAATGGAGAAATGTTGTAAGGGAAAAATTCATAAAAAACGATGTAATGTCCATCAGCCTTACAGGCGGCGAACCGCTTCTTAGACCAGACGTTATTGAGGCAATTCTTAGTGAGATGAAATGGCGCTACGTTACCATAGTGACAAACGGAACATTGCCATTAATCGATTTTGGCGTTGGCTACTTCATCTCAATAGACGGAACAGAAAGTATTCATGACGCAATTAGAGGCATGAAAGTATACCGTAAGGTGAAACGAAACGTTATGGAACATCCTGAAGTAAACGTTGTCATCAACATGACAATAAACAGTTTAAACTATGAATGCGTGGAAGACGTTGTCAACGAATGGTATAGCCTTGCTCGAGCTATCACGTTTCAATTTCATACACCCTTCTCTTATGATGACAAATTATGGTTGCCCTATGGAAAACTAAGAAACAACACCATAGATAAGTTATTAAAAATAAAAGAAAAACATCCAGATTTTATTGCCAACACATCAAAACAGCTAAACCTGTTTAGAGATGGAAAATGGACCGCGAACTGTCCAACATGGTTTTTTGTAAACTTGGATAGCAGCGGCAAAACAAAACAACCATGCGTCATATCCAGCGCAGACGAGAATGGAATCAAACCCATATGCGAAAGATGCGGAATAGCTTGTTATGCTGGAGCGTATTCGGGATTATTTTTATCCGACACTGAATGGCTCAGAATGTTTAAGGTTGCAAAAAGAACCGCATCATTTAAGAACAAAGTTGAGGAGTTCCAAGAAATTGAGGGACAGAAAACAAATGAATTAAATCAGAAATCAGAGATTTTTGCAAAACTTGATACTTCTCAGCGCTAGGGGTAAACACTGTTTAGATTTTGACCATGTACGAAGTTTTTGAAGCACCATCCGAACAATGCCACGTCAAAATCAGTGACCATTTTTAATGGCAATTTTTAGAAACTTTCTCCATGCTTTTATGTTTGCTCTATACTTGTATGCATTGCTTTTTGCAAACTTGGGTGCAAGAAGCAATAAGGTTAACAGTTCGTTTAATTGATTTTTACATTGCAAGGGATTTGTGAATAACCGAAAAAGGGAAAGGCATAACCATCGCAAAGTGAAGAATGGAATAAATGCTTGACCAGTTTTAACGCGCATGTAAACAAACCTAAAAATGTCCCGAAGAACATTTACGTTGTCTTTTTTGGGCTCTTCTTCCTTAAAATGCCCAACTACGAAGTAGTTATCTCTAACAGCAACTTTTCCTTCGCCTAAAAACTTTTTTAGATCTAGGGCATAGGCGTGATCCTCACCTCTCGCTACATAAGGGTCAAAAGGGATGCTGCAGAAGACTTCTCGGCTTAAAATGAGTGCACCACCCAACATGTGAGGGGGCATAACTACAAAACGCTTATCACTTTCTACTTTAAATGACTTTCTTAAGAATGAATCCATTCCGCGAAGGACTCTTACAATTTTCTCTAGAATTTTTTCTGCTTTTTGTTTAGAAACTGGAATATCCTTGTAAAGCCCTGATACAGCAACAATGGTTTTTTGACCTAGTTTTGTTCCAATAAGTTTTAAATGGCTCTTCAGTTTTTTCGGATAAAGAAGTAGACAGTCGTCATCTAAAAAAAGGATTATTTCTGGATTAAAAAATTTTGCAGCACAGTAAATTCCTAAGTTTCTTGCTGGAGCATAGGGAGCAAACCGCAAACCACTATCAAAAATTAATTGGTAACCGTTAAAGGGAGAGGCTAAACCCGTGCAAGTGTTTATAAAATTTCTTTCTTTCTCGGGCAATTTTATTTTTTCTAAAGTTTTTTGAACGTTCTCTCCCGCTTGAATGGAGCTAAAGTGTTTAAAGGGTACAGATAAAGACTGGAGAAATCTTCTATTTTCCAGAAATTTTTCACTGTCGCTGTCATCTATCAAGACTATTGAAAATGAATCTAATTCTGTTTTAAGAATAGAATCCACTAAATTTCTTATTTTTTGGGGACGATTTCTTGTTATGATTACAAATGTAAGTCTCATAAACCAATCACAGTATACTTGCACTATTTCATATAAGTAATGAATCTGCACAGCTAAAATGGCACGTAACATTTATAATGATTTGCAAGAATTCTATGTTTACGCTATTTACGTTGACTACTCCTTACTTACTACATGTAGGTGATGTTTTTGCGAATAGCCTATGTTCGTTCATCTTTGCATACTGGGTCTGGCTTAGTAACTCACATGATGGAAATTGCGAAAAGGGTAGAGAAAGCTGGAAACGAAGTTGCTGTTGTATGTCGAGAAGCTGAAATTAAACCGCAAGCAATCAGAATTTATGAGGTTAATTTTAAAGGAGAGAATGTTTCTTTCATCAGGAACATGATATTTCCATTCAAAAGTTTAAAGGTTCTCGAAAATTTCGATATAATACATACCCAGTATCATCCATGCATTTTTGCAGGGAATGTTGCTGCCAGTGTTTTTGAAAAACCCCACGTGTTTACTTATCATGGATTTGCACCTGTAAAACCATGGCGGAGCTATAGACAAAAGCTTAAAATGGTAGATCACAGAATCGGAACCTTTTTTGCTCTGCGCTTTAAAGTAGACCGAATAATTACTGTAAGTGAATTTTTAAAGAGGGAGTTGGTGGCCAAGTATTTTGTTGAAGAAAATAAAATTAGAGTTATATACAATGGTGTGGATACGGAACGATTTAATCCTAAAGTAAATGGAGACAATATTAGAAAAGCGTACGGATTGGGTGATTCGCCCGTTGTTCTGTATTTGGGTAGGTTAGCCCCATATAAGGGTGTGCAGTTTCTAATAGAGGCTATTCCCCTTGTTTTGAAAGAAGTGCCTAAAGCTAAATTTTTAATAGGCGGCGCTATCCGTTACGATACACCAGACCTCTGGCGGCTTGTTAAAAAGTTAAGAATTAAAAAAGCTACAATTTTCGCAGGGTATGTTCCCGACCATGTTGTTCCCAACTTTTACGCATGTTGCGATGTTTTTTGTTATCCTAGTCTTTGGGAGGGTTTCGGTTTAACGCCAGCTGAAGCTCAAGCGTGTGGAAAACCAGTGGTAGCCTTTAACACATGTGCTATACCAGAAGTTGTAGAAAATAACCGTACAGGATTACTGGTAGAGCCGAAAAATGTTGGGGCGCTGGCTGACGCTTTGATTTCTTTGTTAAAGGACAAAGAGCGGCGTGTTCGTATGGGTTTGGAAGCGAGAAAAAGGGTTTTGCGGCTTTTTTCTTGGGATAAAGCGGCTGAACAAACATTGCAGGTTTACCGTGAGGTTCTTTCATGAAGTGGCTCGCTATTTTAGATATGGATGGAACACTTTTAGAGCGTAGAACGGTTGACGTGTTATGTGAAAAGCTAGGTTTTTTAGATAGTCTCATGGAAATTGACGAAGCTTCTAAAAATATGTGGGCTTACGAGGTAAGCTTAAAAATTGCCAAGCTTTTTTCTGGAATAAAAGCTTCAAAGTTGGAGGAAATTTTTGACAAGATTCCAGTTGTGAACGGAGCAAAAGAGTTTGTAAATTTTCTTAAATCCAGAGGCTTTGTTACTGCAATAGTAACCGACTCTTACGAGTTTCTTGCACATAGGTTAGCCAAAAAGTTAGGCGTAGACATTGTGAAAGGCAACATTTTGGAAGTACAAAACGGTGTTGTTACGGGGAATATTGTTATGCCGATGGGTTGGGAGAAAGAGGGACAACAGAACTGTCAGAGAAAGGCTGTTTGCAAGTTGCATGTTATGAACGAACTTCTAAAAGAATATTCGATAGAAAACAACAGAACACTTGCAGTAGGCGATTCACAAAGCGATTTGTGCATAATTAGAAAAGCCAAGATTGGAGTAGCCTTCCGACCCAAAGATGAGGTTATCACTAAAGTTGCTGATATAGTTGTGCATACAGATTTTTACGAGCTGATAAGTAGATTGAAAACTTTTTTAGAGAGATGTAGCAATTATTGAAAGATAGAAATGTTTTCGAAAGAAGGTAAAGTATTAGACTTAGGTAGCTATCGAAGATTCACGTTTGAGGAGTGTATACAAGAAAAGTTTAACACGTTTGTATTAGACGAGGGTGGCTTATCTTCTCCTTTATCAATTTCTCTTGTAATTCCCACAAAATTTGAGCCAGAAGGAATCCTCGAAATAGAAGAAACTACGCTTCACAGAATCTTGGCAGAGTGTAGCGAGTTGGTAGACGCAGGCTACTTAGACGAAATAATCATTATGGGGGCTACACGAGATGAAAATGGAGAACCAGACTTCACAATTCTCGAAAAAACTGTAAAAATAGCCTACGAAGAACTCGGTCTCTTCAGAGAACAAGTGGACCTGCTTAACAAGTATAGAAGCCAAAAAGAAAGAGCGAAAAGAGGACTTATCGACTTCTTTCTAAAGGTGATTCACCAATTCGACCCAAACATAACCAAATTGCTTGCAAAATACGGCGTGTTTGGAGTAACCGGATATTTTGGTGTACTTCCAGGAAAGGGTTCTGGACTATGGCTTTCCGTTCCTTTAACAAGAGGAGACATCCTATGCTTTGTGGATGCGGACATAATGAACTTTCAAAAAGAATTTATCACAGGACTTTGCCATCCAATTATATACTCTTGGAATATTCAAGAAGCGGCTATTAAACTTGTTAAGGCATACTACACCAGATTAACCGTTACCAAAACAGACCCGCAAAAGGTTTTTCTTGGAGGGCGTATCTGCCGCCTTCTTGCGATGCCTCTTTTAAGGTCTATTGTTGAAACCTTTAAGCTGTATTTAGGCTTAGAAAACATGAAGTACCCTCTTGCTGGAGAGTTTGCTGTTTCACGGGACACTATGGAGCAACTGAATTTTCCTAATACTTACGCCATAGAAACTTCTCTGCTCTTTCAAACATATGATTTGATTGGTCCAACGTCCATAGCACAGTTGGATTTAGATATTTACCGTCACATAGGGCAACGTTTTGAACGTCTTGAAAACATGGCTTACCAAATTGTTGACTTTGTTTTTCGTTTGATTGATGAAAAGTTGGGGAGACCTTTAACCAGAGAAGAAAAAGAGCAACTCATTGTTTCCTATGAAGAAAACGTTACTCGTCTTATCGATGACTATGAAAAAACGGCTTCACAAATTAAAGAAATAGAAAAAAACTTGTTGTATTCTCGAGAGGATGATTTAGAGAAGAAAAAACGGCTACAACAAGTTATTTTTGAGGTTTTAGAGGGTAAGTCTAAAGAAAAGAGACCACGCTATTTCAGTTATCCGTCTTGGAGAAGAATAAACGAGAGAACCAGAAACTACTTTGTTCTCAAAGAAATGCTTCGAAGAAGATGTAATCAAAGCACATGGTCAAGGCTTAAAGAATGCGGGCTTTTAAGCTGACATCGAGAAAGGCTAAGTTGGGCCGTCTAAAATCCTTTTTAACTTTTTGCATTCTCTAAGTTTAGGCATAATTTCTGCCCATTTTTTCTGAAATTTAAAATAGCTTAGGGCATGTTTTTTGGCGAATTTAATGGCAGAAGGAATATGTGTTAAATTTCTAGCAAAGTTTCTAAAACTTTCATAGTCTCTTTTGAGAACAGAGTGTAAACTGTTTAAACTGCTTGAGATTGAAAATCTAATTGGTGTTAATGCATGCAAGAAAGAGCCTGGGTATGGTTCAAGGCAAGAAATAGGCAGTTTTCTTATGTTTTTGACATATTTCTGTGATAGAAGTTTCTCTCGCATATAAAGAAACCTGTACAAGTCTTGTTGCATTTCTGTCCATAATTTCTTTCCTTTTCCGGGAAGATGTACCACTTTTAATTTTGTGTCTAAAAGAAATTTGAAGCCTAACATTTTGGCGTTTACAAGTAGATCCATGTCTTCCCCACGAGTTATATAAGGATCGAAGGGAATTTTTTCGAACATTTTCCGGTGGAGAACCATGTTGCCGCCAAAGGCAAAAGTAGTTTCTACAAGCCTTCGCTTGCTTTCTATTACTTTAAAGGCTAGGTTCATCTTTTCTTCTTTCGGCCATCCAGTTCTCCACCAAGCTTTTCTGTCAACATCTAAATAGTAGTTACCATCTTTGTTTACGTAATAGCCAGCGATGCCTCCGACCAACTGTTTTTCGATACGTTTTCCGATGAATTCTGTTGCTTTACGGAAGTATTCTCTGTCATTAACAATTACGTCATCATCTAAGAAAACTATAATGTCTGAATTGAGAATTTGGGCTGTTGCTAACCCTAGGTTGCGGACATTGGAATAGCCGTAGAGGCTGAGAAGCTTTGACAGACTTTTTTCTTCTGTTTCTATCTTTTTTAGGGTAGAGGCTGAAAACTGTTTTACATTAAAATCGCTTTCATAACTGTTTAAAATTCTTTTAACTTTCTCTTCTGCTTTCTTTTCAAGAGCCTGATGAGTTACAGCTGTTATAACAGTTATTATCGTCGACTTTTTTGGCATATCGGTTTTCTTTAGGCTGTTTAATAACCGCGAAAGGGTGCCTTGTTCTTCTATTGGAGTTGGATGGTCATATACAGCGTCTTGCTTCAAACATCTGATTTCCTGTCTAACGGATGTCCAATAGGTAGGTATTATCACAGAAATCTGCAACGGTACGCCTCAAGTATTCAGTTTCATTAAAGTAATGGTATCAACCTTTTTGTAACTATCGACTCCCAATCATATTTTTCTATAACTTGGTCGAAATTGTTATCCACGGTGCTTTCAAGCATCATTTTATAGATTCTGAAAGCAATGTCTTCAGGAGCGTTATTTAAATCGAACATGTGACCTTCTATGTCTTCTCTAATTAATTCTTGAAATGGAGGGATTCTTGAGCAGAAGATAGGCTTTCTTGCTGCTCCTGCTTCTATTACTGGAAGTCCAAAGCCTTCTTCTTTGCTTGGTATAAAGACGAGGTCAGCTATGTTGTAAACGTCCGCGACGCTCCACTTAACAATCCTGTCGTTAAAACGTTGTCTTTTAAAGCTGATTAGGTTGTGGCAAAATATGACTTTGTCTTCTAATCTTCTCATTTTTATAATTTCTTTGAGCTTGCTTTCATAAGCAACGGATTCGGGGTCTGTGCCTGGTGGACCGGTGATAAGAAGTCTTATTCTCCTTCTTTTCCCTGTAAGGTGGGCTAGCTCGTGAACTACGTTTAATGCAAGTTCAATGTTTTTTCTCGGCAGTATTCGAACTGGTGTAACTATTATATAATCGTTGAAGGAGAGCCCGAGGCGTTTCATTAGTTGTTTGGTAATTTCGTCTATTTTCAAGTATTCTTCTACGCTGACCCCGTTGGGAATTACAATTATTTTAGGAATGTCATAAGGTGGTTTTAAAGAGGCGAACTGTTTTGCTCTGTAATTAGTGGGAGTTACAAAAGTGATTCTTTTGTTTTTGTAATGTAGTAATGTTAACGGAAATTTACCGATATAATCTTGCCATTCGTCTCTAACAAGAATGGTGTCATGTAACCAAAAAATAAAGCGTGTTTTCACTTCGTCTACAAGCTCATTTATTGCGGCGGTGGCTGCAAAGTTAAAAGGCATAGATGGAATATTGTGAACAATACACGCGTTAAGACCTGAAAAAGCCTTTTTCAGCTCCTTTTTTAAATCTTCTTTTAATTTTCTGAAGTTTTCAGTTTCCCTATTTTTTTCAAGAATCTCTTTTTGCACTTTTTGGACTCGAGGGTTTTCAGGTGAGAGAAGTGGAATTTTATATTCCTCTAGGCTATTATATTCTAGCCCCCCTCCCTTTCCAAAAATTATCCGAACTTTATAGCCGTGTTTAGTTAAAAATCTTGAGTGGTAATCGATTACTACTTCTACACCAGCAATGTTTTTCGGAGGTGCGGTAAAGTGGACGATTCCTATTTTGGACGTTTAAACAGCCCCCTTGTTTCTTTGAATGACATTAAAATGGCTTATTAATAAAGTATTTAACTAATTACGTGTAAAAATCTGCTACAATTAGTCGCGATGGAACTTTCAACATGAAAAAAGCTTACTGCTCTGCTTTGTCATCTGCCACACGAAAAGCTCTGAAAAAAATAAAAGCAGCCGACATTATCGTTGGAATTTCCTCCTTCAACAATGCTCACACCATTAACTATGTGGTGCATCAGGCTGCGAAGGCATTAGAAACCTATTTCCCAGAACGAAAATCAGTAATTTTTGTTTCGGATGGCGGTTCTACCGATGGAACTTTAGACGTGGTAAATGCTATACGACTACCTTCTAAAGCCCAACTAGTTTCCACAACCTATGTCGGTGTTTCTGGCAAAGGTTCAGCTGTCAAAGCAATTTTTGAAGCCGCACAACTTCTTGAGGCCGAAGCAGTAGCACTTTTGGATTCTGATTTGCGCAGCATAACCCCTGACTGGGTTAAACTATTACTGTCGCCTATATTTGCTGGTGCAGGATTTGTAGCGCCACTTTATGTAAGACACAAATATGATGGTACAATTACTAACTTTCTTTGCTATCCTCTTACCTCAAGTCTATACGGCAAGGAAATTAGACAACCCATTGGCGGAGATTTTGGTCTTTCGATAGAGTTTGTTCAAACACTTTTGGAATCTCCTCTGTGGCGGACACCTTATGTGCCAAGATTCGGCATAGATATTTTTGAAACGCATACTGCATTGGCTAAAGAATTCAAAGTAAAACAAGCTTTTTTGGGGACAAAAATTCATGAGCCCAAAGACCCTTCTAAACATTTAGCGTTCATGTTTCGAGAAGTTGTAGGCTCCATGTTTACTTGCGTTGAAAATTACGAGACAAGCTGGAAGAAAGTGTCAGGCTTTCAAAAAGTTGAAACTGTAGGCGAAAAGAAGGCTTTTGGAACACCCGAACCTGTTTCAGTGGATTTGCGAAATATTATGGAAACCTACAAAAAGGGTTTTGAAAATTATAAAAAATTTTACCAAACTATTTTACCCCAAGATTTGTTCAATAAAGTTGAAAAACTTAGAAAGGCGAAACCTGAAGAGTTCTCTCTTTCTAGCGAAGCTTGGGCAAAAATTGTTTATTCTTTTCTTGTTGGTTTTAAGCGTTGTAAACAATTTGAAAGAGAATATGTGTTGGATGCTTTAAGAGTTCTTTGGATTGGGAAAGTTGGGGCTTTCGTGAAGGAGGCATTAAAACTGGATGATTTTGAAGCGGAGAGAAAAATTAGGCAAGAAATGGAAACTTTTAGAAAATTAAGGAACTATTTGATAGAGCTTTATTAATCAGGAAGCGACGGTCTATTTTTTGCGTGAAACTTTTGTTGTGGCTGATATCTTTGCGATTTTGATTTTTGCGTTGCTTAACACTTTTTTTGCTGCTTTTTTCGCTTCTTTCTTTGTAGCATAATCTCTTTGTATTTCAATCCATGGGAGAGTTTCGTCAATTTTTATCCATGCTGTATACAAGTTTTTCACCTTTTAGACAAGAAGGGGTTAGAATCTGGAAAATTAAAACCGTTATGAATTCTTAATATGGATTTTGTGTAAGCATTGTTGGAAACTTATTTAAGGAATTTTGTATCACTCTCTAGGGTTTAGGAGCGAAAATGAGAGTGGAGCTTGAGGGCTCACTGAAACAAGCGATATCCAAGAGGTGTGTATGGATGGGTGAAGGAATAGAAAGTTCAGAAGGTGCACAAGATGAGGCTAGCCAACATTACGCACAACAAACTCCGCTGTTCAACACGGTTGCCCAAGATAGAGAGCCCTCAAAATGTTGCCGTATCTAAACTAAACAATTTCTGTTTTCCCACCGAAGTTTTCTCTGATTATTATTTTTTGATGCTTCAAAAGGAAGGGGAGGCTCTTAGCCGATGACAAATTCTAAAAATTCCCAAGCATTTTCTAAGACCTTTCGAGAAGCCTTAATGGCTTACTCCTTCGACTTTGGCGGCATATTAGCTGGTTTCTTTGTGGCTTACTACTTTAACATTTTCCAATTATACCCATGGACTATAGCGGTTTACCCTGCCATTTTAAGTGCTCGGGGAATGATAAGCGGATTGTTTAGTGGGCGTTTAGGCACAGCATTGCACTTAGGTACCATTTATCCAAAATTTTTTGGAAACACCAAAACTTTTTACGCGTTGTTTGATGCGGTGATTGTTATAACTTTGGAAACCAGCATTGTTATGAGCGGCGTTTCGATGCTTTTTGGCAGCTTTTTCTGGGAGGTTTCTCCTACAGGATTTTTTGATATTTTTGCTGTTGTTGTTTCCACCATGACTTTTGGATTGGTTCTTTCTTTTTTCACAATGGGCGTTGGTTTTACAACCTTCAAAAAGGGTTTAGACCCAGACGTTATCCAATATCCAGTAATGTCAACTGTTGCTGACATTTTCATAACGCTATGCTACATTTTTACGCTTAGCCTATACACCGTTTCTAAATATGCTGTTGTTTTGGTTGCACTGTTCCATATATGCTTAAGTTTTTACATAGTGATTCGAGACTTCAGAAAAAACGAGTTCGTTAAAACAATAAAAGAATCGTTCGCCACATTAGTAATTGTAGCTTTTATTGTTAACATCACAGGCACAGTTCTTAACAGAATAGAGGGGCGTAAGGAAATTTACACTGTTTATCCAGCTTTAATTGACACTGTTGGAGACGTGGGTTCTGTTGTGGGGTCTACGGCGACAACAAAACTTGCATTAGGCTTGCTTAAACCTTCTTTTTCTAGCTTACGAGACCATTCCAAACAAATTTTTGCAGCATGGGCAGCGTCCCTAATAATGTTTCTTCTATTTTCAGCCTTATCACTGTCTGTTAACAACATGTTTTCGTTTTCTACCTTTCTCAATTTCACCGCTCTCTTATTAACAGCCAACCTATTTGCAGCGGCAGCAATCATCCTAATATCTTATGCAGTGGCAATTTTAACGTTTCAAAAAGGCTTAGACCCGGACAACTTTGTTATCCCTATCGAAAGTTCCATAGCCGACAGCATCACAACCATAGCCTTGCTCGCTGCACTATTTTTAATAGGATAATCTGTTTTAGAAAAGAATAATTAATTAAAAACCTTCTATCATATAGTCAGTTGGAGCGCCCTCAAAAATATGCCCCGCTTCGAAAAAATCGAATATCACCCAACATCAGTGAGAGAGCTTCTGCTTGAAATGAAGAACCTTTCAGAATTAATGATAGACCTAGCATATTCTGCGGCTCTTTTTAACGATAGGGAGCTGGCGGAAGACGTTTTAGAGCTTGAAAACCGTGTTGATGTCTCATCTTACCTACTAGAAATGGAAATAATGCTTGCAGCAAGAGACTCCAAAGATGCTGAAGCCTTAACCGGTGTATCTACAGTAGCGTCTGCCGCAGACAAAATCTCTGACGCTGCCGCAGATATAGCTGCCATAGTAACCCAAAACATCGGCATACACCCTATAGTAGGCGAAATTTTCGAAAAAGTTGAAGAACGTTTAATGAGAGTTAAAGTGGCAAAAGATTCTATCTTAGCTGAAAAAGCAATAGGAGAATTGGAACTGGCAGCAAGAATGGGTGTGGACATAATTGCTATCCGCAGAAACAAAGACTGGATAATAGACCCAAAAGAGAACGAAAAAATCGCGATTGATGACATTCTTATTGCCCGCGGAACTTCTGCTGGTTTAAAAGAATTCAAAGAACTCTGCAAAGGAAAACTACGCAAACTGGAGGATTAGCGGCATGTCTAAAAAGCGCAGACGAAAATTTGAAGAAATTGTGGA
>Ga0190304_1001173_pt1 | contig 11855 bp, 15 predicted proteins | sample 48700712_MG_FD_161670 | JGI IMG/M metagenome (GOLD analysis project Ga0190304, IMG submission 161670) | Hydrothermal vent sediment bacterial communities from Southern Trench, Guaymas Basin, Mexico - 4870-07-1--2_MG | ecosystem: Environmental > Aquatic > Marine > Hydrothermal vents > Sediment ... | reverse complement strand
TTACTGTCGTATTAGATGTATCGTAAACGAGCATGTAGCGATTAAACTGATTGTCCCACTCTGTCGTGGTTGAATATGCTTGCTCTATTCTTTCTTCTCCGTTTCTAACCTGTCTTCCATATAAGTAATCGTCAGCAACATGGAATCTACCGAGACCAAGGAAATTGTATGATTCGCATGGTAATCCATCACCCCAATCCTGTGCATCAGTCATTGCAACCATCAGTGGGTAGCAATTTGCACCTTTGGCTACTGTATGCACTATAACATCTGAGAAAGTACCTTTAGAGTAAATATACGTTTCATAATCTGTTCCAGAAGCAGTTTCTAAATGTAACGTGCCAAATCGTAGCTCGTATATGTTTTTGTTAGCATCGCCTATGTATATTTTACCTTGCTCAAATGCAAGAGCTAAACCCTCTGATTCTGCAGTAATTACTCTCTCAGCAATCCCTATGACATCAATAGACCCGTCATCGTTCAGTTTTAGCTTGTATATGTTGCCTTTATTTCCACCAGTAAGGTAGTATAAGTATCCATTGTAGTAATCCAGTCCCTGTGGAGTATCAAGACTGCTGTGCGACCAATTTGCAACTACATCGTATGTTCCATCGTCATGCAATATTACTTCATGTATTTGAAAATCAGCAGTTGAGGTATCACTTGTAAAAATGTAAGCATGATTATCACCTTTATAAGCTACAAGAGCACCTTTACCATATCCTAAACTGCTAAAGTCCCATTCTCTTATCTTCTCACCTGTGTCTTTGTCGATTTCCCAAACTACTGCTGGTTCGTCCCCACCAGTACTGACAAGTATTGTATCCCTATCGAATCTATAATCTAAACCAGCACAATGTGGGGGACCAGTAAACGTATCTACAAAATCTCCAGTTAATGTGAGTTTGTAGATACTTCCATTTACTCCAGCACCATTATTTTGTCCAAAGTAAAGGTATTCACCATCAAATGTTAAACCTTGACCACCACCGCTTGCTGTAAACAGCTTTGTAACTGTAAATGGATACGCTTTACCACCCTCATTGTAATATTCGTATTTAGTTAAGTCTATTAAGTCATTGAAATCATCAAAAAACTCAAAGACCTGTTCTCCATTTTCATAACTACTTTTAGTAGCATTTGGATTTCCATAAGCAATATTCAACTCGGTATCTCCAGCTTCCACTTTAACCCATATTACTGCCTTATGATTGTTGTAATCAAACTCTTCAATCCAGAAATACCTTTGTTCTCTATTTTGGTTAAATACTCTAATATCACTACCATCCGACTTTACATTGTTCCAAAAGTCGGAGGCTATACTACTATTTCCTTGTGTTTTCTGTGTTCCTTCAGCAGAGTAAACTGTTACGTTATTTGAGTCTATTACTACTTTGTACTGTGCATACTCTGACGGTGTAGTGGTTATAGGTATGTTTATATATTTACTCCAAGATCCACCACCACTATTATCAAACGTCATACTATGTATAATTCTACAATAACCTATAAAACCTTTTTTAGCTATGATACTGATATACTATATTCAGACCTAACGGAATTTTCCCTAGTTACCTCAGTAGATGGTGGGGGACTAGTAGTTTCAGTAAGATAATTAGTCATTACGTAATTCATTATAACTACCTCTTGTGTTGTAGTAGTCTGTACACTATAATGGGTCATTACGTAATTCATTATAACTACCTCTTGTGCCGTTGTAGTTTGTACGTTGTATTCCGATTTAACATAGTTTTCTTTGGATATTGGAGTTGCTGGGGTTATTACACTCCAACCACTTAAGTCGCCAGTCTCAAAACTATAATTGTCAAATGGTACTTCTCCCACATATTCAATAGTACTCCATCCAGTAAGGTCGCCAGTTTCAAATGAGTAGTTGTTAAACGTTACTGCACCTAGCTTTATCCAACTAGTAAGATCTCCAGTCTCAAAACTATAATTGTCAAATGGTACTTCTCCTATAATCTCCCATCCAGTAAGGTCGCCAGTTTCAAATGAGTAGTTGTTAAACTCTACAACTCCTGTTTCTATACTATAACTAGAACTAACAGTATTTTCACTAGTTACTACTGTAGGACTAATAGTCTCCATGCTATACTCCGATTTAGCCTTATTTTCTTTAGATATAGTAGTAGGTGTAGTAATTGTAGTACTGTAACTCGATGATACAGTATTTTCTGTAGTTATCTCAATGGGTGGTGCAATTACACTCCAACCACTTAGGTCTCCAGTTTCAAAACTATAGTTGTCGAATGGTACTTCTCCTACATATTCAATAGTACTCCAACCACTTAGATCCCCAGTCTCAAAACTGTAATTGTTAAACGTTACTTCTACAATGCTTACGTAATATTGCGATTCTACAACGTTTTCTTGTGTTGTTATAACAGTTGTACCAACTGTTATGTTGTACTCTGACTTTGCTTTGTTCTCTTTTTCTAATGTAGTAACTGTAATAGTTTCAATACTGTATTCCGACTTAGCCTTATTTTCTTTTGATATAGTAGACGGAGTAATAGTTTCTACGTTATAGCCAGAACTAATAGTATTTTCTTTTTCTAGAGTGGTAACTGTAGTAATTGTAGTACTGTAACTAGAACTAATAGTGTTCTCCTTAGTTATCAAAGTAGGACTAACTATTTCAGTAGAATAGTTAGATTCTACACTATTCTCCTTTTGTATGCTGTATGGTGTAGAAACCTCTATAGAATAATTGGACTTTACCTTATTTTCTACAAATGTTGAAGGTATTAAACTAACTCTTACATCGTATTGGGTAATTACACAATTAGACTTCTCTACTATAGGTCTATAACCTACTGCTGGAGAATACATGGGTGTAGTAGGTATTTCAGTTGTGGGAGGTGTAGTAGGCATAGATGGTTTCTCTACAGTTATAGGACTGTAGGTAATTTGAGCTATTTCTAACTCTGGGAAAAACATAATTCTTTCAGTTTGTGGTTTTGGTATTATAGCATCTGCTACGTATCCTGCTACTGCCCCTACAATTGGCGAAGCAAATATGCCAATAATGCCTTTCTTGTATTCTCCTTCTACAAACATATCAAACGATCTAAATATTGCTGGTAGTGTAGTGTTTACTATTATTATATTAGTGAACTTTTGCCTTAATGCCTTAATCCAATTGTTTAGAAAGTCGTTTATTCCAGCAATCCAACTCTTAATTCTGTTTACTATATTATTCCATACTCCTACTAGCCTTTCCCAAATCCAGTTGACAAAATTTTCGAAGGCACTAGCTACAGTTCTAGCAACCCAACATATGCCGTTCCACAACCATTGTCCATGACTATATAACTGTTGTCCTATCCAAGATAAGCCAGAACCTATCCATTGTAATCCACCGCTTATCCATTGTGCTATTGCTTCATATCCCTCTTTTAGCTTACTACCTATCCAGCTTAAACCACTATATAGCCAATTACCAAAAGAGGTTAAACCGTTATATAGCTGATCAGCTAACCACTTTAATCCACCAAATAGCCAAGATCCTAATTCTCCTAACGTATCCGTAAATTGAGCAGTTACACTACCCGTAGTACTAGTAAGCCAATTCCAAAAGTTCTGAATTGCAGTTTGTATGTCGTCCCATGTTGTCATGGTTTATTGACGAAATTTACGAATGGTGGTACTTGTCCCGTAATGTTTCCTATAAGTACTATGTGGTCTTTCTCGTCTCTTACCTCTAAGCCTTTTAGCTGTTTTGCGAATTGTTCTACTATACTGCTTCTATCCACTATTATGGAAACTTTCGTTGGTTCAAACGTTGCGTTTAGTCCCATTTTCCTCATGTTCTCCATTATGTCTTCAAAGCTTATTTCTACAACGAAGCAATCTGGATATACCTCTACATTTGCCACTTTTTGCCCTTGTTGCTCTATTGCACTTTTTAGCATGTTTGCTAATTCTTGGTTCGATAGTCTTACATACGTTTTCCCATTCTTGAATTCTGCAGTTAAATTAGGAAAGGGAATCATGCTCACACCATTAAAGCCCAAATATTGGCAAAGAAGTAAACCATGCCTCTAGGATTCGTCATGAAGTAATCCCAGACTCTGAGAAAGTAAGTATAGACGTTATTTGCTAGATTTCTGAAAAAATTAATTATAGCAGTAACTATCCCTTCTGCTCTATCTTGTATCATTCCTATTATTTGACTTATTCCTCCTCCAATTGTAGCAAAGAAGCTCATACTACATCACGGATTCCAAGTAATCCAGTACTTCACAGTTAGCCTACCACCGTTAGGTACAGTAGTTGCACTAATTACATCTCTCATTATTAGCACATAATGTTCACTTGAACCATCGTAGATTTTAACAACAAGACCTATCTCATTGATAGTAATGTCTGCACCACTATTGTTGTCGAAACTTCTTTGAACTCCCTCTGATACTGTAGTACCGCTAATCTCCTCATACTTTGACGTATCACCATAGCTCAATTGACCACTACCAGTACCATGTGGTATTTTACTAGCTAGATCGAAATCACCTAGATCAACAGCAGTACTCCCAGAACCTACTACTATACCATAGCTATCATTACCTGAAGGTGCTAACATACTACAACCACTAGCTACTATTTGATCTGGTGTAACTACATTTCCATCTGTCCTTACGAATTTGAATTTATTATTGTAGTCTGGTGGATTTCTTAATACTTCAAAAATACGAGTCCAGTTGTACAGTATACTGTCTCCTTTACCACTTTTCTCTTCTATCAATTTACCGTCCTTATCGTACACTTCTATCTTGTAGAATACGCCTCCTACATTCCTATCTTTCATACTATCACCAATAGAATTATAGCACAATATAACTTAAAAGGTTTTCTCTACTTTTCTTATAGCATCCCTAATTCCCAATAGTCCTAAACCTAGTAGTATTAGCTGTAATCCTTCTTCCCTATATCCCTTTACTACTAAATATACTCCTAAACCTATACAAACTATTGCAACCCAAAAAGTCTTACTACTAATAGGATACTTGCTACTACTACAACTCTCCACTTTAACACCATAACCAGATTCTACATTAGATTCTACAGATGTATATACCGTCTGTGCTACATCAATACTATAATTAGATTCTACACTAGATTTTACAGGCGTGTATATCATTTGTGCTACATCAATACTATAACCAGTCTCTACATATTCCTCTTTTTGCATTTATACCACCAATATAAAAAAAATAATTAAATAATTAAGGCATTAACGCCTTTAGACTAATGCTCCAACCCATCCAGTAACTGCTCTCATGATCCTTCCTCCGTATCTTGCTAGAGCATAAGTCAACGCTCCAAGTACTATGAAAGTACCAATAACGCCAGCGTTATCTGCAATAGCTTGTGCAATGTTACCTAGTACGTCTTGTACTCCAGTAAGGAACGCATTTAACACGTCATTAAGAGTATACGTCATGACCTTTCACCTCCAATAGTTATAACAGTACTATTACTTATAAAGCTTTCGTAGGAGTAGTAGGTATAGTATAAGAGTAGCTATTAGCAAAATTACAGATATTGCAATTATAGCATTTAGAACTTCAATCTGATAAGCTAAAAAGTCTAGAAATTCTGATTGATTCATTTACCTCTTACTCTTAAACTGCTTTATTGCTTCTCTTAACTCTTCAATCTCTTCGTCCTCTAACTCCCCTATTTCCTCTTCATCTAATTCTTCTACTTTTTCTCCTTTACCTACCTTAAGACCAAACAACTGTGCTAATGCTTGCATTTGATCTAATCCAACACCTACAGTTCTATTAACTACAGATAAAGTACTACTAGCAGACTTATACGTTGATATGAATCTTCTAATAGTCCTATTAGCCTTGTTTATCTCGTCTAGATCCATTTCCAATATTTCCCTAAACTCTTCTCTTAGTGATTCTACATCTAGGTTTTCTACATTATATCCTTGTGATCTAAGTCTTACTGCTATACTAATTAGACTGTTAATGTCGTATGGATTAATCCTCGATACGTCAATTCCAGCACTAGCTAATTGTCCTATAATCCTACCTACTCTTTCTCCAAACTTTACAAACTTGTTTATCTTGTCCACTGCATCTAATAGATCTGCAATAGTAGTTTTAGTCATATTTCACCTCTATCCTTTTACCTACAGTAGGAACTGTACTAACAGTTGTAGTTCTAGTAATACTACTACTCTCTAAATCTAAACTACTACTACTTTCTAAATCTAATTGCTAATACGTTACTTTCCCTATAAGTCGTAACTTCTACCTTGTACTTACTCTTCTCTATTGTCTCTCTTACCCTTTTGTCAAAATATGCTACTACATCATTGAAATCCATTAGAGTATTAATCCTAGTGTAGTCTTTCACGTCGTAGAACACTTCAGTTCTTATACCATCTTTCCCTAACTCTTCTTTGATCTTATTGGATACTTTGTCCAATTCTTCTCTTTTTGGTACAATGCTAGCAGTAACCGATAGTACTAATACATCACTCTCTAATTTCCCCTTAATCGTAATGTTCCTATCTATCTGTCTTAAGTATTTTGCAATCCTTCTCTGAAAGTATCTGGCTATAGTGTTTTCGTCTATTAGCAAAAACGCTACATTATCCTTTCCTTGTGGTACAAACACTTCAGCTCTTATCCCCATCTTTGCAAATTTTGCTAGATTTTCTCTCAATGCTTGATATAATTGTCCTCTCTTTCTTTCCAAAATAGCTAATTGTTGCCTTTTATCCTTCATTATATTTACACCAGTGCTTGTACTATTACTACTACCAAAACTACACTAGTACTTGCACTATACGCCTAATCACTTGCTTAATCAAAAAAATAGGAAAGTGAGGAATTATCTCGTTAGCCTTTAGGTGCAGAAGCTCCTCTCTCTTTCTCTAGCTTGGTCAAGTGTCTTACAGCACTTTCAAGCAATGTAGCCACTGGATCTCCACCAGCAAAGTTGTGTTCTTCCAAAGTCCTTGCTAGAGCTTCATCATACGTATATCCCTTGTCTCTCACTAGCTTCATTACGTGCATTAACAAACCTTTAGCCAAACCACCGTAGATGTGTGGTATTTCTGGATGATCCTCGAATGCTCTAGCAATTGCTAGATCTCTAAAAGTCTTGTAGCTGAAGAATCCACCACTCCATGCATCTCCCATTGCATCTATTGCTTCCATTGCTAACTGCATTGGAATCCTTCCACCCTTGCTAATGTAGTCAAACATCTTTACTCTATATCTTGGCAGAGAACTACTACCGTATATTTTCCTCCTCCCTGCCATGTAGATATGTAGTATTGAGATATATATAAACTTTACCCGTATTGTACTATTACGTGATTGTACAATTGTAGATACTTCCTAACGTAGTACTCTATCTCTTTTGCTAGTTCAGTCTTTTCTTCCTTTGATATAATTTTTCCGTTCTTATACTTTACCTTAAATAGAACGTTCCAATGTTTGAATTTATCATTAGATCTTACTCTTAACCAATTAAACAATTCCCTCTTATAGTCCGATCCTAAAGCTAGCTGTAGTACTACTATGTCTTCATCAGTTAATTCAACATTGGAGTATAACGATATATAGAGATGCAATCCCTTACTAGTCTCATATACCTTTACGTCTATTACCCTTATACCAAAAAAGGTTTTTAGAAAATTTAGCTTATCGGCAATTTCCTTTCCGAATTTTCTAGCACTTCTAGGCTTAAAGTCAAAATCCAATTTTAGCTCGTATCTATACATGGTACATTCCCTCTAGCACAATATATGCAAAATATCCCATCTTCCGTGAATACTACTTTTCTCCAGTCTCTAATTTTCCTACCACATTTTCTACATCTAGGTCTTCTAATTTTACCAACTATACCAATCATGCTACATCACCTACTTAACTCCTCTAACTTCTTTTCGTATAGTTTTACAATATCCTCATGCATTCTGTAATATTTCGTGCTATAGTGAATAGGAGACTTCTCGAAGCAATCCATTATTGCTTCTAATTCGTCTATAGTAGTAGCTTCATCTATCAACCTTGTGAAATATCTATACTGTTCCCTTACTGGTAGTTTTAGTATATACTCACATACTTCCACAATTGCCTTAACTCTAGAATATCCAAAAGTAGCTCTAATCCTTTCTTCTATCTTTTCTATTATTCTACCGTATCTCCTTAGCTCTAGTCTTCTAAGCTTTCTATTGATATAATCCAATATAGCATCATAGCACGGTTCGTAGAATCTTCTTAATCTAACTATCATGGATCTAAGTCTTCTTAGTTCTCTAATAGTTCTAGCTCTTCTTGCTTCTCTCCATGCAGTTCTACACCTCCTTTTCTGCACTCTTTCTATGTTTCTCTCTATGTATCTGATTAAACGTCTCCTATCAGTCTCAGTAATTGTTTTACGCCTATATGCTCTTTCTACCCTAGTTATAAGAGTTCTATAATCCCTAGGATCGTCTGTAGTTCTTCTAATCTCTCTCTTTCTTTCCCTGAAAAGCCTGTATACTCTTCTCCTAATTTCTTCTCTTCTTATAATTTTGCGTCTTAGCATTTCTTGCATTATTCTGTTTATTTGCACTCTTTCACATTCTAGCACGTATTCCCTATAAGGTGTAAAGAATTCACTTCTCCACGTTCTAGTTTCCATAATTCTCCTCATTGTAGCTCTTAATTCTCCTAGTGTAGTAGTCCTTCTTATCCTATCACACCACTTTTTAGCTTGATCTATTAAGAATCTCCTACTAGCATTAGTTAATAGCTCGTAGAAGTCTAGATAGGTTGTATCATCAATTCTACCTGTTTCGTACAGCAGTTCAAGTCTATTATGCTTCTCTAGTAAATCTACAATGTTTGCAACTGTGCTAAAGTATCTTCTTAACCTATCTTTTTCCCTTTTTTCCCTTAATTCCTCGTAATACTTCATTAGCCTTCTTGCAGTTCTCGTAGTATACCTTATAGAGTATGAAGTAACCCAATCTAGAAATTCTACCATAGCTCTATCCAAGTACGGTTTTAAGTCGTATTCGTAATCTCTTCTCCTCTTGTACTCTACACCTTCGTATCTAGCTATCTTGAATTCCACGTCTGTAATTTCTCCTTCTAGTGGTTTCTCTACTGGTTTTATTCTAATGTCTACTTTCTCAAATCTCTCGAAAGACGACTCATAGTAATCTAGCTCCATTGCTCTCTGTAGTTCTTTAACCAATACATGCCAATAGTCTTTCATGTATAACTCGAATGCGTCTCTCAATAGTTCATCTAGCTTATCTTGCATTATAGATTCACTAGGAATTGGAACGCCAGTATACTTCTCAAACCATCCTTCTACTGTTAACTCTATATGTATCTGATGGTGCTTTCTCTTAGAATAGTCTAGCTTTAAGTGCCATATAAATTCGTATACGTCTACGTTTATCGACTTCTCTAGTACTTCTTTTGGTATAATGTTCCCTTCTTCATCATATACCTCATATTCCCCTCTTTCTACACATCCTTGATATATTAAAGCTCTAGTGGGGCTAATATTGTATTTTCGCATGTATTCTCTGAAAGCTGTCCATGTAATCATTCCCTCAGTTCTCAGTCTTATTACGTCCAAGACTTCTTTAGGATACAGTTCTGGATAATTACCAAACCTAACGTAATACGCCATGTGTTACACCTCTGCTATTTTTCCATTTCTCCCATTTTCCTCTTAGCTAGTTCTATCTCTCTCTTCCACCACTCTATTTTCTCTTTTGCTATTGTCTTGTAGTATTCTACTATTATTTCTCGCTTGTAGTACCTCTTTCCTCTTTTTACCACTAATCCCATTTTTATCAACTTTCTCAAGTGTTGATATACTGTAGGTACTGCTAGTCTCGTTTCGTTTGCTATCTCTTTTGCAGTTAAACCATTACAGCAATCGTATACTCTTCTTATACCTTCTCCCTTTGCTCCTAGTAGTACCAATTCCGTTACCTCGCTAGTACTATACTTCCTAAATAATCCTTCTAGTATATACCTAATTATCCTACTTTTACCGTAGATTTGCAACTTTTTGCTTAATTCCTCTATTTTGCTATACAATTCTTTATCCATATATACGTTTATTACATAATTTAACCTTTTCATATTTATATCACCTTCCCACATTCATATAAACGTAACTTTGCCAAACTTTGTCCACATTACTACTAGTCCTATAATTCCTAAAATATCTATTATAACTCTAGAAGTAATATAATTAATATAATCTATTATAATTCTAGAAGTCTAGTACTATTATAGTAATGTCGCCACTTGTTAGCATGTAGCATGAGTTTATATAGTTTTCTTTAGGTGATTGTCGTGTAGACATCTAACGGTGTCCGAGGTGGCAAATCTCTGGCAAATTCACACTATATACGTTCACAACATTACCTAGACACTTGCTAGCACGTGTCCGGGTCATGTTGGTAGGGTCGTGTTTGCCAGAGATTTGCCACTTTGGGTATCGTTAGATGTCTGGACACCTAACGATGCCCGACATTCCTCATTTTACAAAATTATAAAAAGATATAATAGGAATTTAACTAAATTATTCGTCTTTTGTCGAAGTGGTGTTAGACATCGTTAGATGTCTGAGTATGTTTGTGAGTTATGCCCGAGTCGTTTGCCGTTTGGATTATCTAAAGATACCCAAAGTGGCAAATCTCCCAAAGATAACTCATAGGTCATGATGATTGTAACAATTGTTATAGTAATAGTTATGATAACTATTGTAGCAATTGTTATAAAAATAGTTATGATAACTACTGTAGCAATAGCTATTATAATTGTTATAAAAATTGTTGTATTAAGTGTCGTATTAAATGTTGTATTAGATGTTGTATTAAATGTCGTATTAAAATGGAGAAACTCTAAAGTACTTATTTCCTACTCTTGCTACGAGTCTTAGTTCTATCAATTTTTGCATGTGGTATCTAATAGTTCTTTCTGGAATTCCCAATTTCTTCGACAATTCTTTTACGCTCAATCCTCTACATGCTTCTAATATTTTTAGACTTGTAGTACTAATTTGAGTACCTAGGTAACCTAACTGATGTAGTGGATAGAACTGTAATGCGAATTTTACGTCTTTTTCTGATATAACCGTATCACCTCTAGCTACTGCGTGTACTGCACTCAACCTAATCATGTCGTCATGGCATCTTGTGTAGTATCCGCCTTCTTCCTCGTCAACTCTAGTATCTTCTTGCATTTTCTCTAATAGTAGATCGTTTACCTCTTCTGGCAGTACTACCTTATCTACTGGTTCTTCTGGAATTATTTTGCTGTCTATGTCTATAGTTCTTCCTTCCCTCTTTAGTCTTAATGCTTCTTCTACACTCATCCCAATGTGCAAACAGAAGCATCTAGATAATAGCATTTTAATGTCTGGATCTTGCAGATATGCATCACTTGCAGTTCCAAAAACACAACTAGTGTGTATTTCTAGTCTTAGTTTACCTCTTCCTACAGTATAGTAACCACCCGTTATATCCTTCCTGTATTCCCTTTCTACAAAACCTTGTAGGTCTCTGCTTACACTACCGTTTTCCGTCAATTCCAATATTGCCTTTTTTGCCTTACTGTCTAGCATCATTACCTCGTCAAATATTGTAAGCTTGTATCCACTACTTGCTAGTGATCCTTCATATAGTCTCCCACCTCTTACAGAGCCTACTATTCCCGCAATACTAAAGTCGTTTATGTAGTTTGCTAGTCCTAATTTCTCTAGTTCTCTTGCCATTGTAGAGAATCCAAAGCCAAAAGGTTTCTTGATAAATAGATTAAGAGTAGGACGAACCTCCCTGCTTAATTTCT
>Ga0190304_1001171_pt1 | contig 11863 bp, 12 predicted proteins | sample 48700712_MG_FD_161670 | JGI IMG/M metagenome (GOLD analysis project Ga0190304, IMG submission 161670) | Hydrothermal vent sediment bacterial communities from Southern Trench, Guaymas Basin, Mexico - 4870-07-1--2_MG | ecosystem: Environmental > Aquatic > Marine > Hydrothermal vents > Sediment ... | reverse complement strand
ACATGAATAAAAAATGATAAAATTAATGTTATAATTGGTATCTCAACAACAAAGACAATTAATGAGATAAATATTGCAAGTGAGAGATATTCTTCTAAGGTATATTTCATTCCACTCTTTTTCAAATCTTCTTCCACATATTTAAAATTTGGAGCAATTTTTGATGCGATTTCACCATAGGACAAATAAGCTCTCTTAATATATTCCTCAAGCATAATAATTTATTTCCTATTATAATTGATATCCTTTTATTTAAAAAAAGATTTTATTATGGGTATTGTAAGTTTTCGGTTTAAAAAAATCAGAGGTGATATTGGAGAATCAGCAATAGGAGAATTAAGAATAACTTCTTCATTACCAAAAATAAAGGATATTGCTGAGAAAGAAGTTGGAATAGCTGGAAATAAAACAAAAGTCCTTGCAATCAATTTTGAATATAAAACAATTTATGAACCAATAAAAGCAAAAATAGATATTGAAGGAGAGATTTTGTACACGGATGAAAAACAAAAAGAAATTCTTAAAAAATGGGAGAAAGAGAAAAAAATTGATGAAAGGATCAGTTTGCCTCTTTTGAATTATATTTTCAAAAGATGCACTATTCAGAGCATTAAAATTGCTGATGATTTGCAGTTACCACCTCCAGTAAGATTGCCTGAGTTGGTTAAAAAGGAAGGTCAATAAGTTTATTTATTCAAAACTACTAAAGCCTCTGCTATGTGTTTATTTTAATTTAAAATATTGTCTTTATTATGAAACCAGTTCTTTTCTTTTCAGAAATAAGAAATAAAGATGTTAAACTTGTTGGAGGAAAGAATGCAAGTCTTGGTGAGATGTATTCTAAATTAAAAGATAAAGGAATTAGAGTTACAAATGGTTTTGCAATAACAAGCGAATCTTATGATTATTTTATTAGAGAAAATAATCTTGACAAAAAAATCAAGGCAATTTTAAAAGATTTAGATATAAGGAACATTAAGGGGTTGAGGGAAAAAGGAAAAAGAATTAGAAAATTAATTTTAAATTCAGAAATTCCTGAGAAACTTAAGAAAGAGATTTTAGAAAGTTATAAAAAACTTTGCATGGAATATGGGAGGGAAGTGGAGGTTGCTGTTAGAAGTTCTGCAACAGCAGAGGATTTGCCAGAGGCAAGTTTTGCTGGGGCTCAAGAAACTTATCTAAATATAAAAGGGGAAAAAGAATTATTAAAGAGTGTTGTAAGATGTTATTCTTCTTTGTTTACTGACAGGGCAATTTCTTACAGAGAAGAAAAAGGTTTTGATCAATTTGCTGTAAAGTTGTCAGTAGGGGTCCAGAAAATGGTTAGGAGTGATTTAGCATGCTCCGGAGTTATGTTTACTTTAGACCCAAATACAGGATTCAGAAATGTTGTTTGTATAGAGGCAAGTTATGGTCTTGGAGAATACATTGTAAAAGGTGTTGTAAATCCTGATTCCTTTTTTGTGTTTAAACCAACAGGAAGAATTATTAAAAAAGAACTTGGAAGCAAGGATGTTAAATTAGTTTTTTCAAAGACAGGAACAAAACAGAAGAAAGTTGCATTAAAAGAGAAAATCAAATTTAGTTTAAGTGACAAAGAAGTTTTAGAACTTGCAGATTATGCAATGAAAATTGAAAATCATTATAAAAGACCAATGGATATTGAATTTGCAAAAGATGGGATTGATAATAAATTGTATATCTTGCAGGCAAGGCCAGAGACAGTTCATGCAAAGAAAAAAGAAATTGAAAAATATATTCTATCTAGAAAAAGCAGCAAATTGTTGGAAGGCATTGCTATTGGAAGGAAAATTAGTTCTGGAAGAGTTCACATAATTGAGGATATTAAAAAAATTGAAGAATTTAAACCAAAAGAAATTTTAGTTGCGAAACAAACAAATCCTGATTGGGAGCCAATAATGAAGATTGCCTCCGGAATAATAACTGAAAGGGGTGGAAGTACGAGCCATGCATCAATTGTATCAAGAGAACTAAGAATCCCATGCATTGTTGGAGCAAAAGATGCAATGAAAAAATTAAGAAACGGGCAGGAGGTTACAATAGATTGTACCAGTTCTAAAGGAATTGTTTGGAAAGGAAAATTAAATTATAAAATAAAGAAAATTAGTATTGAAAAATTGCCAAAAACAAGGACAAAAATAATGTTAATTCTTGGTACACCTGAAGAAGCTTTTGATTTATCATTTCTGCAGCCAGATGGAATAGGGTTAGCAAGAATAGAATATATTATAAGTAACTGGATAAAAATTCATCCTCTTTATGCAATAGAAAAAGGAAAACAGGAATTTTATATTCAAAAACTTGCTGAAGGAATTTCAATGCTTGCTGCTTCTGTTTATCCTAATCAAATTATTGTTAGATTTTCTGATTTTAAAACAAATGAATACAGAAATTTATTGGGTGGAGAAAAATATGAACAAGAAGAAAACAATCCAATGCTTGGTTTTAGAGGAGCCTCAAGATATATAGACCAAAAATTCAAATTAGGTTTTTTATTGGAATGTGAAGCAGTAAGAAAAGTTATAGAAGAGATGGGTCTAAAAAATGTTGATGTAATGATTCCTTTTTGCAGAACAATTAAGGAAGCAAAAGAAGTTCTGAAAATTCTGAATGAAATCGGGCTCAGAAGAAAATTGAAGGTTTATGTAATGGCAGAAATTCCTTCAAACATAATCCTTGCAGATGAGTTTGCCAAATTATTTGATGGTTTCTCTATTGGTTCAAATGATTTGACACAACTTACTCTGGGAATGGATAGAGACAATCAAATTCTGAATTTTGATGAAAGAAATGAAGCAGTTAAAAAACTAATTTCAAGATTAATCAAAGTTGCCCATAAGTACAGAAAGCCTGTTGGAATTTGCGGACAGGCTCCATCAAAGTATCCAGAATATGCAAAATTTTTGTTAGAGAATAAAATAGATTCAATTTCCGTAAATCCAGATGTTTTTTTAGAGACAAAAATTAGAGTTGCAAAATTAGAAAGACAATTGTCGAATTAAATATAGCCATTTTAAATTTATTAAATAATTAATTGTTTAATGCCAGAAATTTATTTTGTTGATTTTGATGGAACTTTAGTTTCAAATAGTTTTGATCTTTATTCTGAAGCACTAGGAATTAAAATAGAAAATTCAAGAGAGACTACAAAGAGAGTTCTAAAATTATTGAAAGATAGAAATATATTAGAAGTTTTGAAATTAAAAGAAAAATTAAATTACAGAGGGGAATTAATAAAGGAGTTGTATAATGAAAAGAACGAAGGAGTCCTAATATATTTACTTTCAGATAACCCATTTGTAAAATACTTGATAGATAAAAAATTTGATGGAATATATTCAACAATAGTCCCAGAAATAAAAAATGGAATATTGACTGGAGGGATATTGAAAGAATATACAAAAGTGGAGATTGCAGAAAGGATATTGGCTGATATTGAGGATATTAGTAAAATTAAAGTTTATACTGATGGTGGAGAAAGTGATGAAGATTTAATTGAATATTTGCAAAGAAACCATGGAGAAAAAGTGGAGATTTGTAGATATTAACTAAATAATTAGCTGAAAAGTTTTATCAACCAACTTTCACCAATATTAAATATATCAAAAAAACTACTTATAATTCCCTGTTGAATTAATCCATAAACAACAAGAGCAAAGATTATTAAAAAAATAATAATTCCAAAAACAATCTTTAACGGTAGCTCCATAATTATATCTTAGGTTTATAAACAATAATTCCCTGAAAAGTTGCAACTACACTGTTGCCTTCTTTAAAAAGAATTTTAAATTTGGAATATTGTTCATTAAACTGAGAAGTTGGATTATTTCCATTACATTTTGTATTTACTTTTATATCCCAACTATATCCTCCAATTCCAGTATTTTTTATTTTTTTATCAATTTCATTTTTTACATTGTTTCTAAGTTCACTACAGTTCAGTTTATTAAATTCATAAACAAATTTTTCATTATTTAATTTATTTATGCAATCTGAAAGAGCAAAATTGATGTTTATTCCTCCAAGTGCATATTCATCACTATTAGATTTTGCATAAATTAACAATCTACCATTGGTTCTTGGAATTTTTGTTGTATCGCACAAGTCTAACTCGCAGTTTTCAATTCTGACCCCATTGAATTCAAGAAAACAATTAGATTCAGGTATTCCTTTTATTTTCAAGATTCTATGTGTTTTTCCGCAGTTTAAGGTTATTTTTTTCCATTTTTCTGGTCTCTCAAAATCATCCAAAACCACTTTAATATTATCATAATTTTTCAAACACTTGTACTCTTTTTTTTCGCTTTTAATTCTATAGCATCTGTATCCGAATGTTTCTGTAGAATGAGATGGTGAGCAAATAGGCCCTGAAGAATAGCAATGACCACAAAAATTAGAAACACAATCAAGAGTTCCACAATCTGCTCCGCTGTTGCAATAATTTTCCAAGTCACCGCAAACAAAATTATTGAATTGATCTGAAAATGCTATTGTTCCCTTTCCTTTCTGACTTAAAATTAAAATTACTGTAACTGGTTGCATTGTATTGCAATCACAATCAAAACCTCCGCATGAGATTGGTATTTTTAGAGATTTATCAAAAGATTTGCAATTATATGTATTTTCCAAGAGTGTGGTTAATTTCTGTATTAATCCGGTTTCAAGTTTATTTGGACTCAGTTTTTTAAATTTGTATTGGGTTGTACTCATTTGATTAAAAAAATCCCTAGCACAATAATAGACCTTATATAAATTCAAAAAATTGAATTCTATGCTTGAATTTCTTGTTGTGTTAATCTCGTTTGCTACCTCTGAGCTGAACATTTTTCTCTTTAAATAAAGTTGATAGGTATAATTCCAAATTAATTTATTTAGTGGAACATAATGAACTTTGCTCTCAGAGATAGATGAATTTACTTCTGCTCCCTCTAAAACATAAACCGATCCAAAATAACTACTTGCCGCATTTCCTAATTTTTTTCCAAATAAATCCATAAAATCCGAACATGAGGTCCAAGATTTATTCCATTGAATTGGATTCTCTTGAATATTGCTAAAAAACCTATCTGAATCTTTTTCTATTGTTCTTTTCAAATTTGTTTCAGTGTGTGTAAAAGAAGAGAGCAACTCAGAAAACTGAATTTCTGGAAGAGTGTGGTAATAGATTGGTGTTTGTCCAACAGAACCCATCAAAATAACAAAGAGACCTGCTACTATTACTGTTATAATCATCATTATCTGAAGAACAGTTACTCCTTTCATAATTAACTTTTTATTAAATTGACAATTAGTTCTCCATCCTCTTTCATATTTTCATTTCCTTCTTCATCTCTAACAATGCATACAACATTATATTCTCCGTATTTCTTATAGGTGTGATTGAACTTGAATATTGCATTTGTAGAGTTCCATTTTTCTATTTCCAAGTCTAGAGGATTCTTTTTAGGATAAAATTTATTTTTTGAATCCCCAAAATCTATAAATATTTCAGATATATTGCTAATCTCAAAATTTTTTTCCACTTCCAATCTGAAATTTACTTTTGTATCCCCATCAAATTCTTTTTCAATTTTTTCTTTTATCCATTTTACATCTCCTTCAAATTTCGCGCTAAACTTTATTTTTGGAGGCTCATTTTTTAAACAAATTCTTGCTCCAGGTTTCTCTGTATAGCATTCTTTCAGTTTGCTATTTTCTTTGCAGATAACAAGTTTGCAAGGACCAACTTTGCAAGGGTCATTATTGCATTCTTCTATTCCAGGACCTGTTAAATAATCACTGCATTCTTTAATATCTCCGCAGCAATAAACAAATTTAATTCTCATATTTTTTGTTTCTTTTGAAAAGATTGGCATGTCTTTATAAAAACAATTGTAAGGGTACTCTTCTGGAAAAGTTACAAATATTCCTTCTAATTTGTCCTTTGGGAGCCCTAAAGAGATTATAAGACCCTTTCTGTCTTTAATTATATAAGTATGTTTCTCCTTTTTTGTTTCTTCTCCTAAAGCTAAAAGCAATTTATTTAGTTTATCTAAACCTTTTATTTCAGAATATTTATTGCGTATTTGTTCCATTGTTAAAGGTTCTGTTTTTTCTTTCTCTATTTTCGCAAGTTCATTCAAAGCTGTCCAACTATCTTCTGGATAAGAAAGATAAAATAAAACAGAGGAAGGAAAATAATTCATCCATCTATATTCTGTATAAGTTTTTATTTCTATTGGTTCCCCAACTAAAGCGCTTCTTACAAAAAAACCTATTGTTAGAGTAACAACAAATATTCCAATAAACATAAGAGCTATAGATACAACAGGCCATTCAAAAAGTCCCCCTTTCATTTTCTTAATTCCCATGATAGATCTTTCAAACATGCATTCGGTTTATAATAAGTTATTGTACAATTATTGCTACAATAAAATTCACTGTTGCCATTTTTTATTATAGAGTTAACAAAATTACAAGGAGAATTTTTATACTTTACTGCCCACACCTTTGCATAATTCCCAAATCCTTGCACTTTAGCAGCACACTCTCCATCTTTCAAAATTTTTGTAGTTGAAACATCATTGCATTTTTTTACTTTTCCTATTTCTACTTCAGAACCCATGAGAGAATATTCTATTATTCTATTTTTTACAGGATAGTGAACCACAATAAAAGCTTTATTTGCATTATTGTAAGGATATCCATTTCTGCAAACTTTTTGCGTTATGTTGAAAATATAATTTTCATCATTTAGGACAACAACATTTGAGGAATTTATATTTGGCCAGAATTTCATTTTTTTGCAAAAACTACTTCTTATCTCGCACTCAAGTTTCCCTTCACTAGTTGTTATAAGTTTATCACAACAAAGATCTGTTGCATTTATTGTCCAGGTTATTTCTGCATTGCTATACCCAGATTCTGAGCAATTAATAGAATCTATTTCTCTTCCATTAAAAGTTTTGTTTACAAAAATCTTTGGTAGGCATTCATACATAATTCCTTTAGATGGCCAAGAGTGGTTTGTTACACTTTGGCATATGAAGTTTCCCTCATTTATTGAAGGAGGATTTTCCAAATAATTAGGAGAGCACGGTTCATAAATATTATCAAAACTGCAAGAGGAACATTCACCATTAACGCAATAAGTTCCATGACAATCTCCTGCAACTGTGCAATTGAAAACTCCTGGCCAAGTAGAACAGGCTGACCTAATATCATAATATTTCTTCTCTTGAACAATTTTATCAATATCCTTGAGTTCTGCCAACTTTTCTTTTTCAACAATTATATATTTTATATCAATTGCATCAAAAGGCAATTTTTGATACAAAAGATAGTAATTTCTTGCAATTTTGCATACTGTAATATACATTCCACTCCTCTTTACCTCATAACAATATGTGGGATCATTAAGTTTTGCATTATCGTTATAATATTCTAAGCAAAAGTCAGAGCATACCTTTTGCATACCAATATATGGGGGTTCTTCCTCACATTTCCTTTTACATAACTCTAATTGTTTTTCTTTATTCCAGCCATTTTTAGGCTTCAAATTTTCAACAAGTAAGAAAAATTCGTATTTTTTTAGATTTCCTTTTAAGTCCCAAATGGAACTACTTACTCTCCTTGGCTTGCAAATTTTTGCTGATAAATTGCTCTCATTTATAACTGCCTTCGGAATTCTCGTTTTTAAATAACATTTATTTCCATAAGATACAGGTGCGATAGTAAGAACATTTGTTGTATTGTTCCAATCCCAGCTAAATCCGCAATCAGCATGGACCCATTTTTGAGTGATCCATCTTACACCTCCAGTTATTTTCCCTGCTATCCAATCCCAAATTCCTTTTATAAATCCAATAATTTTATCTATAATTGATGAAACTTCTTTTTTAGTTTCTACTTTTCTTGAAGAATCAAGGACAAGGCAGCCTTCTGGATAAGGACCTAATCTGTAAAAAACTTTTTTTTCTTTTTTTACTCCGACTTTGTAAATTCCTTCTCTTAATAAAGTTGCAAGATTTGTTGTTAATCCAGCAACCATTGTTCCAATTTTAATATCCTTATCTTCAGCAATAAAGGTTGTTAAAGGACAAATTGAATACAATCTATTGTGCGGCATCTCGCCTGGTTTTCCTTTAATAATGTCTATATTTCCGCTTTTTGTGATATACTTTCGTATATTTTCTCCTAATTTTTCATAGTCCTTTTCAGATATTTTTAGATTGCTGCAATCTTCATAAACAGACTTGCTTTCTGGAGGAACATACAAAGAATAAACATCTTCGCCATCAGAAATATAAAGAAAAAAATCTGACCTAGGCAGAAAGAACTCGCTCATATTTTCAAAAATAGAATTTGCTGTTTTGTTTGCTCCTTCTCCACTCCAATTTTTCAGAAAACTTTTATTAAAGATGTTTGGATAAACAGTTGCATCTTTCCAAAGAGAAATCATGTAACCCAAATCGCATGCTGTTGCTTTTTCTGGAGTTTCTCTTGGGATTGTTTGAATATTAAACCAAAATACTGCAATCATTGCCATTATTCCAATAAATATAGCCAAGACTACTATATATCCAATTATATTCGCTGGAAGGGAGATAAGACCTCTCATTTTTCAACACTAACTACTTTAGTTATATAAATAGAGTTCTTATTTACTTTCTCAAAACAGAGAAAAACAATCTGATTTCCAGAACCGCAAACTGTTGTATATCCATCTGGACCTAAACTCTCAAACTTGCCAGAAGTTTCATTGTACTCATATAAATCCATATTTCCGACCAAGGAATCTGATAAATATACTCCTTCCTTAAAATATTTGTTTGTAGGGCCCCAAATCCCGATATAAGTTGGATATATTGTTATTCTGTTGCAGTTTCTCAAACTAACGCAGGTATAGGTGTTGACAGGTGCGGATTGCATTAAAAACAGAGTATTTTTTATTTGCATTATAGTGTTTATTTTTAATTCGCTCATTCTTTGAGTTGCAGCTGCCATACCCATCTGCTGCCACAAACCCAAAATCATAATTGCAAAAATCAATCCAAAAATAAAAAAGAAATACTCTATTTCTAAACCTTTCTTCTTGAACATAATATTATAATAATTTATGTTAATTTATGGGAAATTCTGTAATTAGTGTTATCTTTGTTTCACTTTACAGGTTTGTGCATGGATAAAAATTATCAAACTTTAAAGAAAGTTGAATAATATGCAAAAGAAATTAAATTAACCGTATATCCTCTTAACTAAAATTGAACCGCAAGCATTCTTTATTAGATTATACTGCTCAAGTTCATTTTTATTAGCAAAGTAAGAATTTTCTTCTATCCATCTTTTTCTTAATCTATCTATTCCAGAAGTTTTGCATTCTTTTGCAAGATAATTTACAGTTTCTAAATCTTCTTCCGAAACTTTTAATTTTGTCCATGGATTCTGAGGGGCATTTTCTAAATCTTTTGTGCAACTTAGATACCATCTTGAACATTCTCTTTCAACTTCCTCATAACTAAAAATACTTTCTACTTCAAGCAATAAATTTTCGCAGGTTTTAATAAATTTTTCTGACCCATATTTTACAACTTCTTTTGCTCCCCATACTAAAGGGTTTGCCATTTTGTCATATAAACTCTCTTTAGCACTAACTGTGCTGAATATAGAAAATATAGAAGTAATAATAAAGAGTAACATAACAACAGAAACAATAGTAACCATAATTGTATTCATATTCCCTTTCATTCTCTGCATCTCAACATATTGGCTCCAATTCCTCTGCATCTCTCCTTGCACTCTTCAATTGTAGAACAATTCAATCCAGATGCTATATCAATAGGGATTGGTTCGGTACATTCCCACATTTCGCAGGAACTTACTAATTCAGTTTTGTTTTCAAAAGGAGTTATTAATTTACCTTGACCACTAATAATTAAAATACCAAAAACAACACCAAGCACAATTACTAATATTAGAATCTCAAACAATATTTTCCACTTCATCTTAAACACCTCAAGGAGACTCCACGCAAAAGCGTGGAGAGGAATTGAGGAAAACACATAAATATATTCTTTCTAAATATATAATTATGCAGGTTGCTAAAAGCATTATGGTGAAGGTTTCTAAGAAGATTAATCGGGATAAATTCCTTTCTTTGAGAAATTTTTTTAACACCTATCAAACCATAGCAAGACTTTACTATTCTTACATTCTTGAGAATTCTTTGGAAGAAAAGCTTATCTCTGAAGAAATAACTGCTAAGGATTTGAAAAACATTCTGCATCAAAAACTTTACTGTCAAATAAAAGAAATCTTTGATATTGGTTCTCAAACTATTCAAGAAATTAGAGATGTTGTTGTAGAAACTATTAATTCTTATGCTCAGTTGATTAGAAAAGGAGAAAAAGCGTCTTTGCCAAAAGTTGAAGAGTTCACGATAAGGCTTAATTATCCTCGTGTAGTAAGTGTGTTTGAGCATAATAAGGAATTTGATTTTTTCTTTAAAGTTAAGCTTAATAGGGATAAAAGGGTTGCTATTCCTATTGAATGTGGAGAAACGCAAAAACAATTGCTTAAATATGCTTTGAATGGAAAGTATAAAATCGGGGCTTTTCAGTTGATTAGAAAAGATGATTGGTTTTACTTTGTTATTCCTATCAAGAAAGAGATTGAGCTTAAGCAAAGTTATGATGGGGTTGCTGGTGTAGATTTGGGATTGAGGTATAATGCTGTTATAACTTTGCTTTACAAGAATGGAAAAATTACTAAGGTTGAATTTTTGAAATATAGGAAACTCATGCATAAAATAAGGATGCTTTGGCATTGCATTGATAAGCTTAAATCCATGCTTCCAGAAGGACAGAGAACAAGTAAAAGAATTCAAAAGTTGTGGAAGCGTATAAGAAGAATAAACGATTGGATTGCTCATAATGTTAGTAAGAGAATAGTTGAAATTGCTAAGGAAAACAATTCTATAATAGCGATGGAGAATCTCAAGCGACTGTATCCTGTCAAAGGCAAAAATTCCAGAAGGAACAATAGAAGAATTAGTAATTGGATAAAAGGTAAAGTTGTTAAATATACTATCTACAAAGCGAGGTGGGAAGGAATAAGAGTCAAGCTCGTTAGTGCTAAAAATACCTCCAAAACTTGCCACCTTTGCGGTTCTCAAGGTTTGAGAACCAACGCAACTTTCTTTTGTGACCATTGTAAACACACCTATAATGCAGATTTCAATGCATCTGTAAACATTGGCATTAGGGCAACGCACCCTAATGCTAGAGGGTGCGTAAACCACCCTTTAGGTTTTATGACCTATAAAGCTCCCTGCGATAGCTGGGAGTAGTTTACTCCTTTATATACCATAATTTAAGACAGAACTCCTATAAATGGAGAAAGCACACTTAAAATTGTCTCTCCGAGAATATCAACTTTTAGTATATAAACTGAAATCAAAATCATTAAAATAACAAGAATAATAAATAAACCCAATATCTTAAGAAGTAAGATATGCATGTCTCCTTTCATATTTTATATAAACTTTCTTATTTCCCTAATTGCAGAATTTAACTCAAAAGGTTTATTAAACATTGGAGTGCAAATTTTTTCCCAATTTCCTCCGCAAGGATAACTCCAATCAGCATTAGAATTAAAATCAACAATATAAATCAGATTAGACCAAACTTCATCATAAACATTTTTCCATACATAAGGTTTGTCAACTGAGATTGTGTTTTCCTCCTTTGTTAAATTCACAAATATGTCATAGCCTGTTTCAAATTCTGAGTCTCTTATAATTGCATCGGTAATGACCCTTATTACTTCATTAGGATTTGCAGTATTAAATTTAGTTGCATTTCCA
>Ga0190304_1001169_pt1 | contig 11887 bp, 13 predicted proteins | sample 48700712_MG_FD_161670 | JGI IMG/M metagenome (GOLD analysis project Ga0190304, IMG submission 161670) | Hydrothermal vent sediment bacterial communities from Southern Trench, Guaymas Basin, Mexico - 4870-07-1--2_MG | ecosystem: Environmental > Aquatic > Marine > Hydrothermal vents > Sediment ... | reverse complement strand
ATTCTCGCTGCTCCAAGGGATGGGAACATCCTCTCTTTCAGATTGCGAGTTAACGAGTTTTACTCCTTCGTTTCTGTTTCCATTTCTGGGTAGCCTAGGAGTTCTTTGAGCGATTTTACTTCTTCACGGAGCATTGCTACTTCGCTTTCGAGAGCGTTTACCTTGGATTCTGCCATTTTCTTTAACTCTTCGATTTCCAGCATGAGGTTGGCACGTTCAGTTTCCAGAGTTTTTATTTTTTCCCTAAGGTTTTTCAGCGTTTGCATGAGTTCTCCCTTTATGAACCTAATTCTTTCAACCATGTTTTTAACACTTACTTTCTCCTCGAACTTCTTTTCCCTTTCGGTTTCTACAGTCGCCCTAAACCTTGCTTTGCAGTTTGGGCATTCAAATATTCCCATAACCCGTTGCGACGGCTGCCCCGACTTTCCGGCTTTGCGGCTTACAGTCCAAGTTTTAATCGGAGCCTCTACTTCGGTTTCACATTTAGGACACTTAACCAACAACAAGCCCTCGCCCTAATAATTTCTCGAAAGATGCTAAAATGCATTATGCTCGATGTTTCAACATTAAACGCGGAAAACAGAAAAGAGGGAGGGGAAATTTTAGATGGTTATGACGAACATCAGCCGTTCTACTAGCTCTTTATATCTGTTTCTTATCGTGACCTCGGTTACCTGCGCGATTTCAGCAATTTCCCTCTGTGTTTTTCGCTCTCCGGTTAAAACTGAAGCAATATAGCTTGCGGCTGCGGCGATTCCGGTTGGACCGCGTCCTGAAGTGAGCTTAAGTTCCCGTGCGGTGTTCAAGATTTTATGCGCGATTTCCTCAACCTTTCCTTGCATGGTAAGCTGATTAGAGAACTTAGTTATGTACTGGCTGGGCTTCAAGGGCGGAGTGAAACAGTCAAGCTCTTTCACGAGGAAACGGTAGCTGCGTCCAACCTCCTTCTTGTTCACGTTAGACGCCATTGCTATCTCATCCAAAGTCCTAGCTAAACCGCACTGTCTACAGGCTAAATAAATAGCAGCAGCGGTTACCCCTTGAATTGACCTTCCACGAATGAGCTTTTCCTTTACCGCCTTACGGTATATCACAGAGGCGGTTTCAACGATGTTTTTCGGTAGGTTCAACACGTTCGCTATTTTTGTTATTTCGGATAACGCGAAAGCTAGGTTTCTCTCGGTAGCGTCAGAAACCCTTATCCTACGCTGCCATTTCCTGAGCCTGTACACTTGTGCTTTCTGTCCTGGCGAGAGCTTCCGCCCGTAAATGTCCCGGTCGTGCCAGTCAATCATGGTAGATAAGCCCTTATCGTGAATACTATACGTCATCGGGGCTCCTACCCGTGCACGTTTAGCCCTTTGCTCGTCATCGAAAGCCCGCCATTCCGGCCCTCTATCCGTTAATCTTGTGGCTACAACGACGCCGCAGTCCATGCAGACGATTTCTGCGTTTTCATAATCGCGCATAAGCCTTGTGCTTCCACATTCGGGACAGCGCTGAACTTTAGAAGAAGCCACAACTGGCGCGGGAAACGTCTCGGTAGTGCTCTTCCTTTTCTCCTTTTCGGGTTTACTCATCTAATCATCTTCCTTTCTTCCTTTTCGAGGGGGTAGCATAGAGAATTTTCCCGACAAGGGTTTCGGCTTCACCGTTTTTCGGCTTCACAGCCACGTAAGGAGAAGAAACCGGTCCGACAACATCGAAAACTATTCCCACGGTGCGAAGGTTTTCATCTAAAACTTTATCGCCGAGCCTCGGAACGTTTTCCGCCTTGACAATTATGTTCCCATTCGGACTTATATGAATGACTCGGCCTATCCTCTGCAAATTTTCGGTTCCCCTCGTAAAAGACAGAAATTTCAAAGAACCCGGGTTTATTTAAACCTTTCTGAAAGCGTTGAGCCGTCTTTCAACTTTTCAAGGATGTCAGGAGTCGAAACCTTCATAAGGAAGGAACATGGATAAGACTGTGCATTTGAGGGTGAAGGCTTATGTCTAAGCCGTTTTACGTAAAATTCGAAGTTCCGAAAGAAGTAGCAGATGCAGCCTATGAAGCCCTACAAATCGCCACAAAAACCGGGGCGGTGAAGAAGGGAACAAATGAGACCACTAAGGCTGTTGAAAGAGCCCAAGCCAAACTCGTTGTCATAGCTGAAGACGTCGACCCGCCGGAAATAGTTGCACATCTGCCTCTTCTCTGCGAGGAAAGAAAAATCCCATACACGTTCGTGCCAAGCAAAGAAAAACTAGGAAACGCCGTAGGCATAGATGTTCCAGCGGCTTCCGCATGCATAATCAACGAAGGCGAAGCCACCAGCTTAGTAAAAGAAATAATCACACGAGTCGAACAGCTTAAAAGAGGCTCAGCTGAATGAGCAAAAAAGAGAAAACCGAAGTAAGTCAAGAATTAACCCCCGCGGAAGTAATACAAATCCTAGGTAGAACCGGCGTAACCGGCGAAATCACCCAAGTAAGGGTACGCATACTCGAAGGAAAAGACAAGGGACGCATAATAACACGAAACGTGAAAGGACCCGTGAGGCTACAGGACATACTAATGCTGAGAGAAACGGAAAGAGAAGCAAAGAAAATAAGATAGACGCGCATTAATGAACAAGAAAAGGAGGAACAAACCGGTGCCAAAACCAAGAAAATGCAGTTTCTGCGGCAAAGAATTTCCACCGGGCACCGGAATAATGTACGTGAAAAATGACGGCTCACTACTCTGGTTCTGCTCAAGCAAATGCCGGAAAAGCTCCCTAATGCTCAGAAGAGACTCTCGAAAACTGAAATGGACAGAATACTTCGGAAAAGAAGAGCGGGGTAAAGCTTGAAGCCGCAAAACTATCAAAGAACGCTGGCTTTTCTGAAGCCCGACGCCGTAGTCCGAGGACTAATGGGAGAAATAATCACCCGAATAGAACGAAAAGCATTGTTGATAACCGCCTTAAAACTTGTTCAGCTTACACGGGAACAAGCGGAAAGACTGTATGAAGTGCACAGAAACAAGCCCTTCTTCGAAAAACTTGTCCAACACGTAACATCTGGTCCCATCCTAGCCATGGTAATTGAAGGACCAAACGCCGTTCAAACCGTGAGAAACCTCGCTGGGAAAACAAACCCGTTTGAGGCTGCTCCGGGAACAATACGCGGCGACTACGCATTGGATATAACCAAAAACATAATCCACGCGTCAGACACTCCGGAAAACGCTGAAAGAGAAATAAGCATACTTTTCCAACCCGAAGAAATAGTCGAATACGCCAAACCAACCGAACAAAAATTCAGCTTCTGAAATAACGCTTAAAAGGAAACTTCTAGAACTAACTTCCGTAATTTATAAAGCACACCCATTCCTAGAGTAACGAGAGAGGAGAAAACATGAAAGGCAAACTAATCTTATCCACGATAATCTTGTTGCTAATGGCGCTCAGCATACTACAAGTCCAGCCAGTAATGTGCGAAACACAAATGTCAGTAATAAACCCTGAAACCGGCGACAACAACTTCATATTCGACACCACACAAGTCTCTGTGGGTCATCGGTTTAATTCTACTGTCTGGGCTTATGATATAACGGGCGACGGATTGTTTGCTTACCAAGTGAACTTGGTGGTGAATGATACCCTGCTCAATATTACACGGGCCTGGGTTCCCACCTGGGACCCACAATGGGTATTCGCTGGACAAACCTGCATTACCCCCGACCCCGCCTACTACGACTTTAACGGCAACGGCGCAACCGAAATAGTCAAACTCGGAAGCACAATCCTAATAGGCACCGCGTTCACAGGAACAGGCATCCTCGCCATAATCGAATACGAAATCCTCCACGCACCCCCCACCGGCACAGTCACCTGCAACCTAAACATAACCAACCCCGACACATACATGCTAAACCAGGGCGAAAAAGACATTGTCTTTACGCATGTTAATGGATATTATGAGTTTACCAAGCCAGCGGTTCCAGAACCGCCGGACGCTGAATTCGAGTATTCGCCACAATTTCCCTTAGTCGGTGAACCCGTTACGTTTGACGCTTCTGCTTCAACGCCTAACGGTGGAAGCATTGTCCTTTACCGCTGGAACTTTGACGATGGCACGCCCGTAGTTGAGGAAACAGACCCAATTGTTACTCACACATTCGCTTCTCTTGGAGACTTCAATGTTACGTTGATAGTTTTCGACGATGAAGGATTAAACGATACCGCTTGGCACATAGTCACGGTTGTTCCTTCGGAAAAGCCTATGTTATCAGTTGAACCAGTCTTCTCTTCGGTCAAGCAAGGCGACATCTTCCAAGTCAACGTTACGCTCAAAAACGTGAACGAAGAGCTGAAATTGGTAGGCGTCCAGTTCAAACTGCAATACAACAAGACTTTCATCGAAGCCCTAGATGTGGTTGAAGGTCCATTCATGAATAGGTCTGAATGGGCGCCCTATGGAACCCACTTCACAAGCTTCATAGAAGAAGACCCACTGTACGGTCCAGTAGTAACAGTTGGAATTTTGATAATGCCCAATGAAACCGGAGACTGGAACCCGCCCTTCCCAAGCGGAGGTGGAACAGTCGCCACAATAACCTTTAACGCCAGCGGAAGCATAGAAGGAGTTTCAATGCTAATTCTAAACTGGACCGGCTTATTCGATGTGAATACGAATGAGATCCCCCACGATGTCTTCCACGGACAAGTTGAACTTCTGCTGAAAGTTCGAGACATAGCTGTAACTTTTGTTGAGCCTTCATTGACTGAAATCTACGTGATATGGCCCATCGACATAACCGTCATCGTTTTTAACGAAGGGGAAGTAAACGCTACATTCACAGTAACGTGCCGATATAACCTAAACTGCACCTACTGCACTATAGGAACAATTGACGTAATGGATCTGCTTCCTGGAGAGAATATAACCTTAACCTTCCACTGGCAGCCAAGCAAGCCCGGAGTGTATCTCATAGAAGCCGAAGCCTCGGTTATTCCAGGCGAAAAGGACACTGCTGACAACGCCCGGGTCTGCCCACATAGCGTCTGGGTCAAACTCGAGGGAGACGTAAACGGCGACAACAAAGTGGATATAGCGGACATCGCTGCAGCTTCTTATGCTTTTGGTTCTTATCCTGGGCATCCGCGTTGGGACCCGATGGCTGACCTTAATTTGGATGGAAGGGTCACCATACATGACTTGTTGATGATAGCTAGAAACTTCGGTAAAATCTATCCTTAAACCTTTGATTTCCCCTTTTTTGTTGTTAGGCTGCCCAAAACGGCGTCTTTTCCCGCATCAGTTTCACGTATTCCTGTAGCGTGTTTTGTTCTTCTGGGGTGAGTTTCTCGAGGAATGTTGTTTGTAGGGCTTTTGCGTGGGTTTCCGGAATTTTTACGTAGAGCGTGTCTTTTTCGTTTATGTGTCTGCCCACGACTGGTTTATCGATTGAGATGGCTACCTGCATTCCAGCCATTGCCTCGTGGATTGGTTTTCCCTTTTCTTGTATCTGAAGTATTTCTCCTATTTCTTCTCCGTCTTTTGCCCTTACCAGTTTTTGTTTCGGTTTTATTTTTCCGGCTAGTATTTCTACTCCTACTATGGCTGGTTTTGCTCTTCGGAAAACGTAGCCTTCAAGTATTCGGATTTTGGCTGGTTTGACAAGTTTTTCGAACGTTTCTCTTTGTTTTTCTTCTTGTTTGGCTTTTAGCCATTCTAAGTATTCTTCGGTTAAGTGGTAGATTATGTTGTTTTTGAAGATTTTTATTTCGCGGTCTTTTGCTTCTTTTTCTGCGTCGGGTAAAACTTTTACGTTGAAGGCTAGAATTACCCCGTATAATGGTTCGTTTTCCTTTACTACGTTTGCTTCCATTACGTCTCGTTTTGAAACGTCTCCCACGTCGGCTATCCGTATCGGCACATTGTTTCGTTGGAGGGCTTCGGCTATGGCTTCTAACGAGCCTAGAGTGTCGGTTTTGAGGATTATCCCGTTGATGTCTGTTGAAATCTTAATTTTTTCCACTTCTTCGGAAACCATCCGCGAGTATTTTTCTATCTCCTCTTCGGAGGGAACCACGTATAGGGATGCTCCCGCTAAGGCTCCTTCTAGGTCTGGGGCCACTATTTTTACTCCTGCTGCGGCTGAAACGCTTTCTACTGAGGAGAACTTGTCTCTTGGGTCACGGATTTCGTCTAGGGGTTTAGGTAGAAGCACAGCTCTAACCTTTGTTATTATAGGGGATTCTTTTCCGCCCACCACTATTATGTCTCCCTTTTTGATTGTTCCGTCGTATATGATTACGTTCAACGTTAGTCCCAAGCCTGGTTCCTCCTTCACTTCGAGAACCGTGCCTTTTGCTGGTCCTTCAGCTGTTCTTAGCTGGTCTTTGAGGTATTGTTGTGTTAGCCCTATTAGCACGGTTAGGAGTTCGGGTATTCCTTCACCTGTCTTTGCGCTTACCGGCACTATTGCTATGGTTTTGGTGAAGTCCGTTATCTTGGTAAACATGTCTGCTCTCAGCTTTTGTCTCGAAAATTCGCCTATTATCCGGTATATATGCTCGTCCAAGTCTTGTTTAACGTAGCTGTCTTGCTCCCGGTAGCTTACCAGAAACGGAGCGTCGGGTTTTGGTTTCCATCCCGGTATCCTGTCAATTTTGTTGGCTGCCACAAGAAATGGTGTTCTGCGGGATTTCAGTATCTCTATACACTCGTAGGTTTGAGCTTCAAATCCTCTGAGAACGTCAATTACGAGGATTGCTATGTCTGCTACTCCTCCTCCGCGTTTCCGAAGGTTGGCGAAGGCTTCGTGTCCAGGTGTGTCCACCACGAGTAGCCCTGGAATCCTTATTTCGCCTCGAACCTTGCTGAGAAGCGGTCCGCAGATTTGTTTTAGAGTTTCAACTGGGAAGAAGCTTGCACCTATGTGCTGTGTGATTCCACCTGCCTCTCGGGCTTGAACGCTTGTTTTTCTAATTTTGTCTAGGAGAAGGGTTTTTCCCGTATCTACGTGTCCTAGCACGCATACGATGGGCTGGCGGATGGGCATGGCTTGTCTCAACAAAATCTGTATTGAACTGTTATAATACTATTGCCTCTTGTACATGAGCCATACCCCGGTGAGCATAAGCGCTGCGGCGGCTAGCTGCACCAGCGTGAAGCTTTCCTTCAGCACAAGAAACGCTGTTAACGCTCCGAAAAGAGAGGATGTAGCGAATAGTATGCCGGTTTTCATGGCACCTATCTCTCTCAAGGCAAAAAGAAACAGTAACACTGAGACGCCTATGCTTAAGGCGCCGGTTAAAACTAGGTAGGGAACCGCCTTCATTGGAACGTAGATTACGACTTGTAGCAGCCACGCGGTTGTCAGAAGCGCAGTTCCGCCGAGTAGGCATTTCAGCGCCGTGATGAGAACTATATCTTTCTTCACGCTTAGGAACCGGCTGAGATTGTTGTCTATGCTCCAAGAAAAACATGCGGCTAGAACTAGAAGGTTGCCGAAGACATCTTTTGTTAAGCTTAGTTTCTGGAATTCCGCGTTCGTTGTTAGAATGACTGCTCCTAAAAGCACGAGAAAAATCGCTGTGTAATCCTTTGTTTTTCCTCTTTCCCCTAGAAATAAAAAGGCTATGAGCGCGGTGAAAAGAGACTCGCTGTTCGAGAGGAGTGAAGCGTTTATCGCGGTTGTTTCATCAAGTCCGTATATGAAGAGGTAGGGCGCGATTATCGAGCCGAAGAGTATTACGAATCCGAGGATGACGTAGTCTTTCATGGTTATCCGCGGCTCTGTTTCCGTAGGTGTTTCGAGTAAAGAAAGGATCTTTCCGTGCAAAGGAGGCAAAACTCTAATAACGGTTAGGCTTATTCCAGCTACGAAGTAGATGGCTCCAGCCACGACTATAGGATGAACGTCAGCGAGCGCTATCTTATTGAGGGTTGTGCTTATCCCGAACAACACAGCTGCGGTTAAAACGCTTACATAGCCCCAGTGATGACTCATAACTCTTCTCTCGAGAAGACAGACTCTTTACTATTTAGGAATTTCTAGCCTTTCAACCTTTTTTCGTTGAAGTTTCGCCTTCTTGTTTAGCTGCTTTTTCTATTCTCACGAGGGGGTTTGAGATGAATATCGAGTTAGGTAGAAACACCGTTTGCCCTTCTTCTGTTTCTATTACTGTAGACCTTACCCCTATTTTTACCACTTTTCCAACGTAGTTCATTCCGCCCACGCGGACTTGAATTGTATCCCCCATCTCGATGGCTTTTTCTCCAAGCACTATGATCCCGGAAACTAGGTTCTGAATTATTGTGCTTGTGGCAAAGCTTATGGCTATGCTGAATGCGCCTAACCCCACTATTAGCGATGTTAAATCTACGCCTAAAACCCCAACTACAACGAAAAGCCCGAGAATGTAGACTACATACTTTGAAACACGGATTATTCCTTTCTCTATTTCTTCCGGGAACGGGGTTTTCTCAAAAATTTTCCCAAGGGTTCTAGTGACTATTTTGGCTATTATATAGGTGGCGGCTAACGTTATGGTAACCTCGATCACCTGAACAAGCATTGTGACCTCTTCTTCTCTTAACTGAGCGATTGCAAACATCCGATGCGTTCCTCCTCCATCTTTTCTACTTGAAAATTGATACTTCAACCAGGCTTTTAATAAGCTTTCTCTGTTAAGCTGACTGAATAAGATTTAAGTCTAGAAAACAATACCTAGTTTTGGGGCTGTATTGATAATGAGGGAAACCGTGAAGGAAGCTCATCTTGTAGAACCTTTAGACGTGGATAAGCTTTCGGTGCATAGGTATCCCTTCTTTAAGGATGCTTACGTTATAGACCTACAGCTCGACGTGGAACCCGACTATATATGGCAAATATTCTTCGAACAAGAAATGAAAACTGCCCTTCATCTCTGGGAACGAAAAATAGTCATAGTGGGCAGAACCTTAAAACTCATAACCACCCCAACAAAAATAGGTGAAAAAATCGAGTGGCTCAGAAAAGTGATAGAAAAAACTAACCAGCGCGTGAGAGAGTACAACGCTGCCCGAGAGGAAATCAAGGAAGGAGAAAAAAGCATAGATGAAGAAGCGTTAAAGACCATTAAAGAAGAACTGAGATGGCAGCTTTCCCGTAGATAAACACGGGTACAGATAACACGTTAAATTCTTGTGGAAGTGGCTTTCCTTCTCCTTTTCTTTTTCAGAAACACCGAGTCTTCTTCGAGCGAGTGAGCCTTGCGGAGTTCCTGCATGTACCATGCTCGGTCGTGGGCGTAGAGGATTCCAGCTGTTATTCCGGAAACTATTAGCATTAAGCCGCTGATTATTAGGAAAAGCCCTAGGGCTGCTCCTGCGTATGGTTCTACGTGGTAAGGTATGAAGAACAGCCATTCTGGGGTGTCTGAAATCAGTAAGGTTTCTATGACTCCGCCTACGAAGAATATTGCTCCGGCTAGAAACATTAGGTATGCGAGCGCTTCGTTGTGCCGTGATTCTTCGGCTTTCTCGTGGAGATAGTCTCGAATGGACACTTCGCAACCCGAATATGTCTGGAGAATAAATACGTACGTAAGTTTTTTTATCTAGAAATAAGGATTGAGAAAACATATTTCGGCTAAATGCTGCTTGTGCGGCGTGTTCTGCTCTTAAGTTATGGCTATGTAGACCTTTTTTCCGTCTACAGCATATTCGCGCCATTCAACGTTTAGTTCTTCCCTTTTCTTGTGTAGGTGCACTTTCCGTGTTCTCACAAGTTCTGCCATGGTGTCTAGGAAGCCTTTTATAAGCCTTGCTTGTTTCGGGTCGAGCTCCGCTATGTGCACGGCGTTAAGTATGTCAGTGGGCATAAAGCCTAGCTCTTTACGTAGCGACTGAACCCTACGCGCCAGGTCCCGCATGAGTCCCTCTCCTACGAGGTTTTCGCTGCGGTAAGTGTCCAAATACACCGTGACGTTGTCTTCGGAAGCGACGCTCCATCTATCAGAGGAAAACTCCTCTCCAACGTTTTCTCTGTATTCCACTTTTTTCACGTTAGCTAACTCGAGGAAAAAGTCCTCGGCTTTTTTCAAGGCTTCATGAACATTCGGCTGGGCGACGACTATGGCTTTGCTTAAGGGCCATCTCCTCTTTAGCCTCGCTGACTGGCGGGCTGAATAAACAAGCGAAACGCATTTGAGTAGCATGTCAAACTCTTCTTCGAGTTTTTCGTCTCGAAGCTTCGGGTCTGGCTTCGGCCATTTTTCAAAGTTTACGGATTCCGGCAGCTTCGGGTCTAATTTGCGGTAGACGTGTTGGTATAGGAACTCGCTTAGGAACGGCGTAGCTGGATTGAACATCAGCGTTAACGTTTTAAGCGTGTGCCACAGCACGGAGTATACGGTTAGTCTTCTGTTCAAAGTTTCTGGGTCGTCGCTCCACAAGTCTTTACGTATCATTGGAACATAAACACGGCTAACCGTTTCCACCACGAAGTTTTCTAGAACCGCCATTGCAAAGTTGAACTCGCATTTCTCCAGCCTCGCCGTGTATTCCTCTATGGCCTTTTGAAGTTTTGATAGAAGCCACCGGTCTGGGAGCTTCAGCTCGCCTTGTTTTTCCACCCATTCTAGGCTGTGTTTTTCTGGGTTGAAGTTGTCGTATTGGGCGTTTTGCATGAAGAACCTGTTAAGGTGATACAGCGTTGAAAGCACCTGGTATGGCCTTCTGTTCAGCTCTTTCACGTCGAAGTTCATGGAGTCTACGGGCGAACACTTCCACAGTATGTAGAACCTGCAAAGGTCAGCTGACTCCTTTTCGAGCAGCGGGTTTACTAGAACGGCGTTTCCAAGGCTTTTGCTCATTTTCTGTCCTTTTTCGTCCAGCACGAGGCCGTAGAATAGAAAGGCCTTGTAGGGTGCTTCTGCTTTGCCTGTTAGTATCACGTGTTCCAGCAGCAGCGAGTTAGCCCAACCGCGAGTCTGGTCTATTCCTTCCACGAGGAAATCCACTGGTACGTATTTCTCGAATTCTTCGTCTGTGAAACGTGCGTAAGGTGAGGCTCCGCTGTTGTGCCAAGTGTCAAGAACAAAGGGTTCCCGCTTCATCAGTCCGCCGCACTTTTCGCATTTGAGCATCACACGGTCTATCCAAGGCTTGTGCAGTTCCTTCAAATCCACTGGGGAAGCCATACGTTCCCGAAGCTCTTTTTTGCTGTCCACCACGGTTTTGGCTCCGCATTTCTGGCAAACCCAGACTGGTAAAGGTGCACCCCAAATTCTCTCGCGGGATATACACCAAGGCTTTCCTTCTTTTAGGAAGGCGAGAAACCTGCTTTTAGGTGCTTGGTAAAACGTGTTTACCTTTTCAGCCGCCGCTACAACCTTGTCGTTTATCTTATCCGTCCATAGGAAGTATTCGCGTCGGGCGAGCCATATCAGCTTGTGGTGGGAACGCCAGCAAGTCGGATACTCGTGCCTTATGGGTTTAACTGAAACCAGCAGCCCCCTCTTCCGCAGTTCCTCAATTACTTTTTCATCTGCGTCCCGGGCGAATATTCCTTCAAAAGCCCCGGCTTCGCTTGTGAATCGGCATTCGTCGTCGAAGGGAACATAGACTGGAACCTTACGTTTTTGAGCCGCCCAAAAGTCCTCTTCACCGTTTCCCGGCGACAAGTGAACCACACCAGTGGCTGTTTCCACGTCAACGAAGTCTTCGCATACAACCGTGTGCACCAGCGGAAGCTCGTCGAGTTCCGCTTGCTTCGGAATCAAGTCTTTAAAGGGAAACTCGTATTTCACGCCTTCAAGCGTTTTTCCAAGAACAGTTTCTACGACTTCGTAGTCTGTTATGCCTAATTCCTGCATTACTGGCTCTACGCGTTGTTTCACCATTATCCATTTTTCGCCCCTAA
>Ga0190304_1001166_pt1 | contig 11893 bp, 14 predicted proteins | sample 48700712_MG_FD_161670 | JGI IMG/M metagenome (GOLD analysis project Ga0190304, IMG submission 161670) | Hydrothermal vent sediment bacterial communities from Southern Trench, Guaymas Basin, Mexico - 4870-07-1--2_MG | ecosystem: Environmental > Aquatic > Marine > Hydrothermal vents > Sediment ... | reverse complement strand
GAGAGTTGCTGTTAGAAATAATGCAAGAGCAGAAATATACAACCGGATTGTTGCAATAGCCCCTTTCTCGAGAGGACATGTTGACTGTAAGGAAATAATAAAAGATAGTGCTACCGCAGCAGCAATACCTGTAGTGGAGGTCAGGCACCCGAGGGCACACGTTACCCATGAGGCATCAATAGGAAGTGTGGATAGAAAACAACTGGAGACCCTTATGAGCAGGGGGTTGAGCGAGGATGAGGCTACGGAGATTATAATAGAAGGGTTGCTGAGCTAATTCTTCCTGAACCTCTTCATGTAATCAGGGTCATCTTCCCTCCGCAGCCTTCCGCCAAAAAACTTTCTGTTGAGAGATTTTATCGTTCCGGATGTTCCTATCGTTTTAATATCCACTCTCTGGTCGAGGATTCTATCTATAGAGTTTAGGAGGGTTATCACCCCATCCTTGTATATATGATAGCAGTGGACTATACCCCCTTTTCCGTTGAATCTTGTCAATCTCAATCCAACCTCTTTCCAGCTATCCCCAAAAAGTTTTCTGCAGTAAAATCTCAAACCGGCTTTTAGTTTTTCTCTATCTATTCCGCTCTCTGGCTTTACCACAACGAACCCTATATACCTGTGTCTTTTCTTTTTACTCTGATTCGATTCGCGGAGCGAGAAGGTAGATGGCGCGGGCATTCTTATCAGCAAAATCAAACTCCAGTTTGATGGGGTTATCGTTGCCCAGATAGATGGTGAGTGGCTGGTCCCCCTTCACGGGTTTTATCATGCTACTCAGATATTCAACCGAAAACAGACTCCTGCATTTTTCCGGTGCGTTGAGTTCTATCAGCAAATCCTTTGGCAGTTTTAGATTGACGGTATCAGTATCACCCTCCGCAAACAGTTCAAAGACATCTTCTGTAGCGGTAAGGGCTATGTGGTCTGATATGCTCTCTGAAGCTTTAACACCCTGAAGCAACTCAGATGCCTTTACAGTTATCTTGGCAGGAAGATTAAGATTCGGTACCTTTGGCTCGGTCATTCCTGTTGTGTCAATCAATCCTATTTTTCTGGTGAGGTTTCCTATCCTGATAATGAGCCTATTTGACACCTCATCAAGTTCCATTTCCACAGTATCCCCCGAACCGGCAAGTTTCATCACACTTGCAAGTTTGTCAAGGTCAATACCTATTTCTGTTTCATCAGCTTTGTACTCCTCGAATGCTGATGCACTAATGCTCAGGTCAACCATTGCGACATGTGCTGGATCTACCGCCCTCAGGCTCATGCCGGCGGGCGTCACCTTAATTTTCACTTCATTTACCAGTGGCGAAACGATGTCTATCATTTTTTTCAGAATATCTGCCTTTATTTTTGCCTGAAACATTTTTTTCCTCCTTTAAAAGCCTCTCTTTCAGAGATAATGCAATCTACGTTTATAATAATGACGGTTCTACTTTTGTTCTCTCTTTTTCAGGATTTTTATCACTGCAATCAGGGTGATCACCAGCAGAGAAACGGAAATATCAACACTGGGTGTCTGATTGTTTGAAGAAATCACCTTTTCAAAGGAGACGATGGGATATTTGTCCTCCACGGTTTCATTCTCTCTAACAGAGACAACATATGGAGAATCCCCTATGCCATCTCCATCATCGTCTGTACCGTTATAATCGCCCCAGTAGTTACCAACCTTCTTATGATACCATCTGTTGAATATCCCTGCATCATGGGCATTCTTTTCGTTCATGGTGAAATTGTTCATGTATATCGTGTTGTAAAATGAGCCGCAGCACAGCCAGCAGCCGCAGTTTTCGTTCCATCTTATCAAGTTATTCTTTATTTCGTTGTATGACGAATGGGTTACGTATATACCGTAGGTGTTGTTTTCCACAAGGTTGTCCTCTATAATGTTGTCTTTCGATTCATGCAGGAATATCCCATAGTGGTTGTCATGGATGTGACATTTTTCCACAACATTGTTGGAAGAAAAGGCCATGAATATTCCAATGATGCCTTCAGATACATCAACGTTTTTGATACTACCATCAGTACAGTTTACCAAAATAATCTGGCTCGCTTCTTTCGATGAGATGACAAAATTCGAAACGTCCTTGATATAGTAAAGCCCTCTCCCGTTGAGGGTGTTGTCAGAGATGATATGGGTATTCCAGTTTTCCAGAGAGCCGCCGACTATGTTGATTCCCCCACCAGTGATGGAATTATTCAGGATAGTGACGTTTGTTGAGAAGAACATGTAGATGCATGTATTGTTATTTGCTTCTATTCTGTTATTGATTATTTTCACATGGTCTGTATATGAAATTGTTATGATGGATGTGCTCCTTTCACCGCTGGTTACGGTGAAGTTCTCAAAAGTGCAGTTCTTTCCCCATATTTCCAGGGTTGCGTAGTTCTCCTTGACACCATTTATTACGGTTGTGTCCCTATTCTCTCCGATCAGTTTCAGAGAATTCACGTATTTTGGGATAAAGATGTTTTCGTTGTATACACCGCTGTACACATATATCACATCGCCATCAGTTGCATTGTTAACGGCTTGCTGTATGGATGTGTAATTTCTATCCCCGGTTCCACCAACATAGAGGGTGCGAGCATTCACATCATGAATGAAAAAGATAATTGCTAAAGCCAGCACGAAAAGGAATGCCACCATAATGAACGATTTTCTTATCATGTCTACCCTTATGCTCTTTTTGTTATTTATTGATTTTGTGAATATTAGTGGGCCCACTGGAATCCAAGTACACTCTTTTCCTTGTTCGTATCCCTGGTGCATGTCTAAGGAGGAGTTCATAGAGGTGGTATGGTTTCGATATCAGTTCACCGGTGCTGCTGCTGAAAAATCCATAATCACTGTGTACACCCCACTCTCCTGCACCCTCAGCGGGCTTCATACCGTGATCCGAGATAATATAAATGATGGCATCGGGACATTTCTTCTTCACTTTCTTTGCAAGCTGGTTGATTTCAAGATAGTACTTTAACATCTCGAGCTTGTTGCCGGCGCAAACGTGTCCTATCTTGTCAAGGAGGCAGGTGTACCAGAATATAAGATCATAATCTCTGTCGAGGGCAGAGAATAATCTTTCACGATCTTCCTTGTATAGCTGGATTGCATACCTTATATAGGGTTTTCTATTTCCCCTGAATGCTTCGAGCAGAAGTTCCCTTGCAGTACTATCGCTCACCACTCTACCATATCCAGGGAGACCATTTGTCCAAGACTTTTCGAATTCGTGAAAGATGGTATGGAGGTTCTTTTTCTTCACATAGTCTGCGGTTGACTCAAAGGGGTTGCCACCTGTCACTGGAAGAACCAGATGATTCCACACCCATATAGTCGGTCTGTGTGGGAGATATCTCCCGAGTTTCTCAGCAAATTTCACCCGCATGCTGTCCATACCAGCAAGCAACGTGTGGAGTTTCCATCTTCTCATCACTTCTCTGTTTATCTTGCCGGTTATCATGCTTCCCCAGAGCGGTGGCGTCACCACCACATCATAATCTGATAAATCGGTTCTGCAATGAGCCCTTTGCAAGATGTATTCGAGTTTCCATTCCTCCACGAGAGAATACTCCAAACCATCTATGCCAAGCACGATAATCCTGGTAAAGTCATCAGACATTTTCCTCCCCCACTTTTCTTTATTTGTCTTTCCCAGTATGGGATGGAAAGCAGGTCGTTGATGTTTTTGATTTTGTTTTGCTGGTCACTTTACCCGTATAGATTACCCCAGCATCACTGGAATCTCTACCTCTTCATAAAAATGTATCTTTAAACCTTCATATAGATATCGGTGCATTTTCTTGGTACTTCCAGTAGTTTTTCAGACTCATTGCCTATCTTCAGACCCAAGATCCGCTTTGGATAACAACTGTGCAAAAATTCCTTTAAAAGTAGAGCAACAGAAGAGTAATCGATGATAATAGTTGGCAATGTTTATAACAAGGAGGAGGCAAAAGAGATAGAGTTTATAGCAAAGCTGTTCATAGTTGGAAAGAGAGCCAGATTTCTGGCTCTAACTGGTTTTCAAAGGACTAAATATCCTGAAAAGGTATAACATCACAGCACCCGCATGGGAAGCACATTGTTTTGAGATTTTTTGTTGAAAGGTTTCTTTCCTGAAGGATTTTCTTTAAAATCTGTGCAATTCTGATAATCCTGTCCGGGTTGACCTCACCAACCCTGCATCCCTTTCTCTCGAATCGTTTCTTTATTTCTGAATTTACTCTGATTGCTCGAGGATTGGGCACAGCCCCAATATCTGCGATTCTTTCCATAGTTTTTACTACATCTTCATCACTTTCCCCGATACCGTAGATTACGTTGCTCATAACCTTACCTCTGCCAAAAATATCAACAGCACTCTGGAGAAACTCGAAGATTTTATCATAATCCATGTATCCACATATCCTGTCAAACAGCTCTCTGTTTGCAGTTTGAACGTTTATCTTGATTTCGTCGGCGCCGGCAGAGTACAGTCTCGAAATATGCTCATCGGATTTGACCACAGGCTCAACACCAAGAGATATATCTGGATATGAGGTTTTGATTATCCTTACAAACCTCTCGATTTTGTTTATATGGTCCTCTATCGAAGGATAAACACCAGAGGTTATGGCAACAGATTTTATGTTACCTGAGTCTATGGCTTTCCTAACAAAATCCAGCAATCTTTTCTCAGGTATCGAGATGTTACCTGCGGTACAGAACAGGCATGAATAGATGCATCTGTTTTCGATGGAGATAAACAGCTGTCCGGGAGCGTGATATCTCAGATCAAGGGATTTTGCACGGGCACGTATCCTGTTGTGCTCTTTTATGATCAATCCTTTTTCATCCTTTTCAAGGACAAATCTTTCCGGATCATCGGATATCAGGAGTTTGACTCTTTTTCCGCCAAATTCCAGTCCGATAACCTTTTCTCCAGAACATGGACCACTTTTTGGTCTTTCTATGGAGATGTACTTCCGGATATGTTTCGGAATCTGTATGCGACCGTACGATATGAGTTCTGCTTTGAGTTTTGTCAGGTCATCGATCAGAATATCCTTGGTATCAGTCGCCATCTTACCTTCCTCATATACTCTATGTAATCATCACCATATCTCTCTATCAGTCTCTTCTCCTCATCAATAACACTTATTGCCATGATTGGAAAAGCGAGTAAAGAAATTATGAGAGCAATGAGAGAATAAAAAAATAGAGCAAGACCCACACCTATTATCAGCAGGGATGAGTAATGTGGATGCCTTATATATCTGAAAAAGCCATCCGTTACCAGCTGTCCTCTGTATGTTTTCTCCCAGAACATCTCCCACTTCATGAAAAATATTGCGCCGCCGATGAAGATTAGAAGGCCTACAACCACGGTTGGCAGCATGGGGAGAGGAGTTTCCCAGAAAGATACTCCGTACCAGAACCTACAGATAGGTGTGAGAGGACCTACCATGATGATGAGCAGGAGAGGGGAATAGTGTATGATAAAAAGAGGTCTCAATTCTTTTGGTGGTCTGTAATCTCGAAATCTGATCATGAGAGAAGGTAGAGGATTTGTTTTTATTAATTTGGCTATCTCTGTTTCTGGATGCTTTTGTACAAAAATATTTATTAACTAATATTGATAAAATTTCACATGATAATATGCTCAGACCGGAACTCCATATATGGGTTTGGCTGCATGGTGGAAAAAGCCTGATGAAAGCAATTATCGATTACAAGAAGGGTAGTGTTGCTTTCTATGAGGATGATAAATTGATCTACCTTAGGGTTGGTCTCAGCCAGAAACAGTTAAAGATGATAGAAAAGGAGATAGAGAACAAGGGTGGAAAGAGACTCCATCAGCAGAGCGACCCGTTTGTATTTCTCGGTTAAAAAATTCGATAAGTTATATTCTCCCAAGGAGTAAAACTCGATTGGTTTTTTCTCCCCTGTCCTTTATGCGGTATCTGATAGCCATTTACTCTCACTCTACAGAAACGAGTTTGTCGGGATATACGATAATGCCTCTATCAGTTATCTCAAAAGCCACCACTTTTTTCTGATGTTTCGTGTACCTCATCTTAACTATTTCCAGAGCATTTTCTCTTACACTGCCTCTCTTTATGTTATACAGAACAACTATACCATCAGCAAGAAATTCCTCTATACCTGTGGTGCTGTACCTTCTTGGCACTTCCTCTGTTTCGGTTATCAGAAAGGTTGTAGCTTTCGTTTCCTCAAAAAAATTGAATAGTTGCTGGAGATAGACTCTGTAATTTCTCGCTTTGCTGATGGTTGCAGCCACCATTGCCGTCAGAGAATCCACAACTATGACATCTGGTTTAAATCCTCTCGGTATGGTAATCGGTTCTATTTTCATCGAGATTTCTGTAGCCGACTCCCCACCCTCTATGGAACCAAACTTTATCCTGAGGATATCGAGGGGATTCATCTTTTGAATGATCAGAAGACCTTCCTGTTCAAATTTTTCAACATCCCATCCAAATGCTATCATACTTCTCTCTATCTTCTCCACATTTTCTTCAAAGCTCACGTAGAGGCAGTGCTGTTTTCTGAGAGAAGCATTGTTGCATATCTGCCTGCAGAATGTGCTCTTCCCGGCGCCGGGGCCGCCTGCAATGAGAATGATATTTCCTCTGGGTATACCACCAAGTGAAAAGAGTTCATCGAAGCCAGGTATATCTGTTCTGAATACATCCTCCGGATGAATTTCTTTCATGTCAGGTGGATACATCTCGGGATTCACACAACTCCTCTCCTTTATACGTAATAGGCAACCTATATATTACCTATCCATCCTCTGCCTATCTGAACATAGATATTCACTATATCAAGATGGATGTTCATCTGATACCCGGCTTTAGGTCTAATCTGTGCCCTATCAGCATACTTTGTTATCACAACATTATCCATGGTGTAGTTGAGGAATCTGAACCAGGGTTCGGGATAGGATGTAAATATGGTCAGGTTGCTGACATCAGAGATATCAATAGAAGAATACGAGGAATAATTTGTTCTTATGTAGGTGGTATCAACACCTGATTCGCTGGTTCTGTTTGCATATCCAGTAATATTGACGGCAAGCAGATTCACGTTTATCAGATTTGCAACGCTGTTCACATTAATGGTAGGTGGAGAGAGCAGAGAGTCCGTCCCATCGTCCTGAGACAGTACTATCGCTCCATTCTCAAAGATGTATGTTTGAGGTACATAGTAGGCATTTTTGGCTTCATATTTTATGATACCCAGTGAAAGATTTGTGTATCCGGTCGCGTTTTGTACGGATATTTCAAAGGCATTCTCGATGATGGATACGCTTCCTATTGCTCTCGTTGTTACAAAGTAGGGGAGCTCTCTGCTTCCGAGAGTCAGGGGAACAGTGATGGAAAAATTTGACCTGCTGACAGTATGCATATCAACAGCCATCTTAAGCTGGAAGAACTGGTTCATCACTGTATCCATATGCTCCGCCTCTCTACTTTTCATAAGTTCAGGTATATATGTAACCTGGAGAGTTGCCAGAATAACAGCAAACAGCCCTATCAGGAGAACTGCCTCAATGACACCAACCACCCCATATCTGTTCATGTTCTCCTCCTCATGATTATAATGATGATAAAGGAGAGTAAAGCGAGGGGGATACCAAATCCTGGAGTGTCTTTCTTCCAGTTTTCTTTGATGACCACGATCTCCGAAACTTTGTCCGTCTCACCATCTGGTCCCACAACGGTCAGATTAACAAAATAGGTTCCCGGCTTGCTGTAGGTATGATTGCACACTGGAGAAGAGGTTGTCAGGTTTTTTCCGTCACCAAATTCCCATATGTATGTCTCTATCTCTCCCTCGCTTCCTGTTGCATTGAATATAATTATGGAGTTGACATATGCTGTATTCGGCTCTATAGACAGATGTGCCTTCACGCCAGCGCCGCCTGATGAGGAGTATATGGTGATATTCCTATTTGTAGAATTTGAGAATCCACCATTATCAACCACCACAAGTTCCACCCTATAAACCCCCGGAGTAGAGTAGGAATGAAACACGGTTTTTCCATGGTCCACTTTTCCGTCTCCAAATTTCCATACATAATTTATTATACTACCATCCGGGTCATAGCTTTTGGAGGCGTTGAATTCAATGAGTTCCCCGACATGTGCATGGCTTTTCACTGTGATGATAGGCACCGGTTTCTGATTCACCGCTGTCTCATAAATATGAACCACCGCTGTATCTGTATCCACTGCGCCATCATCATCTTTAACAGTAAGAGTAGCTATATAATCGCCCGGCGCCGCGTATGTATGGGAAACTTTTTTACCATTTCCGCTTGTTCCATCGCCAAAATCCCATGTGTAAGAAACTATGTATCCATCCGAGTCATAACTTTTTGATGCATCCAGATATACCGGTTTGTTCACCTCTCCGTAATAATCTCCGCCAGCATTAGCAATAGGTTTTTTATTCTGCGATGCCCCACCACCCTGGAAGAACCCGAGGACGTAGATATCCTGGTTATTTCCGCCAGGAATCTGGTAAGGTGTGTCACCGACACCATCGTTATTTGCATCTTTTCCTTGATAATCATCCCAGTAGTTACCTTGCTTCGTTTCTGGATTGTACCAGAAATTCAGTCCATCTGTGGTATCCTCAGCGTTCTGTCCGTTAAGGGTGAAAATGTTTTCGGTTATCACATTTCCAGATGGGTTGTATGTAGATGTGCCGGATGCTGAGATTCTTACTCCTATGTATCCATTTTCTTTTATGATATTACCGGAGATTGTATTGTCACATGACTGATACTGCAAAAATATACCGACCAGATTTCCCGATATGTTGTTATTCTTCACAACACAATTAGAACTGAAAATGAAAAATATTCCATTACCCTGTTTATTGCTCAGAATGGAACAGTTTGTGATAGTTATGTAAGAGCATCTGTAGAGAGATATTCCATCGCTGCTTGCGCTGTTTCTGATTGTACAGTCACGTATGGTCACATTGCTGCATTCATCCAGATAGATATTGTCATTTCCTGTGCCGATAGCATTCTGAATGGTAAGATTGGAAATTGTGCAGTGAGCCAGTTTGTATAGTTTAACCGTGTGCCCATCGCTCGATGCTTCTATAACGGTGGTCTCCCTGTTCTCCCCTTCTATAGATACATTCTTATCAACCAGAACATTCTCCTGGTAGATTCCTGGTCTGACAATAATTCTGTCTCCGTCAACAGCATTCGCTATTGCTTCAGATATGGTCGTGAAGTCTCCCCCTCCACTTTTATCCACAATTATATCCTTTGCGTCCGCCTGCAGGCTCCATGCTACCGATATAATAAGCACAATTATGGCCAGGAGCAATGCCTCTGTTCTCATCCCATCCCAACTAATGTATAAATTAGATGAACTTATACTTTTCTCCGATGAGAGTGATGCCTGATATCAGGATAAAGATCTTTCCCGGAGTGTACGAGCCATCAGATGATAGTTACATGCTCATAGAGGCTATTGATGTGAAAGGGGATGAAAAAGTTCTTGATATGGGGTGTGGAAGCGGAATAGTGGCTCTCCACCTTGCAAAATCAGGATGCGATGTTGTGGCTGTTGATGTAAACGATAGGGCTGTGGAAAACACGATGTTCAACGCGAAATCTAATGAATTGAAAATAAAATGCATGAAAAGTGATCTGTTTGAGAATATCGATGGAAAGTTCGATATTATAACTTTCAATCCCCCTTACCTGCCGACGGAAGGCGAGGACAAAGCATGGGATGGTGGAGAAAGAGGAAGAAAGGTCATAGACAGATTTCTCAGGGATGCCTGGAGATATCTTACAGAGGATGGAAAAATTTACATGGTCATGAGCAGTTTCACGGATGTAGATGGGGTAATGGAGTGTTACAAGAAGATTTACAGTTTTAAGATTCTGAAGCAGAAACATATTTTCTTTGAAACCATCTATGTATTTGAAATCACTCGAAAGGAGAGGTGACACATAAATATAGAGATGACATCAGCATATCCGGGGTACGGGGTCTCCAACTGGCTTTGACAGGATTCTCTTTCCACCTATACCTGTTCTGAGAATAACTCTTTTTCCATATTCTTTGCTGACTTCACCTATTATCTCTGCATCTTTTCCGAGAGGGTCTTTTCTTATTTCTTCCAGTATCTCCTCCGCCTTTTCGCCAACAACTCCAAAAAGCACCTTACCCTCGTTGCCAATTGAATAAACATCTATACCCAGCATCTCACATGCAGCCCTCACACCATCTCTGACCGGAATCGAATTTTCATCTACAAGGATACCAATTTTGCTCTTCTCTGCCCACTCATTCAAAGCATTGCTGATTCCTCCCCTTGTTGGGTCCTTCGCTGCAACGACTCCACCTACTTTGAGAGCTCTCTCCACCAGTTTATTTATCGGAGCAACATCAGATTTGATGTCGACATGAAAATCGTAACCCTCTCTTGATGAGAGTATGGCAATGCCATGGTCTCCTATGTATCCTGATAAAATTATCCTGTCCCCCTCTCTGAGATTTGAGTCGAGCAGCCATGGAGTTTTCATTTTTCGGTATTGGTTTACGGTCTCAAAGTTATGTTCCAGTTCTTCACTCTTTATCCCTATACCAGATGTGTTTATTATCATCCCATCAAGAGAATTTTTCTCAACAACCTTTGTATCGCCTGTGACAATCTCAACTCCCGCCTTATCTGCTGTCTCTTTCATACTCCTGAGTATCTTTTCAAAATCATCCATGCTAAAACCTTCTTCAATAATGAATGCAGAAGAAATAGCAAGAGGTTTTGCTCCAACGACAGCGATATCATTTACGGTTCCCGAAACCGAGAGAGAACCTATATCGCCACCAGGAAAAAATAGAGGTTTGACAGTATGGCTATCTGTTGTGAACACTATGCCATTAACCACTGCAGCATCATCCAGGGCATCAAGTCCAACCTCGGCTTTTCCTGTCCCAAAGTATTTCATCACGTGATTCCTGATGAGAGCATCCATCTTCTTTCCGCCGGCGCCGTGAGAGATTTCGATTTTCATGATAAGCAGAGGAATTACAGCAGGGTTTAAAAGCATGCTGTGAATGGAAATCACATGAATCTCCTCATCGGGATAGGCAACAGATTCGGTGGTGATGATTTTATAGGTTCGTGGGTGGCGAGAAATTTTGGAGCGAAGGGATGGGTGTCTCTGGACTGCGGGACCGTTCCTGAGAATTTTACATCTGAGATAAGGAGACTCAAACCGGAAAGAATTGTTATAGTGGATGCAGCGGATATGGGGATAGAGCCCGGAGAGATAAGGATTATAGACGAGAAGAAAATAGACAGATTCACTCTATCCACGCACTCCATCCCTCTATCGGTTTTTGTGGGATATCTGAAAGAATTTGTGAAAGAAATTATTATCATCGGTATCCAGCCGAAGAAATTTGAAGGTATTCTGAGCGAGGAGGTTAAAAGAGCAGGTGAGAAACTCATCAATATCTTGAAGGAGAAAAACTGGATGGAAAGATTACAGAAGCTGTAAGATGTCTTTACTCGACTATCCAGTTTTCGTTAACTTTGTTTGTATCCGCCATCAGGAACTCCTCACCCTGCGAGAGGGCATTCTTTGGACATATCTCCACGCACTGTCCGCAGAATATGCATCTGCCAACGTATATCCTGATTTTCTTTTCCTCCTCTTTGAACTCTATGGCCTTTGCAGGGCATACTTTTATGCAGAGTCTGCACCCTATGCATTTCTCCTTATCATACTGTATTTTTCCCCTGAAAGTCTCCTTATCGGGTATTTCAACAGGAGGGGTTATTTTGATTTCGCCTTTCTCCACCTTTTCCAGGGTTTCTTTGATGGAGGCGGGT
>Ga0190304_1001165_pt1 | contig 11899 bp, 11 predicted proteins | sample 48700712_MG_FD_161670 | JGI IMG/M metagenome (GOLD analysis project Ga0190304, IMG submission 161670) | Hydrothermal vent sediment bacterial communities from Southern Trench, Guaymas Basin, Mexico - 4870-07-1--2_MG | ecosystem: Environmental > Aquatic > Marine > Hydrothermal vents > Sediment ... | reverse complement strand
GGTTGGTCATTGTGAAATGCCGGATAGGGCCATGGACGTGTTTGTTTCAGGTTCTTATGCCTATGTGGCGGATGAGGGTGCTGGGCTGAGGGTGATAGATATATCGGATCCGTGGAATCCGCATGAGGTGGGGTATTGCGATACTCCAGGTGGGGCCATGGATGTATATGTTTCTGGATCTTATGCCTATATTGCGGACGGACATGCTGGGCTGAGGATAATAGACGTATCGGATCCTGAAAATCCGTTCGAGGTAGGATATTGTGACTCTCTGGGCTATGTCAATGGGGTCTATGCTTCGGGTTCATATGCATATATTACGAATATGGAGTATGGGTGTCTTTGGGTAATAGACATATCTGACCCGACTGATCCCCATGAGGTTAGTTGCTATCATACTTCAGGCTGGACCGCAGCTGTGTGTGTTTCTGGTATAAATGCTTATGTCACAGATGATTGGACAGCGGATTTGAGGGTGATAGATGTGTCAGATCCGGCTGATCCCCGTGAGGTCGGGTACAACACATGGTCGCACTGGGCATGTGGGGTGTATGTTAGTGGAGAATATGTATATGTTGCTGATGGGGATTACGGGCTTGATGTGTATCAGAACATGTTGTTGGGTGTGTGTGAGGGGTTGAGTGGGAGAGGGTTGAGGTATTATCTGGGGTATCCTGAGCCCAATCCGTCGATGGGGAGGGTGGAGGTGGAGTATTCGGTGCCGGAGGATGTGAAGGTTAGGTTGGGGGTGTATGATGTGGCTGGGAGGAGGGTGAGGGATCTGGTGAGTGGGAGGGTGAAGGCGGGAATACACAGGTTGGAGTGGGACAGGAGAGATGTACGTGGCAGGTTGTTGCCATCTGGAGTATACTTTTTGAGGTTGGAGGCCGGGGAGTTTAGGAAGACGAGGAAGCTCTTGCTTCTGGGGCGATAATAAGGCTCTGATCGCTGTATCGCCTTTAAAGGGGGCAAAAACTTCAGACGAAGGTCTTCTGCAGGTTTCCAGTCACTTTCCACGGAGGAAAATAGTCAATGTAGGTTTCCCTGAGTTTAATTTTGCCTTCTCCTTCCCTGAAAATGAGAAACCCTTTTGATGGTTTGTAAAGGGAAATAAATGTCCTGAAGCCTCTTGGAAGTGGATAGGCGAATTTTGAATATTTCACCTCCAGAGGATAATGTCGGTTTATGATAAAGTCTACTTCATTGCCAGCCTTATCTCTCCAGTAGCCAATAGGAACATCGATAGGAAGACTTTTTACAATCTCCATAAAAATGCAGTTTTCGACAAGCTCGCCTTTGTCAGTTCTCAAACTTAGAACGTTGAAAGCCCGTATGATCCAATTCCTGAACCCCGTATCAACGAAATAAACCTTGGGTTGTCTTGTTATTTCCTTTTTAGGATTTGTCGAGAAAGGTCTCAGTAGATGTATGAGATAGGTTATCTCAAGTGCTTTCAGGTACGAATAAACTGTAGACTTACTCATACCTAATTCTCTGGAAATAGTGGAAATGTTCAGAATTCCCCCCATAATTGTGGAAAGATATCTCAGAAAAGTCGCAAATTTGTCAGGTGATTTCAGGGCAAAAAGGGGCACAATGTCTCTGTGTATATAGGACGTGAAAATCTCTGAAAGGATTTTCTTTTTTATTTCTACCTCTTTTTCAAGGACCACTCGTGGATATCCACCGAAAAGGACAAATTCTTCGAAATAGGAGCTTATAGCCTCGTGGGGCACACTCATGATACCTCGTGCTAAGTCTTCCCTTCCCTTAAAAATAAGAAATTCTTCAAAATTTAGCGGTAAGAGAACAAACTCAAATTTTCTACCTACAAGTGCCTCTTTGAATTTCTTTTTAAGTGAAAAACTTGAGGATCCAGAGACTATCAACTTCACCCTTCCTTTGAGGTGGTCAACTGTCAACTTAATAAATTTATCGGGTTGTGGATGGTACTGTATTTCATCCACAAACAGGTAACTTCCATCAGGAAGAGTTTGGGGAAAATCCAGATTTCTGAGCAGTTCCATGTCTTCTGGTGACTCAAGGTCATAGAAGAAAACTTTTCCCTGGCCGGACTTTACAAGATCCTGGACGAGGAGGAAGAGGAGTGAAGTTTTTCCCGACTGTCTGGGCCCTGTGATAACCAGCGCCTCAGGAGCGTAAACATATTTTTTGACTTCATCAAGCAGTTTTCGCTTGACAAGTCTTGCTGATAGAATAAAGTCAAGCTGGATCATATACTAAAGGTACACAAAACTGAACGAAAAGTCAAACTTTTCGTACTGTGCACTGAACGAAAAGTCACATTTAGGTTTGAGGGGGTGGTAACCCATATTGCCTTTCGTCGGCGCACTATGCCCTCCTCGTCTTGACTTATGGCTTCGTTAGAAATATCATAAAAAGCCATGAGATATTTTTTTATCCTTCTCGCCGCTGTACCCTTAATGGCGACAAAATACGCGGGAGAACCTTTCAATCTGGGGATGGGCGCCAGGCCGCTCGGGCTCGGCAATAGCTACGTGGCCGTTGCCGAAGACCCGACCTCTGTTTACTGGAATCCCGCGGGGCTGAAGGGCGCCAGTTCCAGGCAGCTTTTTCTCATGCACTCAGAGGTCTTCGGAGGGCTCCTCCGGATGGATTTTCTCTCTTTCTCCGTCGAAAACGTCATGGGCGATGTCACTGGCGGGGTTGGGCTTTATATCCTCAGTTCTCCGGGGATAAAGCAGACAGCCCTCGTGGACACGAGCGATACGGCTCACGCTTCCAACGTGGGGGTGGTCGACGAGCTGAACTACAATCTGATCGCGATGTACCTTGGCGGAGCCCGCGACTTCCTGGGAGGGCGCCTCGGGGTGTCCATCAAAGTTCTCCAGGAAGACCTCTCGGTGGAGAAGGGCATCGGAATGGGGTTCGACCTCGGTTATCAGAAGTCAGGCGAACACGTGGGCTACGGCATCGTCCTGCGCGATGCCTTCACCACTCCGATATTCTGGTCAAGCGGCCGGAAAGAATACATCATGCCCAATCTCAGGCTCGGCATCAGCTTCAAGAGGAAGGGCTCCTTTCTCCTCACCGCCGATCTTCAGACCTTCTTCGAGAACAGATCCACCTCTTCGCCGCTGAACCTCTCGATCGTGTCCTTCGAACCCTCTCTGGGCCTCGAAATAAACGTGACGAGATTTTTCAAGCTGAGAGGCGGGCTGGATAGGGGAAATCCAGCATTCGGGGCGGGCATAAAGGCGAGCCGGTTTGACATCGATTATGCTTTCCTCGCCCACCCTGACCTCGGCTCCTCGTACAGGATTTCGCTGACCGGCCGACTGTAAGATGGGCAAAGGGGAGATCAAGAGAAAGGTAATACACTTCACCTGTACTCTGATTCCAGTCGGAATCCACCATCTGCCCATCGACCTTTCCAGAAAAATACTTATTTCCCTGCTCCTCGTGGCGATCGTCGTGGAGGTGGCGCGAAGAACGTTGCCCTTTTTCAGGGACCTCTTCATGAGATTTTTCGGCGGCATGCTGAGGGACTATGAGGTCAGGGGCATAACAGGTGCCACATATCTCCTCTTATCGGCCGCTTTTGTTACATTCCTCTTTTCAAAGAACATCGCGGTCCTTTCACTTCTCTTTCTGACCGTGGGCGACGCATCTGCCACCGTCTTCGGCAGGGCGCGGGGAAGGAAAAAAATTTACAAGGATAAGACCCTGGAAGGCACTGCGGCCTTCTTTCTCACATCGCTCCTTGTGGCGCTGGCTCTGCGATATGAGCCCCTTCAGGTCCGTATCGCCGGAGTTATGGTTGCCACACTTCTCGAGGTGTTCAACACCAAAATCGACGATAATCTGCTTCTCCCCGTGGGCTCAGCCCTGGGGATGATAGCTGCGAAAAAATTTTATCCATAAAAGGAGGTTGGGATAATGAAAAAGGCGGCATTGGCCCTGGCTATATTCGCGATGCTGGCAGGTTTTGCCCGGGCTAAAAGCAACGTGGACGCCCTGCTCGAAACCGCACAGGAACTGATAAACAAAGGGGACTATGAAAAAGCGCTGGAGACATATGACAAGGCCCTCTGCATGGATCCCCCCAAGAAGGTGGTCTTCGACATACTCCTGAACATGGCCGATCTCGAATTCGACAGGCTCGAAAGGCCGAAAGATGCACTCAAACATCTGCTCATGGCAAAAAACCTGTATCCCGAACGCCACAAGAGGATGGACGAGGTCTATTACAGGCTCGGGCTCGTCTACGAAAAGCTCGGGAGATACGTGGATGCCGCCAAAGCTTTTGAAACGGTAGCAACCAAATACAGAAAGAGCAAGTACTTCAACGATGCCCTCGACGGCGTCGAGCGCTGTTTCAGGAAAAACTTCAAGGAATACGTTGCCGTTGCGGGCGGCGAACCCATAACCAGGCTGGAATTCGACGAGAGGCTCGAAAGCATCCCTCCATTCTTCAGAAGCCGATATGAATCGGAGGAGGGCAAGAAGGAGCTCCTCGACAGGATGATAGACGAGATACTGATAACGAAGGAGGCGGAAGCGAGAAAACTTTACCTGCTCGCCGACGTCCGCAAGGAGCTTGAGCAGGAGAGGAGCAAGGTCCTCCAGAGACAGCTCTTTGAGAAAGAAATCAGGGAAAAGGTAAAGGTGCCGGAGAAGGAGATCGTCAAGTATTACCGCGAAAACAGGGAGAAATACAAGAGCCCGGCCAGGGTGACCTTCAGGAGAATCATAGTAAAGGACAGGAAAACTGCCGAGGAAGTTCTCAAGAAAGCCAGGGCCGGGGAGCCTTTTGACAGCCTGGTCGCCAAGTATTCGGTGGCGAGGGACGCCAAGTCCGGCGGGCTAATGCAGAACCTCACAAAAGGTTCGGAGCCCAAGGCCCTCGTTGAGGCAGGCTTCAAGCTCAAGGAGGGGCAGATCAGCGACATCATCGCCCTCGACGACACCGCCTTCGCCATAATAAAGGTCGTTAGAAAAGAGCCTGCCCATTACAAGAGCCTCGACGAGGTGCGCTCGCAGATCGAGGGCAACCTGAGAAGCAAGCTGGAGATGCAGAAGTGGGAGGAGTTCAGGAAGGCCCTCAGGAAGAAGTACGGCGTTCAGTACATTGAGGACCTCAAGAAGGAAGCGGAAGAGGTCCTGGAAAAATCGGGAAGAAAGGTAGAGGACGAGAAAACTGAAGGAAAGGCAAAGAAAGAATAAAGAGGGAAAGACCGCTCTGGCAAAAGTCCTCTATTTCGATGAAAACCTCGGGCGGGGGCTCCTTCAGGTTCTGCCGGGCAAAAGACGCATTTACATAACGCACAGAGACATCGAAGGAAGCGGATTCAAGATCCTCTTTGAGGGGGAAATAGTCGAAATAGTGGAATCTGGCGGCAGGGTGAAAGTGAGAAGACTGGAGGAGGATTGAATCCTTGGCTATAAAGTTTGAGATCATAGCTGAAGACGGAGAGACGGGCGCGAGGGCCGGCCTGCTCCACACCCCTCATGGGGTCGTGGAAACGCCTGCCTTCATGCCCGTTGCAACTCAGGCTACAGTTAAGGCCCTCGCGCCCAGGAACCTCGAAGAATCGGGAGTACAGATCATCGTTTCCAACACCTATCATCTCCACCTGAGGCCCGGCGAGGACATAATTCAGGAGGCCGGCGGAATCCACAGCTTCATGGCATGGAAGGGAGCTGTCCTCACCGACTCCGGGGGTTTCCAGGTTTATAGCCTTTCCGATATAAGGAAGGTAACCCCGGAAGGGGTGGAATTCCGATCCCACCTCGACGGGAGCAAGATCTTCTTTTCCCCCGAAAAGGTCGTAGAAATTCAGAAAAAGATTGGCTCCGACATCATTATGGTGCTGGACGAGCCCGCGCCCTATCCCTCATCAGAGAGGGAGGCGAGAAGGGCGATGGAACTGACTCTCCGATGGGCGGAGAGATCCATAGAGGAGAGAAACAGGATAAGCCCAAATCAGGCCATCTTCGCCATAGTACAGGGCGGGGTCTATCCTGAGCTGCGGGAGGAAAGCGCCAGGGCCCTTGTCGCCATGGGATTCGACGGATATGCCATAGGAGGGCTCGCCTTCGGCGAGCCCAAACTGGAGAGGGACATGATAATCGAAAGGACCGCCCGGCTTCTGCCCAGGGAAAAGCCCCGCTACGTGATGGGCGTCGGTTTCCCCGAAGACATCATAGACTCGGTGGCCAGAGGCGTGGATCTCTTCGACTGCGTCCTCCCCACGAGGAACGCGCGGACCGGCAGCGTCTTCACGAGGATGGGAAAACTCGTCATAAAGAATGCCTCCTATGCCAGGGACTACAGGCCCATCGATCCCGATTGCACCTGCTACACCTGCAGGAATTTCACAAGGGCTTACATCCGACACCTTTTCAACGCAGGCGAGATCCTCGCTGCCCATCTGGCCACCCTCCACTCCGTCCACTTCTTCCAGGACCTGATGAGGGAGATAAGGGAAGCTATAAAAGGCGGGTATTTTTCCCGCTGGAGGGAGGAATTTCTCGCCCTTTACACATCGAGCTAAAGGAGGTGTTTTAGTTGACCGGATTTCTGTTCGTCATTGCACTCACTTCCGCCATGGGATGGCATTTCTCCGTGAGCGAGTCGGCCCGGGCGGGAGAAAACGAGGCAGTCACCGCCTACGAGGTTATCGTTCTCGGCGAAAAAGCCCGGATCACGGGCGACATGGGAGATTTCATAATAGACATCCCCGGCAACAGGATCTTCATGACCGACCCGGAGAGAAAGGTTTACACTGAGGTGGACCTGAAGGCCTGGTCAAGGGCCGCGGAGAAAATGAAGGGAGCCATGGCGACCGACACGTCCGCCGAAGTGAGAGTATTGAGAACCTCCGAGAAAAGGGAGATCCTGGGGAAAGATGCGGTGAAATACAACGTGCTCGTGAACGGCAGGCTCGAGGAGGAGATCTGGGTCAGGGAAGACCTGAAGGCCAATGAATTTCTGACCTTCGAAAAATCAGTGGGCAAGGTCTTCGGGAAAAGCTTCATCAGGGAGAAGATAGAGAAAGAACTCAGAAAACAGACATCAGGGCTTCCCGTGCTCACCAGGTCGATCTCCGAAGGGGGAGAAGTTTACACGTCGGAGATAAAAAAGGCGGAGAGGATCGACATAGGAAAGGATGAATTGCTACCCCCGGCCGGCTTCAGAAAGGTCAGCCCCGAGGTCTTCTTCAGGATGAGAGGTGAGTGAATTGAAGAAAATCGAGGGCAAATACATATACAGGGGAAAAATCATAAACCTCAGGGTGGACAGGGTCTCCCTTCCCTCGGGAAGGGAGACGATCCGCGAGGTGGTCGAATACAGGGGCTCGGTGGCCATCCTGCCCCTCTTTGAGAACGGAGACGTCCTCCTCCTCAAGCAGTTCCGATATCCCGTGGGGGAAGAGCTTATAGAGATACCCGCCGGGAAAATCGAAGAGGGAGAGGACCCGCGGTTCACCGCCGAAAGAGAGCTGGAGGAGGAAACGGGTTACAGGGCGGCTGAGATGGAGAAGATCGCCTCCTTCTATCTCGCTCCCGGCTATTCCACAGAGGAAATGCACCTTTTCGTAGCCCGGGATCTTCAGAAAAGCAGCACAAACCTCGATTTTGACGAGATCATAGAGCCCTTCAGGGCTGGAAAAGGAGAGATAGAAGGGCTTCTCAAGGAGGGCAGGATAAAGGATGCCAAAACCCTCCTCGCCCTCTATTACTACCTGCTCGAGGAGGGATCATGAGACGTGATCTTCTTCGTTCCTATCCTCCTGACGGCGATGTTTCTGGCCTCTGAGGCCACTGTAGATTCGCTCTACCCTGAGATTCACCCGGTTAACCCCAACACGGCAGACGAGTCGGAACTCCGTCAGATCCCCTACCTCAGTGACGACGAGGTAACGCTGATCATCCTGGAGAGGAAAGAAAAGCCCTTTCTGGACTTTCGCGACTTCATGGGGAGAATGGGCATAGAGAGATACAGAGCTCCTGCCCTGAGAAATTGTCTCTACTTTTCCAGAGAGAAAAGGGAACTCCTCATCGGAGCGGGAATCAGGGCAAGGACCGAAGGGCGGAGAAAGGCACTCCTCCAGGGGGATTTCCTCGCCAGAGGGAAAAAGTGGAAACTGCTCATCAACCGCGGTATACGGGACAAGGGCGGCCTCGTCGAGCTGAAGGCGGGGTTCATAACCCTCAGCGTCGGGCTTTTCAAACCCCGTTACGGGATGAGGGGAAGTTCACTTTTCTCGGCGGGAGACATATTGAAAACCTCCCCGAGGGGCGGAAAACCCGGCGTAAAACTGAAGGCATCGATAAAGGCTCTGGCCGCCGAACTCCACGTGGCGCCCCCGAAAGGCAGATTTTTCCTGACATATCGCGAGAAAGGGAGAAAGCTGGGCCTCGGCCTCGCGGGCACGGACACCCTTTTCGCCTATGGGGCTTCCTCAAAAGCGGGAGTGCTTCTCAGTTACAACTTCCACAACAGGAAAATCACGATAAAACCCCATTTTCTATGGAAATCGGAGGACGCCGGGTTCAGCTTCGACCTCGAAGGAGGAAACACCTGGAGTGCCCGCTTTAAGGGAAGGCTCAGTCCTCGTCCAGGCGTGGCTCTCTCCGTATATTTTAAAGGTGAGAAGAAGCCCGGGATTCCGGGGACAGTGAGAAATCAGTGCTCCCTGAGTGCCACGGTCAGAAAACTTTTCAGAGCAAACTTTTACATCAGACGCCAGGAGGGGGATATCGCCTGGAGGGCCGCGGCCGAATGCAGAAAGGAGCATGGAGGATTAGCTATTTTCGACGGAATCACGTACGCAAAGGGCAGAGAAAAAAGCTCTGCCCTCTATTTCGGCATAAGGCGCTGGAACCTCTATGTGGCGTGGCTCCTGTTTCACTCTGAGGGGGAAATGCCTCGATCGGGGCTCCCCGGCGTCCTGCGCCCTCCTGACAATATAAGCGGCGATGGAATATACTTGATACCGCACATCTATCTCGGCAAAAGAATTCTGAAGTTTGACCTGGGGCTCTGGATTCCCCTCTCGGGCGGAATCCGGGGAATTCAGGGAAAGCTAAACCTGCGGAGCACATGGAAAAGAGACTGAAGAGAGTCAGAGGACTGGTGGTCAACAAATATCCCTACAGGGAGTCTTCCGACGTCATCGTCCTCTTCACGGACGAATACGGGAAGATAAAGGCGGTCGCAAAGGGGAGGAGGAAACCGGGATCCCGCCTGGGGGCAGCCCTGGAGAACTTCTGCCTCTCGGAAATAGTCCTCTATCTGAGCAGGGACAGAGAGCTTCAGATAGTGAAGGAGGCCCAGCTCCTCGATCCCCATGGTGAACTGACAAGAAACTACAAGTTTCTCCTCGGAGCATCTTACGTATCGGAACTCTTAGAGCGTGGAACGGAGGTCTTCTCCCCCAACAGGGCTCTCCTCGAGCTCGCCCTTTCGTCCCTGAAGCTTATCCCCGAAGCCGTTGATCTCAAGAAACTTCTCGCCGCCTTCCTGTTGAAGGCGCTGTCCTATCTTGGGCACATGCCCGTTCTGGACAGATGCGTCGCCTGCGGGAGTCGAGAGAAGCTCCTTTATTTCTCCGTCGAAAAGGGCGGGGTCCTCTGCGCTAACTGCCCGAAATCGGCGGATGATTCGGTAATGCTCGGGGCGAGGGGCATTTCTGAACTTCAGAGGATTCTGAAGATGCCGATGGACAGGTTGAACCGATTTAAAGCTGACTCCGATCTCCTCTTCGATCTCTCGGTGAAATTCGCACGCCACCACCTCGAGATACCCGATCTCTTCGCCAGAAAAGTTGATATATAGGCGGATTTTCCTTATATTGAAACTCTGAGCCTTTTTTATTATGAAAAAGACCCTTTCTTACTCGATCAGGTTTGCGGTAGCGGCAGCCCTGATAGGTATCCTGCTCTACAAGCTGGATCTCAAGCAAATTGCTGAGAACTTCATCCTTCTCAGGCCCCTTCCCTTTCTCATCGCCATCGCGGTGAACGGCTTCGGGATTTTCCTATCGGCCCTGCGATGGAAGGTTTTCCTGAGATCCCAGGGCGAGGATCCCCCCATCCTGGGCCTCTTTAAGGTTTACCTCATCTCCCTTTTCCTGGGCAACATACTGCCTTCGGGAGCGGGGATCGACATCATGAGGGGAATCTACCTTTCCCGACACACTGGGAAAAAGGCCCACAGCTTCGCCTCGGTGATAATAGACAGGATACTCGGTTTTATCGCCATTATGATTATCGCCCTTCTGTCCCTCCCCTTCGGATTTGAGGAGATCCGTCCCTTCAGGAAGATCGTGCTCCTCATGGCCGTCGTGATTATTGGAGGGACCTTCATCTCTCTCATCCCGGCCGTCCACAGGGTGCTTACTGTCCTGCTCCTCAAGATTCCTCTGGGCGAAAAGTTCAAAAAGCTTTACGATGCCTTTTATTCCTACAGGGACAAGAGGGAAACTCTCATTCTGGGATTGGTCCTTTCCTTCATGATACAGCTCTCCTTCGTCGGCGCCGCTTACATGAGCGGCGTGGCCCTTTCCCTTCACCTTCCTGTTTTCAAGGTCATCTTCTACGTGACGCTGATAAACCTTCTGGCGGCGATCCCTCTGAGTGTCGGCGGGATCGGGCTCAGGGAGAGCGGATTCGTGCTGTTTTTCGGAGATATGATAGGGAGGGAAACGGCCTTCGCCCTCTCGGTGACCTATTACCTCTCGGGACTCATAAACAGCCTGATAGGGGCTCTTTTCCTCATGGTCGGAAAGGACAAAATTTAGCTCCCGACCGCCTCCAGAACCGCCTCGAGCACCTCATCGACTCTTATCGATTTCATGCATTCCCTCGTTCCGAGAGGACATTCCCTCTTGAAGCAGGGGCTGCAGGGCAGAGCCTTGTAGATAACCCTGTGTCCCTCTCCGAGGGGCCCCGTCCATCGGGGGGAGGTCGACCCGAAGATAGCTATAACCTTCGTCCCCGCACAGGCCGCCAGGTGGGTCGCTCCCGAGTCATTTCCCACGAGAAGCAACATATGCCTCAGGAGGGCCGCAGACTCCCTCAGGCTCAGTTTTCCCACGAGATTAAGGCATCCCCTGAGGCCCTCGAAGGGCGCGCTTCTCGCCCTGTCGGAACTTCCCCCCATCACGATCACCTTCAACCCTTTATCGAGCAGTTTCCCTGCGAGCTCCAGATAGCGCTCTATCCCCCACTCCTTCGCCGACCCGTAGGCAGCGAAGGGCGCGATAGCAACGGTTTTAGAGGGATCGACCCCCTTCTTAACGAGAAAATCCCGCGCCCACTCTGTCTCACGATCCTCGAAACGGAGGGCGGGAAGGCGAAAGTCCGGGGTAAATCCCCCTGCACGAAGGAGATCGAGATATTCAATAAGGAGGTGTCTCTTCTTATGGGGATCGAATTTCAGGGCTCTGGTCAGAAAAAATCGTCTTCCCGGCTCCCCTGCAGGCCCGATTCTCTCACCGGAGCAGGCCAGGCTCGCCGAGATAGCCGACGAAAGGGACGGCGGGAGGACGAAACAGAGATCAAAGCCGGCTTTCCTCAGGGAAAGGGACCTCTGGAAGAGCTCCTTCCTTCCCGAAAATTCTACGATTTTCCCGAAGCCCTTAAAAAGGGGAGCAACCCTTCTGGCGGCCAGCAAGAAAAGCTCGCCTGCCGTCGACTCCTCGAGGGATCTGAGAAAGCCGAGCGATATGCAACTGTCACCTATCCAGTTGGGAGTCCTTACGAGAATCTTCAATTATCTCGCTTCTAAAATCTCCATTTTGAGCTGTCCCACGACGGGAACGAGATCGGCCTGTTTTTCAATTCCTCCCCTCTTGAGCATCAGATGCCCAGCCGATGCGGGAAACTCGTTGAAAATGGGATCGACGAA
>Ga0190304_1001164_pt1 | contig 11900 bp, 8 predicted proteins | sample 48700712_MG_FD_161670 | JGI IMG/M metagenome (GOLD analysis project Ga0190304, IMG submission 161670) | Hydrothermal vent sediment bacterial communities from Southern Trench, Guaymas Basin, Mexico - 4870-07-1--2_MG | ecosystem: Environmental > Aquatic > Marine > Hydrothermal vents > Sediment ... | reverse complement strand
CCTGGAGCCCGTATAGGGGATCCTTAGCGTTTCCAGCGCACCCTGTATCGTCCCATCCTCGCCGGGTTTCCCGTGGAGCATTATCACCACCACATCCCCGCCCAGTTCCTTAAGCCTGTCGATATAATCCCTGTCCACGTCCAGGAGGACAGCGTCAAACCCCTGTCTTCTCAGGGATTCGTACACCTTCCTGCCCGAACGGAGAGACACCTCCCTCTCGCTCGACCATCCGCCGTAAAATACGACGATCCTCTTCCCCCTCAGCTTCTCCCTGAGCGAAAAAGGATCCATGGAAAGCGCCTCTCAGCTCATATAGGGGATCATGGCCTTGACCCTTTTCAGGTCGGCATCCGCAACAAGGGCAGGCCTCCTGAGGGCTCTCTTTCTCTTCCTGGTTTTTTTCGCGAGGATATGGCTCTTAAAAGCCCTCCTCCTCAAGACTTTCCCCGTTGCCGTTAATTTAAACCTCTTAGCTGCGGCCCTTTTCGTTTTCACTTTTGGCATTGCTTTTACCTCCCTTCCTTGTGAGGGGTTTCAACATGCCTATCAGGTTCTTTCCCTCGAGTTTTGGCTGGATCTCGATGGCAGCCACGTCTCTCAGCTGTTCGACTATCTCGTCGAATACTTTTCTCCCGGCATCCACGTGGACGATCTCACGTCCCCGGTAGAAGACCCTGATCTTGACCCTGTGACCATCGATCAGAAACTCCCTCATCTTCTTTATCTTCACCTCGAGATCGTGAGGATCTATCCTGGGACTGAGAGATATCTCCTTGACCTCTCCTGCCTGCTTTTTCTTCGCCTCTTTCTGCTTTTTCTTTTCCTCGTACTTGAATTTTCCGTAGTCCATTATCTTCGCCACAGGAGGTCTCGCGTTGGGAGAAACCTCGACGAGGTCGAGCCCCATGGAATAGGCGAGCTCTATCGCATCCCTCGTCCTCATTATCCCCATCTGCCTTCCATCAGGGCCTATGACCCTGACCTGCGGAACCCTTATCCTCTCGTTCACCCTGTGGGTTTCCACCTTATCTCTGCCTTTTAGAAAATATGGCCTTCGCGTATCACTTCTCCTTTTTGATTTTTGCCCTGATTTCTTTCCTCAAAAGTCTCGTGAAATCGGCAAGGGTCATCTTTCCGATGTCCCCCTCGCCATGCCTTCTCACCGCAACCAGCCCTTCCTCTTCTTCCCGTCTCCCTATGATAAGCATATAGGGGATCTTCTGGTTCTCGGCATCCCTGATCTTGTAGCCGATCTTCTCATTGCGATCATCGAGAATCGCCCTGAAGCCCTTTCTGAAAAGGGTCTTATAGACTTTACCGGCGTATTCCAGGTTATCCTCGCTGATGTTCATCACGGCAACCTGCACCGGCGCGAGCCAAAGCGGGAAGTTGCCCGCATAGTGCTCGATGAGGACTCCGAAGAACCTCTCGAGAGAACCCAGGAGGGCCCTGTGAATCATGTAAGGCTTCTTATCGGCACCGTCCCTGTCCCTGTAAGTTATGTTGAATTTCTCGGGCAGGTTGAAGTCAAACTGGATGGTGGAGCACTGCCACTCCCTGCCCAGCGCATCCTTTATCTTCACGTCTATTTTGGGTCCGTAAAATGCACCTCCGCCCTCGTCGATCTGATAATCGAGTTTCATCTTCTTCACGGCCTTTATCAGGGAGGCCGTGGCGAGCTCCCACATCTCTTCATCTCCGACGTACTTTTCCGGGCGGGTCGAGATATAGATGCCGAAGTCCTCGAAGCCGAAACTCCTCAGCATGTAGAAGGTAAAGGAAAGGACGCCCCTTATCTCGTCCTCCACCTGATCGGGCCGGGCAAAGATGTGGGCGTCGTCCTGGGTGAAACCCCTGACCCTCATAAGCCCGTGAAGGACGCCCGATTTTTCATATCTGTAAACTGTACCGAGCTCAGCATATCTTATGGGAAGATCCCTGTAACTGCGGATCCTGCTCTTGTATATCTCCATGTGGAAGGGACAGTTCATGGGCTTGATGAAATACTCTTCCCCCTCAATGTCCATGGGAGCATACATGTTTTCCCTGTAGAAATCGAGGTGCCCGGAGATCTTCCAGAGCTCGGAGCGGCCTATATGGGGCGTGTAGATGAGTTCGTATCCCCTCTTTATGTGTTCGTCGATCCAGAATTCCTCGATGACCCTCCTTATGGTAGCTCCCTTCGGATGCCAGAGGATCAGTCCAGCCCCGACAGCCTGGGAGACGCTGAAAAGGCCGAGCTCCTTCCCGAGCTTCCGGTGATCCCTCTTCTTCGCCTCCTCGAGCCTGAAAAGATACTGATCGAGCATCTTCTTCTCGGGGAAGGAGATCCCGTAGATGCGCTGCAGGATCGGATTTCTCTCATCGCCCTTCCAGTAAGCCGAAGAGGACGAGAGGAGCTTCACGTACCTGACGTATCCCGTGGACGGAAGGTGCGGACCCCTGCAGAGATCGACAAAATCTCCCTGCCAGTAAACGGATACCTCTTCCTCCTCCATCTCCTCCAGCGTTTCGACCTTGTAATCCTCACCCCTCTCCCGAAAGAGCTCGATGGCTTCGCATTTCCTGAGGACCTTCTTCTCAATGGGGATGTCCCGCTTTATGATCTCCCGCATTCTGGTTTCTATTTTTTCGAGGTCCTCGGGCGAAAAAGTCCTACCGCCCAGGTCAAAGTCGTAATAAAAACCTTCGGCTATCGGAGGACCATAGCCGAGCTTGGCTTCGGGGTAAAGCTCTTTGACGGCCTGCGCCAATATATGGGAAGATGTATGCCAGTAAACCTCCCGGCCCTCGGGAGAATCGAAGCCGAGGAGCTCCACCTGGGCCTCCTCCTCGAGAACCGATCGGAGGTCTACGAGCTTCCCGTTGACCCGGGCAACAAAAAATCGCCTGTCCTTCACGTAATCCAATATGATCCTCCCTTTTTCTCCCAGGAAAAGGAATCGATCCGAAGAATCCAAGGTTCTCATAAAATATGGACCACCTTCAAGCTGGATGTAATATAAGGGGGAAGTACCCTTGTGTCAAGCTTGTCAGAGTATTCACAGCCCTTTAACGGGTTTTCGGCTCTTCGGCCGGGGTTCTCCGCCCTGATCAGGCCGGGAAATCACTGGCAGGATGGGGGCGGACCTCCGGCATAGAGGTAATTGGCCAGAACCACCAGATCGGTCACATTGACCTCCCCATCGCCGGTCACGTCGGCAGCCCAGCTCGACAGGGGCGGATTTCCGCCCGAATAGAGATATCCGGCCAGATAGACCACATCTGCGCTCGTGACCTCGCCATCGCCGTTGACGTCTCCGCAGACCCCCGTGATGAAATCGCCCGTGGATCTCGGCAAAATCTCATAGGTCCCGTAATACTGCTGAATTATCCCGACGAGGGTTATGAGTCCGGAAGGAATGGAAGTGCCCGGGATGTTCGTGCTGCTCTTGATGTAAACTACCGCAGTATCGGCGCCATCCCCGGAGACCACGTGGTAGGTGCCTCCAGACGAAAAAGTGCCGCTCTCGAGGAACTGCACGTTCTCAAACTCGACCAGAAGGCCCTCCTTGCTCTCGCCGATCTCCGAGAGGGATATTGCCTGTGGATCGGGCGCCCCGGGACTTGAAATGACATCGATTCTCCCGGTGATGGATTTGATCTCCGTGTTCCTGCCGTATTCGGCTGCAATCCCCATCACGTAAAGCGAATCGCCGACGGAAACTGACGGCTGTGAAGTACCGTTCCTGTACACCAGGATGCCTGACCAATCGGAGGCGTCCGACATCTCGATGTAAAAATCGTTCCCGAAGATGCCCGTGACGATTCCCGTTGTGGCAATCCTCTTGCCGCAGAAGTCCGTCGAATCGCCGTTCGTCGTGGTGCTCTGAATCACGTCGATGTCATAGAAACCGGGAGGAAGGGTGCCCCCGGCCTCCTCGTAGCGGGCTGCGAATTCCTGATAGAACTGATCGACGGTCACCGGGTCTTTTATGACTATGATGTTCTCGTCGTTGTACCTGTCGCCGTAGTAAGTCCAGTTCATGGAGCCGGTTATAACCGTCGGATCATCCCCGAGCCTGTCGATCAACATGTACTTGTGATGCAGGATGCCTCCTCCCGACAGGGAATCCACGTAGACATAGGCGGGGGGATCCCAGGGATTTCCTCCGCCGAGCCCCGAGAGGTCCCAGCTCTCGGAGTTGTGTCCGGAATCGAGCCAGAAAAGGGAATCGAAAACGGCCGCCACCATCACATCGCCACTGTCCCAGCGGCCTTTCATCGCGTCGGAGATGTCCTGATTCGTGAAACTGTAGATGCAGAAATAAATGGACCTGTCGGCGTCGTTCACCTGCTCGACGAGGTGAGCCTTTGAGCTGTCGGCGGGCGAGAAATAGACGTAGATGTCGTGGCCGTCCACGACGAAGTGATGGGGAGTGTTGTCGTATTTCCGGGGTCCAAACCTCGAGCCGTAATAGGAAGGGGACTCGGTTCTGCTGCCCCACATCTCCTCGAACTCCAGCGTGTAGGCTCTCGCGACCCCTGTGTCCCTGACGATGACGACGTTGTTGGCATTGTAAAAAGTCCCGTAATAGCTCGGGTTGTAGGAGCCGGTCCAGATAAAATCGTCGTCGGTGAAAGTGGAATCCCTGAAGTCCACCACGAGAAACTTGTTGTGCATGGAATAGTTGCCCGAATTGTAGTAGCCATAGGCATCGTCTATAACCGGAATCCCTGCATTTGAAAGGCTGTCGATGTACGAATTGAGGTTGTCGTGCTCCACTATAACCCGCACCTTGACGCCCCTCTCGTAGGCGGAGATCAGAGAATCCACCACACACCAGCGGGAAAGGGAATAGACGCAGAAATCTATGCTGTAATTCGCCCTGCCTATGTATTCCGCCAGGAGTTCATCGAGCTGAACGTTCCCCGTCGCCGGCTCGTATAGAGCTACATCGGTTTTGACCGATCTGTTGAAGTAAACCTGTATGTTGGGCTCCGATGTGAGCAGAAGGTCACCGCGCCTTCTCGGCTCTATCTTGAAATTGGAAAAAGAATAGTCCAGGACGCCAACGAGGTAACGAAAGGTATCCCCCATCTGAGGGGTGTAATAGTAATTGGCGGCATCATCGACCCTCACAGCACCGCTCCCGTCGCTTATGCTCCACTCGCCGTAACCCAGATCTGGGTTCACGACCCATGCATCGGTCACCCTGACCAGAACTCCCTCGAAAGATTCGGCAGTTGAGGCACCGGTCCGTATCTCTCCTGTCGTTACAGAATAGGGCCCGGGAATCTCCCTGCGGTGAGCGAGGATGGTCACCGAAGAAGCGTTTATCTCTGTTCTCCCGTAATATTCCTGAACTGTACCCGTCACCCGAACACTATCGCCCCTCTTTACGTCATAGGAAGTGGTGTAAACGAGGATCCCGTGCCAGGGCCCCGTTGAATCCTGAATGAAAAATCCGTTGGAAAGGGGAGTTCTCACATATTCCTCGTTGCCCGCAGTTACCACACCGTAAACCGTGACCGTCTGTCCCTGATAGGGCGAAGCCCCAGAGGGATCGGTCGTGTACTGTATATCCTTTATGGTAAGCGCCTCTGCGCTCACGTATATTATCGCAAAAAGAATCAGGAAGCGTCTCATAGCCCTAAATGATAAGGCGGGGCTGGCGAAATCGCCAGCCCCGCCTTCACCTCACATAATCGAGAGCTTTCCTCTGCCTGTAAGGCCGCCAGCCCTGACCGAATAGAAGTACACGCCGCCGGGCAGCCCTTCGAGGTTCATCTCCACCCTCGAGGAGCCACCGGCGAGGTCTTTGTTCAAAACCCTGACCGCCTTTCCGGTCATGTCATAAAGTGTTATCTCCACCTTTCCGCTGATGTAAGGGGCGAACTGGAAGACTGCCTTTCCTCTCGCAGGATTGGTCAACAGCTTAAAGGCAACGTCGCCCTTCAGCGCTCCCTCTTCCACGTCCGTGGCGCCATAATCGACTATGTCGGTCTCCGTCCTGGGCTCGATCTTGTAGTTGCCATAAGAGTACATGACGGGCCCCTGAACCATGTAGAGGTTCCCGAGAATCGGAGAATAGGGCACTCCCATGTCATCTATCCTGACCGGCCCGGAGCCGTCGTCGACCTCCCACTCGCCGTAGCCGAGATCGTCGTTAGTGCACTGGGCGTTGTCCACCTTGACGAAAACGCCTTCGTAGGCCTCGTCGTTGACGTCGTTCGTCGCAAGGAGGGTGGGACCCGGAACCGTAGCGCCGTAGCTCAATATCACGAGATCCACGATGTTCGTTATCTCGGTCATTCCGTAATACTCGCTGACCGTTCCCGTGATGAGAAGGCTGTCTCCAACGGCAACCGGGGGATCGGACACGCCGCCTCTATAAACGTATATCCCGTGCCAGGCGCCGCCCGGCTGTTCCTCAAGGAAGAAGTTGTTGCCGAAAACTGCGGTAACCACGCCGGTCGTGACAACTATCTGTCCCTCATAAGGGGACGTATCGGACTGCCCCTGAATCTCCATTATCGTCAGCGTATCGGGGGCGGGCTCACCCATCTCGAGGAAAAAGGCGCCATCCAGGAAAAACTCCGCATCCCCGTCCCAGTTAGAGGCAACGTCGTAAAAGCGTATGTCAAACTTGGCATAGGCAGCACCGTCGGGCGCGACCACCGTATCCAAAACGACGGACCAGTCGGGGTTGTCTGAGCTGTAGCTCCCATAGGTGCCCGATATGTAAGAGGAATCAGACGCGAACCAGTAGACCACGATCCTGGCTTTGCCGGCGGAATCGTTGTCGAAAATGGAGGTCCCGGCGGTGTACATGTTACCTCCTGTGACGGGTATGTACTCCTGGAAGAAATCGGCGTTTGACTGGTCCTGAGTGGTCAGAAGGATCTTGGCGCTGTAATTCCCGCTCAGAACGGTATCGGAGTTCTGGGTCACGGTGATGCCGTCGTCGTTTGACCAGAACTCCGGCGCTCCAGAAACCCAGCTCTCAAAGCCCGGGTTCTGGAGAAGGTTGGTGGCATAAGCACCTCCTGCCAGGATTGCTATTATTGCCATTCCCAATACCTTTTTCATCTCTCTATTCCTCCCTTTATCTCAGGTTTACTACCCCGCTCCACAACCCTGAGATAAAAAAATGCATCTCACCCCCTTTCCAGATTTTCAAAACGGGGAAATACAAATAACTCCCTGCACTGGAATAGTTAACGGCTCATTCAAGTACTGTCAATGGCAAAGCTAACCCTTTAAGCCATAAGGATTTTCCTGTAAAGCTCCAGATACTCCCGGGCCGATCTCGACCAGGAGAAGTCGAGCTTCATGCCCCTCTCCACGAGCCTGTTCCAGAGCCTGCGGTTCCCGTAAAGGCCCATAGATCTCATCATCTCGGCTTTCAGGGCTTCGGCCGAATACTCCTCGAAGGCGAAGCCGTATCCCTCGGGGGACTTCTCGGGATCGTAAGGCACAACCGTGTCCCTGAGCCCTCCCGTGAGCCTCACCAGGGGCAGCGAACCGTATCGGAGGGCGATCATCTGTCCGAGGCCGCAGGGCTCGTACCTCGAGGGCATCAAAAATACGTCGGCGCCGCCATAGATTCTGCCCGCCAGGGTCGCATCGAAACCTATTCTGACGGCTATCCTTTCGGGATGACGCTCCGCGAGCTCAGCGAGCTTTTCCTCGTATTCCCTATCTCCCCTGCCGAGGATCACAGCCTGAAAATCCACCCCAGAGGCCAATTCCTCAAGCGCCCGGACCAGAATGTCCAGCCCTTTCTGGGAGGCAAGCCTGGAAACCATACCGAAGAGAATCGTCCCCGACTTCAGGGGAAGGCCCATCTCCCTGATCAGTTTTTTCTTGTTCAGCGGCCTTTTCTTCCTGAAGTCGGAGATGGAGTAGTTGTGATAAAGGGAGGGGTCCTTTGAAGGGTCCCAGACCTCGGTATCTATGCCGTTTAATATGCCCGTCAGGTTTCTCTCGCGTTTCTTCAGCACACCCTCGAGGCCGCAGCCGAATTCGGGCAGAGTTATCTCCTTGGCATAGGTGGGGCTAACCGTGTTGATGAAGTCGGAGAAAACGATGCCGCCCTTGAGAAAGTTGACCTTCCCGTAAAATTCCAGTGCTTCCATGTGAAAGAGTTCTCCCGGGACGTTTATCCTCGGCAGTATCTCGGGCGGAAAGAGCCCCTGATAGGCCAGGTTGTGAATGGTCAGGAGAACCCTGACCCCTCCATATCTCTCCCCGTATACATGACGGGAATACACGGGCAACATCGCCGATTCCCAGTCGTTCACGTGAAACAGATCGGGCTGGATGCCCAGTTCTGGCAGGGCCTCCAGGACGGCCTGGACGAAAAAGGCAAATCTCTCGGCGTTATCGGGATAGTCCCCCTCGGAAGTGCCGTAAAGTCCCTCCCTGCCGTAATAAGCCTCGTTTTCTATGAAGAAAACGTCGACCCCTTTATAGGACGACCTGAGGACCCTGGAACCGATTTCTTCCCCCCCGATTTTGACCCTGACAGAGACACCCGTGTCGGCTATCTCGAACTTCGAAGGGTCTATCGAACGGCTCCAGAAAGGCATGAAAACTTGTATTTCGGCCCCGGCTTTTTTCAGCTCCGGGGGAAGGGAACCGGCAACATCGGCCAGCCCGCCCACTTTCGCAAAGGGATACATTTCCGACGTAAGAAAGACAACTTTCATCGCATCTTCCTCCTCTCTATCGCGTCTTCTCGGTGGTAAAATCCCCGGGATCTACATCGGGGAAAAGCCTGTCCCTGTTCTTTATCTCCTCAAGATATCTCAGATCTTCCGCGGTTATCTTCTCCCCGCGGAAGCTTTTCTCGATAATCGACGAAATCCTGTTGAAATCCTCGAAATGTTCCGAAAACCGCCTCTCGGCATAGTCCCTGGCGCTCCAGGTGGTTATGAGAAACTGCCAGTCGGAAGATTGAAGCAGGAAGAGCTCTTTTATGAGAAGCTCCGCGTAAGCCCTTTCGGGCCCGTTCTTAAGGATCTCCAGGATCCTGTCCTCGGCCTGATAGATGTGTTTCCAGGTCCACTCCGTCCATTCGTTCAGCCAGACCCAGTGAAAGCCTCCCTCTCCCCAGGACCCTTCGGGAAGGGAAAGCACCTCTTCGGGGGGAAATTTCTCGAGATACTCGCCCAGGGTGATAGATTCGACCTCCCCGGAGAGACTCAACTTCTTCAACACGAGGTAAACCCACCTTGGCCCTTCAAACCACCAGTGGCCGAACAGCTCGGCGTCGTAGGGCGCCACGACCACCGGAGGCTTTGATCCCGCTTTTTCCGAGGCAATAATGCCGTGGATGAGCCCGACGAAGTGATCGGATTGATTGTTGAGGGGAATTTCGACCAGATCCGGATCGTAGTCCCACTTCTCGGCCAGGTCAGCCTTGGGATCAGTTACCCTCCAGTAACGGTGGCCTCCGGGGAAGTGCTTTTTGTGAAACTCCAGATAGGCCGGATCGCCCGGATACCCCCATTCCCGGGACCAGACCTGAAGGGCAGTCTGGGTATCCCTGGTGAAGAAAGCCACCGGTTTGGGCTCAGAGCCCGAAGATGCATAGTAAGGGTAATGGGGACTCCTCTCTCTCTCCTCCAGTTCCCTGTATTCCTTCTCGAACCTCTCCCAGAGCGCCCTGAGGCCCTCGAAGAGGGAAAGGTAAGTGCCTATCGCCCTTCCGCCCTTCAGAAGATGGGCATCGACTATGAAATACTTGAGGCCTTCCTCGAAATAGAATTCCTCAAGTCCCTTCCTGTCGTAAGGCTCGCCACCGAAGGGGGTAGCCCAGCGATAGGCAGGCCTGTAGGCCAGTTCCGGTGGCCAGATCCCCACTGGATCTCTGCCGAAGAGCCTCCTGTGGGTCCTGATCCCCTGCCTTATCTGTGCCCTTACCGATTCATCTCTCTTGAGGAGAGGCAGGTACCCGTGGGTTGCGGCCGAGGTTATCACCTCTATGTGACCCCCGTGGTAAAGCTCCCTGATGGCGGCTATCAGATCGGAATTCCAGCTTTCGAAAAACTCGATTCCGCTCCTGTAGAACTCCCTCCACCTCTCGGCCACCCGCGCCCTCCCGTTAAAACCCTTCTCGCGCCACTCCCTTATGTCGGCCTCGGCTGCCTCCATCTTCGAGACCATGTAGTTCCTCAGCCCCTCCTTGAATTCGGGGTCCGCGAGCTGTTCGCCGAGAACAGGGGTTATCCCCAGGGTCACCTTTGGCGATATCCCCTCGGCGAGGAGGTCGTAAAAAACGCGCAGGAGGGGTATGTAGGTCTCGCTGGCTGCCTCGTAGAGCCATTCGGCCCCGTGAGGCCAGATGCCGTGTCTCAGGACATAGGGAAGGTGAGAATGAAAGACAAAGGCGAAATAACCTCTTTTTTCAGACATCGGTCACCTCCACTTCCCTGAGATAACGGGCAGCCTCCTCGGGCGGAGTCGGGTTTATGTAGAGGCCCGATCCCCATTCAAAACCGGCTATCTTGGTGATCCTGGGTATCAGCTCTATGTGCCAGTGATAGTCGAAGGTTATGGTGCTCCAGTAATAGGGCCTCGCCGGCCTGACGTGGGTTGAAGGCGAGGTGTGCAGTACCATGTTGTAAGGCGGATCCCTGAGGAGGATCTTTATCCTGAGCAGCATGTTTTTCAAAGCCTTCGCGAGCTTGTAGAGATCGGAATCCTCAAGAAGAGCGAAGTCATGCAGGTGATTCTTAGGGAAGAGCCAGGTTTCGAAGGGAAAGGAAGACGCAAAGGGCTCCCAGAGCAGATAGTCGTCATCCTCCCATACTATCCTGTCGCCCAGCGTAAGCTCCTGCTTTATCAGATCGCAGAAGATGCACCTCTCTTTCCTCTGATAATACTCCCTGGCAGAGTTGAGCTCCGACACGACAACGGGGGGTATTATGGGCGTGGCGATAAGCTGAGAATGGGGATGTGAGAGGGATGCGCCGGCCTCGGCCCCGTAATTCTTGAAGATCAGGATATAGCGGAAACGGCTGTCTTTGCGGAGGTCCCTTATCCTCTCCCTATAAGCCAGAAGCACCTTCTGGATTTCCTCGGGCGTCCTGTCGGCCATTACCCTTCCGTGATCGGGCGTCTCTATGATGACCTCGTGGGCACCTATCCCGCTCACCATGTCAAAAAGGCCCACTCCCTCTCGTCTGAGCTCTCCCTCTATTTTCAGGGCAGGGAACTTGTTGGGCACGACCCGCACCTCCCAGCCAGGGGTGTTGGGCTCCCTATCAGGCGGCCCAATGTAAAAGACCTCGGGCGGAGTCTTGTGCTCGTTGCCGTAACAGAAGGGACATCCATCGGCTCTGGCAGGCTCCCTTCTCACGAGGTATTCGTGGGGTCTCCTTCCCCTCTCCGTCGATATAATGGTCCACCTGAGACGAATAGGGTCATATCTCAATTCAGGCATGTTTACCTCCTTCGGGAATAAAAGAGAGATCGACGGCCATGTCCTTCTCAGACCCACCCTCGACCTCCCACAGGAACACGATGCAGGTCTCCTGGTACGTTAGGTCGAACCCGCTCTCGGATTGCGAAACTGTATAGACGGGATAAACCCTGATATATGCTCCCGGGTGAAGCTTTATCGAGACCCTGAACCCCATCTTATCCCTTATTTCTAAAGAATCTGCACCGGATCCGTTATAAAGCCTGTCTGTTCCGTAAATCTCCTCCCCCACCCTCAGATAGGTTCCCTCGACACCGGGGGTCGGCAGGGAAAAGTTCAGCTCCACCCCGAAAAATAGGCGGGAGCCCCCAGTGTACCTGACGCTGTAAAAAGCCCTGAGGCCCTTTCCCCATTGAAATCTCTTCCTTATCCCTGCGCTTCCCGAGCTTATTTCCCCCTCCCTCTCGAGCTCGACGCCGTCCTTTATGA
>Ga0190304_1001163_pt1 | contig 11912 bp, 7 predicted proteins | sample 48700712_MG_FD_161670 | JGI IMG/M metagenome (GOLD analysis project Ga0190304, IMG submission 161670) | Hydrothermal vent sediment bacterial communities from Southern Trench, Guaymas Basin, Mexico - 4870-07-1--2_MG | ecosystem: Environmental > Aquatic > Marine > Hydrothermal vents > Sediment ... | reverse complement strand
AGAATCGAGCTTATTTGCAATCTTAAAAAATACAACAGCACTATCTCCTGGTGATATGTATTCATCCCTACTCGCTATATCTCTAATCCAGATGGAGTCTATCTCCAAGATATCTTCACTTTTTTTATAAAGCACAATCTGCTTCGGTTTAATATTGTAATATCTTACTGTCAAAATAAGTGAGTCTGGAAGATCACCCGCAAGTTTAAAATATGCATTTCCATTAAAGTCGGTAACCGATTTGCTGTAAAGGGAGTCCATCCACAGGGTACAGATTGCGTCTTTAACTGGAATAAGGTTGCTTGTAACTTCAATTTTGAAACCTGCAGAATCAGTATAATAGGGTGGAGCAGTTATTTCAAAAGTATCAGGAATAAGGGTCCAGATTGGCATTGCAGGGTCACCCATTAAGTTTATTTCATATTCAACCCATCTAAAAACATTGAGATCCTGTGCATAAGGTACAAAATCCGCCTTTGATTTGCTCAATACTATACCGATTTCTTTATTTTTATCTTCAAACATATGTTTAAAGAACTGATCGTCAAGTTTGTCGGAATATCCGAAACCAGGATTCCCTGGGGATCCCCATCCATATCGTGAATTAGCGATAATAGCAACACCACCTCCTGATCGGGAGTTAATAAAATGTTCAGCTATGCAGTCAAAATCAAAGGCCCCAACCCAGCATCCGATTGAGTAGAGAATGCTGTATCGAGAACCGTTGGATAGATTATCCATATCCGTTCTTGATAGATAGGTCTGAACAGGATCGCTATTATTAAGCCACATACCCGAATACCAGCCATGACCATCGTGATTTATTATGTGTCTTCCCTGATTCAAAGCTGCCATCACATTGGAATGTGTTTCGTTTCCCAGAGTTTCGTACAATTTTTCAACGGAAATATAATGAGGGATATACAAAGAATCTATTCTGTCTTTATGTATCCCTGCATCAGTGAAGGGGTCCTGCCACAATACCATTCCAAGAAATAAGTAATGGTCGGTATAATCGAGAGTTGGTTCCTTTTCATAATTGAGGATTTTATTTACGAAATTCTGCACATCCTGCCTGTTATGCACAGGAATTCTCCCAACAAAAACGTCCGGGTATATATCAATTGAGTCCTCCAGCTCGCCGAATATCCCATCTCCGTCTCTGTCCCAATCTCCATCCATGTCCGAAAAGTATAGGTCTGCTCTAATATCATTTTCCTCCGGGTGAAAACCAGCTTCACAGTCCATAGCAAATGCAATCCTAGAAGGTACAATTCCTTCATCGCCCCCCAGTACTACAAAAATCAAAAGTGTGTCCTCATAATTTGCTTTTATATAATTACGGAGTCTCTCCGCTGCATCTCTGCCGGGATAATTTGACTCTATATATTCAAGACTTACAATTTTTGCCCTCATACCACATTGTTCACGCCACTTTCTGAGAGGCTCAAAATACGATTTAAGACTGTCTGGAGTGACTATAATATACAATGGGGTTGTACTTCCTACATCAAAGGCCAGATTTTCAACAAGTTTGCGTGAAATATTTTTTTCTGATTTTACGGGGGTATAATCTATATTTACCATTATCTTCTTAATAATAATAACCAAATTTTTTATAGGATTATATTGTAATGAGTAAATCTTAAGTTCCAGCAGAGAAGTATTTTTATCGGACTTCACTCTAATTACTTTCACAGGAGTCTTTGGATAAAACTTATCAACCCCGTATACTGAAGAATTCATGGGGCAAATATCCTTATGTTTCAGAGGCAAGGAAAGAATAGCAGGTTCTGGTTGTGGTTCAATTGTATTATTAAGGCGAAGGGTTTCTGCTTCCAAGACTTCAAAATCCGCCTTGTTTAGAGCTCCATCCAAAATATATGTTTTTACATAGGAGGGAAGAGCAGGGTAGCCCGGTTCTTCTGCAAAAATTCCCTCATGAGCCAGAATCTTTACCAGTCCTGACTCAACTTTATAAAAATGGGGCTCCGGTAGATCCACAATTTCGGCTTTTAAAAAGAACAGGGAAAAAATAACTAAGTATTTGAAGAACATGTCTTTATTATAAAGCTTCAGGTTCGCTTTTACAAATTGTATAGTTACAACATACTGATTACCAATAGATTACAAGCAATTTATTGCTATGTATTAAAGTTTGATCTTCTAAGGGATACTTATACTTTGACATCACTGTATGTTGGCTTTATAAAAATATAAAAGAAGGGGGTATGATGAAGTTTATATTCTTTGCATTATTCACCATCAGCACGGGTCTAACCCCTAGAGGAACATTCTATAGAAAAGGCATTAATATCCAAGGTTCTGAAACCGGGTTTAAGGACATTGTGGATTCTATTTACTACCACTCGATCTTTCAGGATGGATTCCTGTATTATTATCCCTACCATCCAATAGAAGCAGCAACACGATTTACCCCTTCGCAGTATCCAGTGAGAGTGGATTCCGTTTCCTTAATTATTTTCATTTCAAATGCCTTTCCTCAAGTTCCTGACACAATAAGAATTTATTCTGATAATTATGGTGTTCCCGGAACACTTTTAACGGAGGTGACGTATACTAAGACAATATCGGGAACGGATGCCTACGAGGTGATTATAACACTTTCCTCCCCCCCTGAAATTAATACAGGGGATTTCTGGATAAGCTACACAAGTTGTGTCTATGGGGCAGACTCTCTCTTCGTTGTTTCTGACTCCACCACAAATGCAGATCTTACAAGAAACAGGTACTTTGATGGTTCTACATGGCAGGGATTTGGGAAAGATTGGGGTATTCTTGCTTTTGTAACCTATATCGAGACGGGGACTCCTGATATAATAGCAACACCTAATCCACTCTATATAGACCTTACAAGCAAAGAAGTCCAATACTCTCAATTTTCCTATGATATAATTTTACCTAAGATAGAGCCAGAATTAATGAGAGAGATCAAAACTGCAAAGGAATCTCTCATCCCAGTAACAATTTCGTTAAAGAAAAAGTTAAATTACCATTATTTAAAGGAAAAATTTTCCATTTTCCCTCGCTTACGAAGACGACATGAAGTGGCTAAAATCCTGAAAGAGTTCGCTCAGGAGGAACAAAAATCCCTTCTTCAGTACTTAAGAAGTCTTGAAATACAGGGTAAGGTGCGGAATATTAAAACATTCTGGATAAATAATTCTGTATCCTGTGAAATTGCCCCAGAAGAACTTGAAAAAATAGCTGATAGAGAAGATGTGGGTTATATATTTAAAAACAAAAAGCTCACACTCTTCGGTACGAAAGATTTAAACTCTCAAATAATTGAATTTGAATCTGCTGAAAAAGATAAAGCTATTGTCTGGAACATTCTTGCAATTAATGCAGATAGTGTATGGAGCCTTGGATATACTGGCTCAGGTGTGCTTGTTGCACATCTTGATACTGGTGTGAATTATAACCACTATGATTTACAGGATCATATGTGGGATGGCGGGGCTGCCTATCCGAATCATGGATATGATTTTGGTAACAATGATAATGATCCCATGGACGTTAATGGTCATGGAACTCATACTGCGGGTACTATTGCCGGCGATGGGACTGCTGGAACACAGGTAGGTGTAGCGCCGGATGCCATAATAATGGCGTTAAAGATTTTTGATGATGCTGGTAATGGGGACAACACCATGATGGGTCAGGCAGTTCAATTCGCGCTTGACCATGATGCCGATCTTCTTTCCATGTCTGCAGGATTTCCTAATCCCAATGATTATATTAAAGACTGGTCTCGACAAACGGCGGGAAATCTTTATGCTGCCGGAATTCCATGGATTGTTGCTGCAGGTAACGGAGATTTATATGATTCAGAAGGGGATGGAGATTATCATTATACTCTTCCTCAGGATATATATTCACCAGCAGATGTTCCTCCTCCCTGGAATCCAAGAGATGGGGATGGAAATTATGGTGGTGGCGAAAACGCAGTAATTGCAGTTGGAGCAGTGAATCAGGATAGTTCAAGAGCCAGTTTCTCCAGTTATGGACCAACTGAATGGAATACAATCAATTATAATGATTATCCATATCCTCCCGGACTTATGAAACCTGACATTGCTGCTCCTGGAGGTTCACCGGGTATTACATCCCTTGATTATAGTACCAATGACGGATATGTAAGTGGGTGGTCTGGGACTTCCATGGCCTGTCCCCATGTAGCAGGTGTTGTTGCTCTGATGCTTCAAAAAAATCCAGACTTACCCATTGCAATGATTGATAGTATTCTCGAAAGCACAGCCTATGATCTCGGGGCCGCTGGTAAAGATAACTATTATGGCAGTGGTATGTTGGATGCTCTCGAAGCCGTGAAAGCTACCCCCTTCTCTTCCAATTTTATTACAGGAAGCTTTTATGTCATCAATACGGGTACTGCTACACTGAGCGTGAGTGATATAGAGAAACACAGAGCATGGATTGTTAATGTTTCTCCCAGAATTTTTACACTGGCACCGGGAGATACACAGGTAGTATCAGTGATTGTAGATACGTCCCTTTTAAATTCCATATTTGAGGATACTTTGCTAATTTACTCAAATGATCCAGATGAAAATCCATATAGCGAAAGAGTAATACTCGTTACAACACCTGTATTTGAGGAACAATCCGATGATGGGATATTAGCCCAAATCAAGATTGCTGCAAATATTGTAAATCTGAAGAACCGGGAGCTTACTTTTGTATTACCGGGGAGTGGGTTTACCACGCTGGAATTATTCAATGTTGAAGGGAGAAGGATAAGAATTATCACAAACAGATTTATGAACGCTGGCATACAAAAAGTAACAATTCCTGATAAGCTGAAAAGCGGCATTTATTTTTTAAGAATAAAACAGAAAAGATTTTCTGTGATATCTCGTATTATAGTGTTATAAAACAAAGGGTAGGGGAGGGTGTTATAGTTCCTCTCCTACCTTATTCTAATCCACCTCTTTTTTTCGGTATCGTTGAGCATCTTGAGTAACTCATAGGTTTTCTGGTCATGTCTATAGCCTGATGCATAAGGAATTTCCGTATTAAATCCCAGTTTTCTGGAAAGTGCCAGCATGAAAAGCTCTCTCACGTATTTACCCACAATACTTGCCAACATAATGGGTAGATATTTCTCGTCTCCATTTAAAAGAAAATATATGTGGTCCTTCTCGTTGAGAAGATATTCTGAATGGACTCTTTTCTCTATAACTGTTTTATAATTTATGCCCAGGGCCTCAAAAAAGCGAGAATAACGATCTGTCCCTCCGATTTTACCACAGAGAACATAATGTTTACCCTCGTCAATCAATTCCTTTGCCACTTCCATGAAACCTTTGAAATCAACTATAGATTTGTTATTAAATTGTTCTATCCCTCTGTTAAATTTATCAGGCATGATTACGTTAATCTTCACATCTTTGAAAAAAAGTTCCACCTTTGCCCAGTAATTTGAGAAATCGGTTTTAACCAGTTCGTTCTGAAAAACAGGAATTCCAAAATCTTCAAGACCATATTCTCCAATAGTAATTGGATTTATTGAAATCAGATTAAGAAGTTCCTGAAAGGTTTTGGTTTTTATACCAAGGAGATTAAAAACCTCGAAGACAATCTGCTCTCCTCTTTTATAGGAATGACTGCTACGGGTGAAAATATATTTGCTGTCTTTCAGCCTAAATGGTGTTCTATACTGAACAACGTCAGTTTCAATCAAAGGGTCTTCGCCTTCCATTTCAATCTTGATTCCGGTAATAATCAGAGGACCTAAAAGAGGCCCGTAACCGTTTTCGTCTATTCCTACAATTTTCAACTTATTTCGAAAAAATTCGTACATATTTGATATTATAAACTTCTTGCTTTATAAAATACATCAATATGAATATTGGTATCACGGGGGCATCCGGCTTTATTGGTCGACATCTTGTGAATCTACTTACAGAGTCTGACTATAATGTAAAAATTTTACGCAGGAAAGATGGTGGAGTACTACAAATTCAGGATAGTGAAAAAATTAAAGTTGTATACGGAGATTATCTAAATCCAGATTCACTTAAAGATTTTGTTAGTGAATTGGATTACCTGATACACTGCGGAGGGGTTATTAAAGCCGTACGTAAAGAAGATTTTATCAAAGGAAATTTTATTTCGACACGAAATCTAGTAGATGCAATCAATAAGTACAATAAATCCTTGAAAAGGTTTATTTTTCTCAGCTCTCAATCAGCCCAGGGCCCATCAATAGATAAAAATAATTTAAGAAAAGAGGATGACCCACCGGAACCGGTTAGCTGGTATGGGAAAAGCAAACTGATGGCAGAGAATTATATAATAAATCATATTGAAGTGCCTTATACAATTTTCAGACCATCCAGTGTATATGGAGAAGGAGATAAAGAGACAGCCAGATTTTTTAAATATGCTAAAGTCGGAGTATTCCCTTTTCCTGCAGGTGAAAAGTACATTAACCTGATCTATGTAAAGGATCTTGTAAATATAATAATTAAATCCCTTGAACTTGAAGTTGCTCAAAATCAAATTTACTTTGTATCAGACGGAATAAATTACAGCTTAAGTGAAATTGCTGAATTTCTCAAAACTCTGTTAAAGAAAAAATATTTTATTACTTTTAAAATACCTTTGATGCTGATGACACCTGTTTTCTCAGTATCTGAATTTTTTTCAAAATTAATCAAAAAACCCAGTATGCTAAATATGGACAAACTGAGGGAACTGAAGGAAAAATACTGGCTGGGTAGCACAGGAAAAATAGAGAATGAATTGGGTTTTAAGGCCCAATTCAATGTTTTTCGTGGATTTCCGGTTGTTTACAAATGGTATAAGGAAAATCAGTGGTTTTAAATTAATTTGACATTCCCGCTACCTTTGGTAATTTCTCCGATTATATAAAATTCTTCCTTCCTTTCTTTTAAAAACATTTCAAGTTCCTGCACGGAACTTTTATCCACTATTAAAATAAATCCTATTCCCATGTTGAACACACTGTACATTTCTTCTTCCGGAACCTTTCCCCACTTCGCGAGCTTATTAAATATAGAGGGCATCTTCCAGTTTCCTTTATCAATTACCGCGCAGACCTCTTGATTTAAAACTCTCTTAAGATTGCCCGGGATTCCGCCACCTGTGATATGAGCCGCTCCATGAATTTCAAAATTTTGAAAAATACTGCTCATGATACCAGAATAGATTCTTGTGGGTGCCAGTAAAACCTCCTTAAGTGTTGCATTGTCTATCTTCATTTCAGGGGATAGATTCAATTTATTGACTATTTTTCTCACAAGAGAATATCCGTTACTGTGAAGGCCTGACGAAGGGAAACCTATCAGTATATCACCGATTTTTACCCTCTCTGGAGAGGGTATTCTTTCTTTTTCCTGAATGCCGACCACAAAACCGGCAACGTCAAATCTATCTCGAGAAAGGAGCCCCGGGAGTTCTGCTGTCTCACCTCCTACCAGAGTACATCCAGCTTCCTCACAGGCGTTAACTATACTTTTGAGCACCTTTTTAGCAATCCCAAGTCGAAGCTCTGAAGCTGCGTAGTAGTCTAAGAAAAAAAGCGGTTTTGCTCCTGCTGTTGCTATATCATTAACGCACATTCCTACAAGATCGTAGCCCAGAAAATCCAAGTAATTCCACTGAAGTGCGAGGTCTATTTTAGTCCCTATACCATCTGTAGATACTAACAGGACAGGATTTTTATAATCTTTTATTATGCCAGGAATCTCTATTTCAGCAGCAAAGGGTCCTATATTTTTTTTAGATGTTCTGTTTATTTTTTTAATAAATTTTACCAGTTTTTCGGCTCTGGGAATATTAACACCCGAATCCTTGTATAGCATTTATCCCTTAGATTGAGCTATAATTTCTTTTAATCTTTCAATAAATTTATCCGCCTCTTCAAGAGTGTTGTAAAGGTAAAAACTAGCCCTTGCTGTCCCTCTAATCCCAAAGAATTCGTGTAGTGGCTGTGCACAGTGACACCCAGTTCGTATTGCTATTCCTTTCTCATTCATAGCAATACCAATAAGGTCTGGAGAGAGCCCATCTACTATAAATGAAATAACACCTATTCGTTCCTCTGGACCAAATAATTTGACTTCTTCTATTTCTTTTAGTTTCTCAATAGTGTATTTTGCAAGTGCCTTTTCATGCTGGAAAATACAGTCCATTCCTATATTTTGTAGATACTCAATTGCAGCCCTAAGTCCTATACCTCCTGCAATGTTAGACGTCCCGGCTTCAAATTTCCAGGGCAGGTTATTCCAGCTGGCGCCTTCAATCTTAACCTGTTTTATCATATCTCCTCCTCGGAGGAAGGGCTCCATTTCCTCAAGCAACTCTTTCTTACCATATAATACACCAATTCCCGTAGGACCCAACATTTTGTGCCCAGAGAAGGCCATAAAATCACAATCTATCTCCTGTACATCCAGTTTCATATGTGGTGCGCTTTGAGCAGCATCTATTAATACTAAAGCTCCGGCCTCACGGGCAAGTTGTATAATTTCTTTTACAGGATTTATAACACCGAGGACATTGGAAACATGAGCGACGGAAACCAGTCTGGTTTTAGAGGATAAGAGAGAACGATAGTGTTCCATATCGAGAGTTCCATTAGGTCTCAGTTTTATGTAATGAAGCTTTATACCACGAAGATCTCTGAGCATTTGCCAGGGAACCATATTAGAGTGGTGTTCCATCAATGTTATAATAATTTCGTCACGTGGTTGAAACTTATAAAAACCATAGGAATAAGCCACAAGATTAATCGCTTCCGTAGTATTTCTCGTAAAAATTATCTCCTTCCAGGAGCGTGCATTTATGAAATCCTTGACAACTCTATGAGCTTCTTCATACATCTCTGTAGCTTCTTCACTTAGTGTATGCAATCCCCTGTGTATATTAGCATTATGCTTGATATAGAAATCATAGACCGCCCGAGCAACCTGTAACGGTCTCTGGGAAGTAGCGGCATTATCTAAGTATATAAGTTTATATCCATTGATTTCCCTATCCAAAATAGGGAAATCTTTTCTTATGCGGTCCACATCTATCTTACACATGGCAATAGGATAAATGAGGGTAATTGCACAGTCAACTTGAAAGATTAGAAAAGCAAGTGTAAAATAACCCCAATGCTAAAACCACGAAAAAAAACTAGAGAAGTAAAAGTTAGAGATATCGGAATAGGGGGAAATAACCCAATAAGAGTTCAATCTATGACTTCCACATCTACAGTTGACATAGATGCAACCTTGAGGCAGATAGAGGAATTATCAAACGCAGATTGTGAACTGATAAGAATAGCAATACCCGATAGAAGGTCTTTAGAAGCATTTAGAGAAATCAGAAAGCAAACAGATGTCCCTCTCATTGCTGATATTCATTTTAACTACAGGTTGGCTATAGGGGCTCTGGAGGCAGGAGCTGACAAAATACGCATAAATCCAGGTAATATCGGGGATAAAAAGAAAGTACTGGAAATAATAGAGGCTCTTAAACAAAATAAAAAAGCTGTTAGAATAGGAGTAAACTCCGGATCCCTGGAAATAGAGCTGATTGATAAGTATCATGGGGTTACTTCTCAAGGACTGGTTGAAAGTGCAATCCGGTGGGTAAATTATTTTACAGAAAATGGTTTTGAAGATATTGTTGTTTCTATCAAGTCTTCTTCGGTGATACAGACTATTGAAGCTAACCTGGAACTAAGTTCCAAAATCCAGTTCCCAATTCATATCGGTGTAACAGAAGCAGGTCCGCTGCTACCGGGTACTGTAAAATCTGCCATAGCCCTTGGAACCCTTTTACTTCAAGGCGTAGGAGATACCATTAGGGTGTCTTTGACCGAAGATCCGGTAAAAGAAGTCGAGGTAGTCTGGGAAATCCTCAAATCCCTCGGTATCAGAGCCAATGGGCCTTTAATTATATCATGCCCCACCTGTGCAAGGACAAGAATAGATCTTGTAAGCCTTGTTAAAAAGGTTGAGGAAAAGTTAAAATCGATCAAATATCCTATAAAGGTGGCTATTATGGGATGCGAGGTAAATGGTCCAGGTGAGGCTCGTGAAGCAGACATAGGTATTGCCGCAGAACCCGGTAAGGGTGTGATATTTAAAAAAGGTAAAATTATAAAAAGAGTTAAAGAAGAAGAGATACTCGAGGTTTTAATGGAGGAAATTAACAATATGCTGGAGGGAGGATAAAATGTTCAAGATAGCGTTATTATTTCTTCTTTTTCAATATGAAGCTGGTGATGTACAGATTGGAGAAACACCCTATACTTTTATTAAAGAAACAGAGTATACTTTAGGTCCAGGGGATAGTCTGGAGATCCTAATAAAAGACCTCGGAACTTCCTATATAGCCATGGTAGATCTTAACGGGAAAATAGCGCTTACGCTTCCTTTGCCAGACCTGAGTACAACAATCTTGCAGAGCACTCGCACTCAGTCTTCCATGCCTGGTATTCGTTCTGTTCTTGATTTTAAAAAGGCTGCTGGGCTCACCATCGCTCAGCTTAAAGACAGTTTACAAATCTGGTACTCCAAATATTACAAGGGTACAGAATTCGATGTGCGATTGTTAAAACCGAGACAATTCAATATTTTTCTTTATGGAAGAATTAACAATCCGGGGCCAGTAAGAAGCTTTTCAACAGCGCGACTTGTGGATATACTTATTTCAAGCGGGAAATGTTCCTATGACGCAGATATTTCAAGAATCAAAGTATTTTCTGTAAATGGAGATGTTTACAATATTAACCTTAGGAAATTTTACATGGAGGGAGATTACTCACAAAATCCACTGGTAGCCACAATGCACAAGGTTTACATTCCTCTTGTGGAGAGTGGAGTAGTGGTGGTTGGTGCAGTGGAAGGCTATCCAGTAATAAGTTTTGCCACCCAGGAGGTTCAGGCATTATCTGGTAACTTTATACTCACCTTTGATGCTAATGTTCTAAAGATTGAGGTTAAAGATAGTCTAAAAGTGAGCGAGATTATCAACCTGGCTGGAGGTCTAAGAAGCTACTCAATAATTGAAGATATTTATTCAGCTAAGAAAGGCAAAGTTACCCTCGATGCGTATATTATGCCCGGTGACACCCTTTATATACCACCATTTACTGACAAGGTCTTTGTAGCTGGTGAAGTTAAGAACCCTCAGCCGGTACCTTATCTACCTGGAGCCGGCATTTCCACATATATTTCATATTGTGGGGGATTCACTGATAGGGCGTCCAGGAAACTCACGGTATATCGGGCTAACAAAAAACTAAAAAATCCTCTAGAAATAAAACCCGGGGATATAATATACGTTAAACCAGTTACGTTAAAATGGTGGCAGGATTACGCGCAAATTCTGCAAATTGCTACTACAGTTGTAGTTACATGGCTGACTTTGAGAAAATAGTGAGGTAAGCCGGGCTTAATCTTGCAAAATAATTAGCCACTCTCTCAAACAGCAGATAATATCTTTCATAAGTAGGATTTAGTTTTGTACGAATAAAAAAATCAGATATATATACACTCCTTCTGGGGACCTCCAAAAAATCTAAAGGAAACTTTAATTTCCCCGCGGATTTAAAAGCAATGTTGTACCCAGCATCTCTAACAGCTTTCTTGACCTTTGCATTGTACAGGCCATAAGGATAGGACAGGGCCTGTATTTCATCACCAATAATGTCTTCTAGTGATTTCTTGGATACTTCAAGTTCCATCTTTAACTTTTGCTCATCCAATTTTCTCAAATCAGGATGTGTAACTGTATGAGAACCGATTATCCATCCGGCTTTGTGTAGTTCTACTATCTGAGACCTTGATAAATGAGCGTGACGGCCAAGGAAAGGAACCTCCCATAGGTTTACCCTACCTATATATGCT
>Ga0190304_1001162_pt1 | contig 11913 bp, 16 predicted proteins | sample 48700712_MG_FD_161670 | JGI IMG/M metagenome (GOLD analysis project Ga0190304, IMG submission 161670) | Hydrothermal vent sediment bacterial communities from Southern Trench, Guaymas Basin, Mexico - 4870-07-1--2_MG | ecosystem: Environmental > Aquatic > Marine > Hydrothermal vents > Sediment ... | reverse complement strand
GAGGTAATTCTTCTGAGGTGTTTTTTTCAGAAACCGGCGAACTTCTTGATGGAGGGAGTGGAGGTAAACTGGATTCGGTGGAAACTGTTTCTTGAGATGTTTCAGGTGATTCACCAGATTCGGAAGGAATATGAAAATAAAAATAAATTCCAACAACCAAAATTATTCCTAAGAGAATAGCGGAGATAATTTTTTTCTTTTTGTACTCGGATTTTACTTCTTTTGAAATTTGTATATTTTCATCCATAAAAGATATTTAAATAAAGATTCTAACAAGATTTAAAAAAACCTAAACAAAACATTTTCAACATTATATATTCTGTTTAAGAAACTTTTAATTGCTTCTAAATCTCTTTTAACTTTTTTGTTGTCTTGCCTGCTGATAAATAATTTTAGGGAATTGTTAGAGTCCTTAATTTTTACTTTTTCAGAAATAACTTTTTTTATAAATTCTTCTTTTGTTTTGAAATATGGAAAAACAATCACCTTTTTTAAAATATGCTTTTCAAGCATTTTTATTTTTGTTCCTTTTTTTGCTAAAACTAAGAACATATTCTCCTTGGATACAACAAAATACACTCTCTCTTTATTAACAACACAATCAATTGGTGCAACTCCAGTAGCCAACTCAAATAAAGAAATAAAATGTAGAGTTGTTTTGTCAAATACTCTCATATTTCGTCACCTTTCTAACCAAATAGCTCATCATTGTCATTTTAGTATCCCAACAGCTGAAATGGGAAAGTTCTTTCCAAGGAATTTTCCAAGTTCAGAAGCATCCATTTCTAAATTTTCTACTTCAACTTTCTTTAACTCTTCAAAATCTAAAAGAAATTTCGGTGCTGTATTTGATAGATAAACTTTTTTTATCTTCTTAAGAGCTAGTAGTTTTTTAACTTCTTTTGCTCCAAGAACAACTCTTCTACTCTTGAATTCTTTTTTTAAATCAGCAATACCATCACTTCTCTTTATTTTTTCTACAGTTTCCATCTTAGTTTCACTGTTCCTGTTCCTATAGGAGTTACTTGACCCACTATTAAATTAGCAATTAAAGTATTTAATTCATCTTTTTTATTTAAAACAGCCGCATTAAATAAAACTTTTATTGTTTCTTCAAAATTCAATCTGGCAAGAACACTTTTTTTGTGTTTCATAACTCCATATCTACTAATAGCCTCTAACTCGCCATCAACACACATAACATCCGCAACAAGGCCAATATATCTTGAATCTACATCAACACCTTGTTCTTCAAGAGTTTTCTTTACTTCATTTATTAAAGCCTGCCTGGCAGCTTCTATTCCAAGAACATTTTTAATTTCTTCTATATCTGTTGTTATTGTTCTTGTTGAATCTACTCCATCCAGTGATAATATTTTTTTAAAACTACCACCTCTTACCTGCAATATCCATTCACCATTAGTATTTAAAATAACAACCTCATTAACTCCTTTAACTCCTTTTATATGCATGTTTATTAATTTCTGTTTTAAAACCCTAAATTCAGAATAACTTTTAACATTATCAAAATAAATCTTATTTCTGACTAAATTAGCTTTATATTTATGCACAAATTTCTTAACTGTGTTTATTATATTTTCTGGAGTTAGGTATAATTTTTCTAAAGAATTTTTATCTAAGTCAACTATTACCTGCAAATTTGAAATATCATAATTTATATCTGAAATTACATTTCCTAATTTGGATTCTACAATTTCTGTCGCAATTTTTTCTGCATTCTCTTTTGAATTTTCAAGTAAATAGACAGTAGTTATGTTTTCTATATTTTTTCTTAAATCAAAAACTTCTATTAATCTTGGCAGACCAGATGCCATTCTTATTCCAGCAGATGCTGCAAAGTGATAGGCTCTCATTGTCATCTGAGTAGCAGGTTCTGAAATTGATTGTGTTGTTACAATTCCTAAAGCTTCTCCTGGTTCAAATTTTGATTTTTTAATTACTTCTTCCACTCTCTTCTCCAGTTCTTTCTTTTTCTCTCCGGTTATTTTGTGCTCCTCGCAATATTTATCAAACCTCTGCTTTATCTCTTCCATCATAATTTTTTTATTAATTATAATAAATCTTCAACTTCAATTCTTCCTTTACTTGCTCTATATGGATTGATGTTGTTTTCAAAAGGAGTAAACTGAATAATTCGATTTTTTTCATCCCTAATAGTGAGATCTTTAGCGACTTTAATATCATGCAAACAATTTACAAGTCTCCTCTCTAAATATCCAGATTGTCTTGTCTTTAGGGCTGTATCAGATAAACCTTCTCTTCCATGCATTGCATCAAAGAAAAATTCTATTGGTGAAATTCCTTTTTTATACCCATTCTTTACAAATCCGTATGCTGCTGGATTTATTTCTTTTCTCTTGAAGTGAGGTAAAGTTCTTCCATAGTATCCTCTTGTTATTTTTTTACCTTTTAATTTTTCTTGACCAATACAACCAATAATCTGAGAAACAGAAATTAAACTTCCTCTCGCTCCTATCTCTGCTGCAATTCTCGCACTTGAGTTTTTTGACAATTTCAATTTCACAATTTTCTCTACTTCCTTAGGAAGTTGCTCTAATTTTAACTGCGTCTCATCAGAAGGTATTTTAATATAATTATCTATTTCCTCTGAAACAACTTTCTCAATCTTCTTTTGATCTTCTAAATCCAAATAGTAATCTTCTAAAGAAATTGAATATGTATTAGTCATTAAAAAACTTAAACTTAATTTTGTTAAATTCTCAAGAAATCTTGCTGCTTCATCCCCTCCATATAAAAGTTCAATTTTACTCAGCAACTCTCCTTTTTCAGCACCAATGGAATTTTCATCAATGTAACCTTTTAGTAAAATACCATCCTTTATTATTACTTCTTCTCCTGTCTTTGTTTTTCCATTAAAGTTTATTTTTGGTAGCAAAAATGAGAACACTTCTTTTCCTGTGTACATATCTTTATCAAGCTCAACATCTATATCTGTTACCATTAACAAATTTGCCACCTCTTTTTTTGATAACTTTACATTATCCTTTGTCAAAAAGTAAATACCCATTAAGTGGTCATGTTTTGCTCCTATAATAGGCAACCCATATCTTGGAGTTCTTATGTGTTTGTTTGTATCCATCAAATACTTTACTTCTACTCTTGCTTCTTCTGTTTGAGGAATATGTAAATTCATCTCATCACCATCAAAATCTGCATTATAGGGCGTGGTTGTGCAGAGATGTAATCTGAAAGTTTTGTCAGGCATAATTCTTGCTTTGCAACCCATCATACTCATTCTATGCAAACTTGGCTGCCTGTTGAAAATAACCCAATCTCCATCTTGCATATGTCTTTCTACTATATATCCAGGAATAATCTCTTCTGCAATCATCTTTTTTGTCTCATTTGTGATTCTTTTTCTTAACCCGTCTGTTCTAACAATATAATTTGCTCCAGGGTATTTATCAGCATTTAAAATTAATTTTTTCATTTCTTTTATATTATCTTCAGTAACTACTTCTGGAACTGTTAAAGTCTTTGCAATAACTTCTGGAACTCCAACCTCATTAATAGCAATAAAGTTGTCTGGAGAAATTACACTTCTGGCAGAGAAGTTCACCCTCTTTCCTGTTAAATTAAATCTGAATCTCCCTTCTTTTCCAATTAATCTTTGGGCTAAAGTTTTTAAAGGTCTCCCGCTTCTGTGTCTTGCTGGAGGAATATTTGCTAACTCATTATTTATATAAGTACTGACATGATATTGCAATAATTCAATTATATCTTTGATTAAAAAATCAGGACCGCCAATTTCTAAAATTCTTTTTAATCTTTCATTAATTCTTACAATATCAACAAGTTTATGAGTTAAATCATCTTCGCTTCTCTCTCCTGTCTCCAAAATAATAGATGGTCTCATTGTCATTGGCGGAACAGGTAAAATTGTGATGATCATCCATTCTGGTCTTCCTCCTCTAAACTTCAGCCTTTCTAAATCTTCATCTCTAATTTTTTCTAACCACTCTCTAATCTCCTCTGCACTTAGTTCTTTTTTTCCCAAGAAAAAACTTGTTGGTTTATCAAATTTAATTTTTTCTTGTTTTGTTCTGCAAAAGTGACACTCTTTTTCAGCATTTTTTGCACAATTGCTTAATCCTTTTACATCAGAAGGTGCAAGAACTCTACCACACTTCTGACAAGTGGCTTGTAAGAGTAAATAAATTTTTGGTGCAAGAACAGGATGAATAACAGGTTTTACTAACTCTATATGTCCAAAATGGCCCATACATTCTCCTAATCTGTAACCGCAGGTTCTGCATGTAACTCCTGGGTCAACAACACCCATTCTGGAATCTACAATTCCATGCTCTACCGGATAACCATCGGCATCATATAATTCAGGCCTAGTTATTTCAACTACACTTAATTTTCTTATTTGTGCTGGAGATAACAAAGAAAATTCCACTTCACCAATTTTGTGCATTATATAAATTTAATTTAAACTTTAAATAACTTATGGTTAGGTCAAAGTTTTTAAAAGTAAGGTGCGAGTGCGGTAATGAGCAGATAATATTTAACAAGGCAACCCTAAAAGTTAAATGTTTAAAATGCAACAAATTAATTGCAGAACCAACAAGAGGAAAAGCAAAAATTCTTGCAGAAGTAATTGAAAGTTATGAATAAATTCTCTAAAAAATCTATATAAATAAATTTAATTAAAATTATGATAATAAAAAATAAGGTTCCAATTCCTAATTCAGAAGCAAAGGATATTTTGACAAAAAAAATGAAGAAAAGAGAATTGAATTATGAGCAGCAACTTGCTTATGAATATTTGAAAAAAGTAACGAAATTATCAAAAACAGATGCCTCTAAATTAATAGAAGAATTGAAAGAAATTGGTTTGAAAGAGGAGCAATTAATTAATGTAGTAAATTTGATGCCGGAGGATGAGCAAACTTTGAAATTAATTCTGAAAAAAGAAAAATTAAAACTAGAGCAATTAAAGAATATTATTAAAATAATTAGCAAATATAAATAATGAAAAATCCATTTTAAAATCTTTAAGAATATGAGAGAAGAGAAAGTAATTGTGTTAGATTACTTACCTAATGGTTATGCTGGGATGAAAAAAATAGAGCCAATAATAATATCTATTGGGTTTAATCATTTTACTTTGCTTGAATTAGTTGCAAAGAAAGATGTAAAAATAAAGGAAGAAATTGGAATAGATGATAAAGAGAAGATAAAATATATAAGAAGAAAATTAAAAGAAAAAGATTTGACAAATTTTGCAAGAAATAATTTAGAAGAAGTTATTAAGGAAATTGTAAAAGCAAGGGAAAAAGATTTTGTAGATTTTTTTAATAAAGCGACAAGAATCTCTATCAGGATGCACAAATTAGAGCTGCTTCCAAGTATTGGAAAAAAGCATGTTGGGATTATTTTAAAAGAAAGAAAAAAACCATTCACTTCTTTTGAGGATTTAAAAAAAAGAGTTGGAATAACAGTTGAAATAGAACAAATAATAGCAAAAAGAATTATTGAAGAATTAAAGGGAAAAGAGAAATATTATTTGTTTGTGCATCATTTTCCAACACCTGCAGCCTCTAAAAGATAACCGACAACATGCGGCCTATAAAAATCAATTGCTAAAGTAGGAAGGTATATGCTTGTAATTCTATCATCAAAATCATGTTCATAAGGACCTAATCTTGCAAAAGCAGATTCAAGCCCAAGAGATTCTGAAATTTTTGAGAAAACTTCCTTAAATTTACTAATTTTCTTTTTTATTAAATTTTCTTTCTTTTTTTCTTTCCCTTCCTTTTTCCATTTCTCTATAATTTTATCAACCTCTTCCTCAAGTTTTAAACCTTCCTCACCAGTAATACCCAAGAGTTGATTTATTTCTCTGTCAAATTCTTCCTGTTTTGCCTTTAATTCAAGCAATAAAGCGAGGAGTGCATTTTGGCTTACAAACCAATTTTTTGTATTTAGAGTTATATCTTCTATTTCTGATCCAGTTGCAGATTTAAGTACTACTCTTGTATTTTTAACCTGCAAGAAAACATAATAAAGTCTGTTTTCCTTTAGCCATTCTTTTTTTATTTCTGCAACAGATTTATTAACCCATTCTTCATTAATCCAAGGATGTCTGCTTTTCAATCCTATCTTTTTGTCTAAAATTAATTTTTCTTTTGTAAACCTATCATAAGGTTCAATTCCAAATTTCGTATCCTCTTTCATTTCAAAAGTTCCGGCTCTTGGCTCTATTCCAATAACAGGCTGCCATGCACAGATACTTATAATATTGGTTGAAACAGCTTGGGCAGGAGAGTGATAAGGACTAATTAAAGTCTCCTTAGCAGTCTCTGATAAACCCTCTTTATAGAGTTTGTATCTTGCAATTAAAGGTTTTAACCACTTTTTATATTCTTCTATTGTTTTCTTTCTTGAGTTTTGTTGTGCAATTATTCTTTTCCATCTTCCTCTAACTTCTGGACCAAAAATTTGTTTCCAGTTGTTGTATAATCTTTGCTTCGTTGATAGAATGACTGCTTCTGCTTTAGAAATTTTTAGTTCATCTTTTATTTTATTAACATCTGTTTCCTCCGGCATTTTTTCTCCAAGGGTCATAAAATCAGCTATTATCGTCGGCCATCTTACAACCATACTTTTTATAGAATTTGGCCCTGTGTTAATATCAACTTCATCTATGAAAGTTGCTCTCAGAGAATGTTCATCTCCTGTTTCAAGCATTTTTACGAGTTCTTCATATTTTCTTCTATCATGAGCAAGCAGTTCATAGTCAGAGACTGCATTAGCAACACTTGCCAAACCTTGTTTTATTCTTACCTCCATCTCCTCTTTTTGTTTTTGAGTTAAATTATAGTAACCAACATCAACCGGAGAAATCTCCAAACTCTCGCTCACTTTCTGAACTGTATAACCTTTTTTTTCAAGATTAATAAGAAAACCCACCCATAAATCAGTTCCTTTTCCTTTTGGAAGAGTGAAATTAAATTCCGTGCGTGTTTCAAAAGGTGCAGCACAAACAAATCTTCCAAGATATTTTCCACCTTTGCTCCCGTACTTTTCCAAATCATCAATAAATTCTGCCATAATTTAAAAAACCAACAAATACACTCCAAACAACAAGATGAAGATTCCAATAATAATAAAAAGAATAGAAAATTTTTTTGGTTGATAATCACCTAATTGAGGAAACTTAATTAAAATAATCAACCCAAAAATCAAAAAGATTATCCCTATTATTTTTTTAACAAACATCAAAAAACCTAATTTATATATTAGAAAAAAAAGAACTATGCAAATAGATAAAATTATTAAATCTCTCAAATCTCTCTTTATAAACTTATTTAGCATAATAATATTTTCTTGAGATTATAATCTTTAATTAATTATTATGGTATACATACCATCTGGAGCGAAATTAACAATTTGGAATGATTTGTATAAAAGAGGTTCAAAACCCGGATTGAAAAACCTTGAGTATTTTTATGAGGGCAATAATCCAAATAAATTAATTGAATTTGTTCCAAAATTAGTTCAAACAATTTTTTCTCCAACAACCTGGCAACAAAAAGAAGTTAAAGTTAAAGAGGGTCAATATGAGGCTGTTTGGTATGTTTTTAAAGACTTAGATAATTACACTTATTTCAGGGTTGATGTTGAAATTGAAGTAAAATATAAGGAAAACAAAGGAGAAGCAAAAATAAAATTGAGTGAACCTGTAATTGTTACAGAATATCCTCAAGAAACATATTGGCAAAAAACATTTTTTTATGAATTTTTAAGGATTGCATGGCACAATTTGTTTTATAATAAAAAAATAGAGGAATATCTTGACTGGGCCAGATTAAAAGTTTCCTGTTTTGAAGAAAAGTTGTTTAAATATTTTGATAAACTAAAACATGAATGACTTATGAGAAAAGTTAAATTTGAAGATAACTTGAGTTATCCAAGGGAAAAAGAGATAATCAAATTTGAGGGAAAGGAACCCTTCAGATTATATTTTAAAATGGGTAAAATTTTTAAAGATGTTCTTGAGGTAATGGGAATGGATGTTAAAGAAGTAAAATTGAAATGGGATGCAACTTCTATAAATAAATCATTCTATGTAAAGTGGGAGGTTATTAGAAAAATAGATACTTGGACGAAAATTAAGATTGAGTTAGTTGCTCAAGGTTCTCAAAACTCGGAAACAAGAGAGGGGAATGTTACAATAGCAATAGTTCCTGCATTCATAACAGAAGTTGAAACCGGATTTCTGCAAAGAACATTCTGGTGGATGTATTATTTTATCTATTACAAAAAAAAGAGAATTAGAGATTTCTATTTTGCAAAAAATTTGATAAATAAGTTGAAAATAACAATTGGAGAATTATATGGAATTAAATTAATGGAATCTGTTTAAAATAACAAAAAATAAAAAATTAGAACTTATTAGAACTTCATCAAAGATTTCATAAGCTTGTCTCTTTCTTCATCTCTTGCTTTAAATAAAGCATTTAGGACGGTTTCTATATATCCTAGTCTGTCATTTAGTTTGTTGATCATTCTCTTAATTTCTATTAGACCGCACCACAATTGCGCAATCTGGACATTCTCTGCATCTTTATAGGCACACCTGTGTTTTTTAACTGCTTCAAGAATCTGATTTAGTTCCTGCTCTGCTTCTATACTTAGATTTTCTCTCCAGTCTGCTTTTTTACCAATTCTGTCCAATTCAAGCATCTTATTCACCTAATAATAATTACATAGAAAACTTTAAATACTCAATTTATCATTTAAAAGTAAAGTATTCTTAATAATTTAAAGATATTCAACTAAATTATAGGATATTTGTATATATTATGGAAAAACCAATTCTAATTCTCTGCGTTGATAGAGATAATGATATTGGAGAAAAATTAGGTATAAAGGGGCCTATATTTGGAAGAAAAAACAATCTAGAAGTTGCAAAAAATCTTGCTTTAAAAGACCCTGAAGAAAGTGATGCAAACTCTCTATTTGGAGCAATAAAAGAGTTTGATGATTTAAAAAAACAAAACCAGAAAGTTTGTATTGCCACCCTTCTTGGAGATAAAAAATTAGGAATTGTTTCAGATTCGCAAATTTCAGAGCAATTAGAGGAAGTAATAAAAAAATATAATCCAAAAAAAGCTATTTTTGTCTCTGACGGAGCAGAAGATGAATATGTACTGCCGCTAATTCAGTCTAAAATAGAATTATTATCTATCAAAAAAATTGTTGTAAAACAAAGTTCGCAACTTGAAAGCGGCTATTATGTTGCTCTAAAGTTTTTTAAAGAACTTGTTCACGATCCCCAAACAAGCAAGTTAGTTTTAGGAATACCTGCAATAATTTTCGTGTTATATGCTATTTTTGGAAGTTTGGCTTGGAGAATTGTATTTGGTATTGTTGGCATTTATCTAATTATAAAAGGATTTCATCTTGAAAAGTTTGTTGATGCCTTTATTGGAGAATTAAATGCAACTTTCTCAAGAGGTAAACTTTCTTTTTTTTGTTATATTTTGGGAGCGGCATTTATTATTATTGGATCTGTCCAAGGATACAATAATTATAATCTTTATCTAAACTCTAATTTTTTAATTTCTGCTTTAAGTTTTCTATATGGATCTATGATATATTATCTAGTTGCAGGATTATCTGTTTTGACCGGAAGATTGTTATTTGTATATGATAGAAAACATAAAGAGATAAAATATCTCACATATTATGCATTACTTTTCTCTGTATATATTGTTCTTGAAAATAGTATAAAATATATTATTTTACCAGAGCATAATGTTATTTATCTTTTTGGTTCTATTCTTTTAGGATTTATGATTCTTTTAGTTGCATTAATAACAGAAAAAATTATTTATTCAAGTTAATCACAAAAAATTCTCCTAAAAGACTCTGCTCTTATCTTATAAAATTTTATTTATGGAAATTAATATATATTTTGCAGTATATATATCGCAAGATAATTTGTTATTATAGTTTAAATATTATATTTTGTATTATATATTATCTTATAGTCTCAAAATAATATATAGTTTATATTATATCTATTCTATTACAACTTACAGAAAATATATATAAACTATACACAATAAAAATTAAAAATTAACCCCTCTTTTTTAGCCCAAAATGATGCCTGTACCATAGGGATAAACGCTCCAATGAAAGGGGAAATTTTGATGATATTCTAACAGGAGCGTATTTTCCTTCTTTATTTATTATTCCTACCCTTTGCATTTTATTTGCAGCATCATAACTCGTTCCTCTTGGCAATTTATGCTTATCTACAATCTCGCTGATTGTTTTTGGACCATTCTCCAACTCTTTTAAAATTATAAGAGAAACTTCCCTCATCTTTTTTTGAGTTCCTGGAAAAATTACAAAAACAAAATCTTCTAAAGTAAATTCTCCTAGATTTATTTTCTCGCTTTGGTAAGTTGTTATTTCCATAATCTATTATATACCGACAAAATATATAAAAGGGTGTTTTCTGGCACTTAATTCTGTCGGTTTTTCCCGTATGTTTATATATTGGTAGCAGATGGTAAATATAATTCAATAAAAAACCACAGAAAAAAGAAAAATAGGGTTTTTGTCGGTATTTACTGAATTAGTCTTTTTTCTTCTTATCTGCCTTTTCTGATGTTTGAAGTTTTGTTAATTTTCTGACAACTCCCTCTAATTGCAATGCTAAATCCTTTCCCTCTTCTGTCAATTCTATATATTTAACCCTTCTAACTTTCATGAATTTAACCAATCCAATTTTTCTAAAGTCTTCTAACAATCTAACTGTGTGCGAGTATGTGCAGTTTATCTCTTTTGATAGGATACTCACATATTTTGGTTTTTTTCCAGTTATTCTCAGTGCTAATAATAATTTGGTAGGCTTTTCTCTCAGGAATAGAGTCATTAACCCAAGCTCTTTATTTTCTTCTTCCATAATTATAATATTTATATATTAAATAATTTATATACCTAACTGAATAGTTTATAGTGATTTTACAACTATTGCACTGCTAAATATATTTTATATAATATATTAATTATAATAATTATTTAATTAACTATAATAAGTAGTATATACTAAATAATATATATTGTGGTTATAACTCACATTTTTAATTGTGAGAGTTTGGTTAGAATATAAATTATAGAGCTTTAACTCCTCCTAAAATACATATTATGTAGAATAATCCCTCAAAAGAACAAAAAATAGAAATACCCTGTAAATCCATCTTTTTCTCAAAGATTCATCAACAAACAGAAACTTTATTTTAACTTTTATAAAAATAACAACACAAAAATTTAATATAATATTTTAATATAAATAGATGTATATAATTATGATGGGTAAGTCCAAGCCAGATTTGTATACCGGAAGGTGTACTTTATGATTGGCTTGGGTCCATCATTTCCATAACAATAGATTATTTCTGTTTACAATTTTATTATAAACATTTGGATCTGAAATAATAGAATTTTTGTTTATCGATGAAGAGATATTGCTTCTAGATCCTTTTTTGCAACTCTGTAAATTATACAGTTTTTACAATCTGGACCACCATCTCCCATCTCTTGACAAACATACTTTGGTGGCCAACGATGGTCTATGTTGTAGTTCCCCATTACTTTATTTGCTAGTTCTACCCAATCACAATATTTTATCATAATTTATCAAGAAATTTATTAATTATTTCTTTGATCTACTTTTTCAACTATGAATTTTTTGCCAATTCTTTTTGATATTCAACATATGAATAGATAATTGTGTAGATTGCAACTAATATTACCGGAACGAGAATGAAAAACAAAGCATAATTTCGGAAGAAAATTCCAAAAAGAACAACTATTCCGGAAATTTTAAACAATTTTCCTCCGATTTTG
>Ga0190304_1001160_pt1 | contig 11946 bp, 10 predicted proteins | sample 48700712_MG_FD_161670 | JGI IMG/M metagenome (GOLD analysis project Ga0190304, IMG submission 161670) | Hydrothermal vent sediment bacterial communities from Southern Trench, Guaymas Basin, Mexico - 4870-07-1--2_MG | ecosystem: Environmental > Aquatic > Marine > Hydrothermal vents > Sediment ... | reverse complement strand
GTAGAAATACTGCTACATTTATAGCATTTTTTTAGATTTTACGCCAACTCTTAAAAGAGTTTTTCAACAGACTGTCCACATTTGACATTAAACTGGTCTGTCTGATTCATATGCGTAAAGCGTGAGGCGTGAGGTGTGAAGCGTGAGGCGTAAGGCGTGAGGTGTTATTTTTAACACTTTACTCTTTACGGCTTTTTCTTTTAAAGTTATTACTATTTTGAAGAGCCTACCTTACCTTTCTTTTTGGAAAGCTTCTGAAAATTCTGGGAAAGTCCTGTAAGAGTTTTTGGTGACAGAAATTATAAGGGATAGTAATATGGCTTTTAGGAAGTAGAATATATAGTTATCTGCCATTGCGGGCAGGGAAAGGAGATGGAAATGAAAAATCAGCTTGTAAGAAATAATATCAGAAGTATTGTTGCGAGACGACGTTTGATAACTTCTTGGCGGGATTCTGTGTCACTGGTAATCGGAGCATGTATCACGTTGATGTTAGTTGGGTGCGCTGAGATTGGAGTTTTCAGTAAAGTTCAGACTTTTAGGGGAAAGGACTCAATGTTACTCCCGGTTTCGAGACCAGATATTTTGGATATTATAGCTGAAGTTGGCAAGTCAATGGGATATAGTGTTTCGGCTCTGGACAGGGAGGCAAACACTATCAGTCTGTCTTCTAGTAGTTCTATGTTTAGTACGGCTTTAATAGGGAAAATGAGTCTAGCTACACTCACAATATCTTCAAAAGATAATGGAAAGAGACTGGATATTAACGTTGTTGTATCGGGAAATCTTGGGACTGGTGGCCAAGAAGCGGCTATGAGGCTTGTCAATGATTTCAAGACGAAATTGTTGGAAAGAATTGGACCATAAGGATTGTGGTTCAAGCTGTAGGGACATATAAAGTGCTTGAATATATTTGATAAACCTACTATGACAAATAACAACGGGGTGGAGCGGATGGGGATTTCTTTGGTTCTTTCTTTTCAAGCACCTTGGCCCGCTCACCCCGAACGTTATGCAAAAAAGGAGGATATGATGAGAATCATCAAGAGAAATTCATGGGTTCGTTATTCAATTTCTGTCTTTGTGCTGGGTGTAATTCTGCTTACAGGCTGTGGTAAGAATAAAAGAATTGAAGGGAAGGTTCAAGATGCTTTTGGAAGCCCATTGTCGGACGTCACTGTAAAAATAGAAAAATCGGCCTTCTCAGCCAAAACAGATGGCTCCGGGCAATATTCACTAGACTATGCCCCAGGGCCTATAAAGTTAATTTTTTCCAAAAAAGGATACACGACAAGAGAATTAACTTTGAATATCCAACAAAAGGTCCACTTTCCTGCGGAAAAGATGGTTTTATATCCAATCCCTACAGAAAACGGACTCTTCTATATTGACATTGACAATAAGAGATTAGTAAAGCTCGACAAAAACGGCACTATGAAAGAAAGAGAAGGAGGGGCTAAAAGTTATTACATTCAGCCCCCCAAAAATGTGCCGACAATAAAAGCTGGCAAGTCTATGTTTATCGACGAAGTCCCATACCGGATAAACCTTGCTACTGTCAACAAAGATGGCCTAATTTATAAGGGGGATTTTGACATTCTTGGAAGATATGACTATTACAATGGTTTTTTGGAGGATGAAGGAGAACGTGTTGGCAAAGAGAAGCTTTGGGTAAGAACGGTAGATTTAAGTCCTGGATTATATGCGTGGGTGCAAATAGATGAGGGATGGGAGGACTGGATTGGTGCGATACCGAAAAAGAATGGTTCCGCTTTTATATTCAGAGTAGAAAATACAGGAACCAAATAGAATATTAAAGAGGCTTGTGCAATTTATGAGTATGAAGAATGCATAACAATCGGTTGCAAGGGACACCAAACAGCGCGGCGGTTTTTCAAAGCCAATGCCCCCATAGAGTCTGGCGGTATTTCAGGTTGGTTGCTCCGCATGTTTGCCGCTGCTGAATTTGGTCGTTATGTGATAAAAAAATAGTGAGGTAATTATGAAAACAGCCAACCATCTCCTATAGTGAAATGGGAGTTTTTGTCCAAGTTTCTGACAGGCATTTTCCAGTATTTCTATATCGTAATAATGTGACCAGACATGGGCTTTTTTGTTGATTTTGCAGAAAGTCGTTAACTCTTCCAGGGTTTTTGTTAAAGGAATAGTGTTCTTGTCCCAGGTAATCCTGCTTCTATTTTCCAACCAGAATTTGAGTTCCTTGTATTTGATTTCTAAGCCCCTATCCAGGCAGGACTTTATGTTAACGTTAACAAGAAAAGTTTCTCCGGTTTTTCCTGTCCAGTCAAAGTACACTGCACCGATCTGGGTAATAACTGTGCCCAGTGTTTCCAGGTCTAACATAATATTGTCCATGCTAATACCTCTGTCTTTTCTATTTTTAAGAAAGTTCAAGGAAAATTATTAAAAAACTAGTAGGGTATAAAGTTAAAAAAATGCGTGAAGCAGGTCTGCTTGAGCTTGTGGTAAATACCTTGTGAGGTTCTGCCAGAATTGAAGGAATGAGACAGGTTCTGATGTTGAAAAAACTCCGTATGTTAGACATAATAAAGTCCCTTTTTAATCCATTCTGCCTCTTTTCTGTCTATAAAACCTTTGCTAACTGCTAATTCTACTAAAGCCCACGAATGCAGTGCTGTATCATGTGTGACCCTGTAGTACTCTTTTCTGACGACTATTTCATCACAGACCAATCCCCAGTTGTTTGCAATGGCAACAGCCAGAGCAGAAGCTTCTCCAGTGTGAATCACTTTTCCATCTATCTCTCTATTAAGGTAGTGAGAAAACAAAGATTGTTCTTTATTAAGCTCCATTGGAACATAAATTACATCTTCGTTGTTAACATATCTTCCCCATTTAATACGTCCCATTTTGGAAGATCGCGCTTCTCTTTTTACAGGAGGAGTGAGAATTATTTCTTTATTAGCCCAGAGGAAGAAATTTTCCAGCAGTCCCAGCCCGTGAAAATTGATAAAGACCATTGCATCAAAAACGTGAGGTTTGCCGCTAAACAACGTCTCAGCCACAATTTCCACCTCAAGGTCACATAACCTCTCCGGAAGTTAATTTTTGAGCTAACTCCATGGTTTTATAAAGGGGTATGCCTAAAAGATCAGCAAGTTTGGCAACGGTTATTTTGTTTTTTAAAAACGCTTTGAGACAAAGAATTTTATAGTAATTTGGCAGCTTCTCTTCCATTTTAGGCGGCTCAGGAATGTTGAATAGTTCTCTCGTTTTTGAAACCCAGGTTTTACTCAAAAGTTTTTCTCTGGCCTTTTCTGTTATAAGCTTTGAATTCCGGAGGCGATTCAGAGTAGCTTCAAAGCTTGTCCCAAAATAATCACAGATTTGAAGAACATCACCAGGAGAGATGGCTTTATTTCTGCCAACACATGAATAAAACATTTTCTTTACTGCACTCTCCGGCATTAGAAATTCGGCTGCAAAGAGGTCTACAAACCTTTCATCCCTGTTCGGCTTTGCGTTTAAATAGTCCACAAACGCCATTTTCTTCTTATGAAAAAGAAAATGCCCATATTCGTGAGCCAAAGAGAACAATTGTCTGCCAGAATGGTGTCTTTGATTGATAAGAATACATCCACCTATACTATGACTATAGGTGAACATTCCTGATATCTCTTCAGGTAAAGGTAAAACGAATATTTTGATTCCTCTTCTTTCTGTCAAAATTTCAGCCAGATTTTTAACAGGCTCTTCGCCAAGTCCCAAAAGCTTCCTTTCTCTTTCTGCGTAATATCTGGCATAATATTGAGCAGAAGTAAGAGTGTAATGATAATCCTGAATTTCTATTTCCGGCTCAATATTTAAGATTTTTTCAAGTTGTGCTAGATTAGTGCATAGTCTCTCAAACTTTGAAATGGTTTTAGAAAGATCCATGTTTCGACTAACTGCCCTGCAAAGAACACGAAAAGGCTCCTCTTTCTGGTGTTCTTCTGACTTAAAGAAAAATTCAATTGAGCGACCGTAGAAGTCAGCAAAACGGTACAATTCATCCACTGAGATACTCTTTTTGCCATTTTCTATATCGGAGTAACGTGAGCGGCTTATTTTTAGCTGACGGGCTAGTTCTTCCTGGGAAATGCCTGCAGCAAGCCTGCTTTCTCTTAATCTTTTTCCTATGCTTTTTGTAATAATTTGCTTTCCCAATTTTGTCCTCACTTCAGGACAGTTCACTTAGTATCTATAGGTTCATCTAACATTTTGTCTTTAAAAAGTCAAGCAAAGTTTGAGGAGTAAAGTTTGTGAACTCCATCAAAAAAAGCAGTCGACGAATGAATTTCTCTGGAGTACTGAATGAGCGTGCATAAAATTTGGCGTAGTCTATTAAAAAGTCCCTATCTATATATCGGCGACAGGGAATTCCAGTTCATAGAAGATACTATCCACAGGGGCATCTTTACACACTCTTACATCGTGGTCGGTGAAGCGTATAATTACGTAGGGTGTCCATATACCAGATGCCTGCCTCGCCGGCAGGCGGGCCTGCCTTTGTTCAATTCTCAGGGACACAAAATCCAGTTGTCCGCTGTGGCGACCCCAGAGAGTGTTATCTCCGGCGGATACATTGGTATAACACTGGTTGATGCCTTTTGGCATGGTTTTACTCCTTTTGTCTTTCTTTTTCATAATTTAGAATAAAACTCCAGTAGTGGTCTTTACCACCTCCTGAGTATCTTTTCAGAGCTTCTACGATGTTTCCGTTGTACATATTGATAAGGAGTAAGAAGTTAATTGGGAAGTTAAACGTAGTCTAGTAATTTTGCTGTCTTTTACCTTCTGGGGTTTTTTGTAAGTGGAACTGGCTTTCTTTTGGAGTTATTTTTCCTTCGACTGTTTCAAATATGAGCTGGCAGATTTGCATTCCAGGCCTGAGGATGATAGGGTATTGCCCAAGATTCATTAGTTCTAGTGTTATGCTACCACTAAAACCAGCATGGATTGTAGGAGCAGTGAAGTGTATCAGTAAACCACACCGAGCAAGAGAGCTTTTGCCTTCGACTCTAGCGGCGTAACATGGTTTTCCTTTTTTGATGTTTAGAGAGATATATTCCATTGTGTTGGCAAGAACAAATTGATACGGCTCGAGAGGGTAGCCTTGAGAAGGAATTTCTTTCTGTACATAAATACTGGAGAGGGTAGGAATAATTTTACCCTGTTTTAAATCAAAACTTAAGGAAAGGTCTTTTTTAGGGATTGATAAGGTATTTCCTAACCTTAGGTTTAAAGCTGTAGTATCAAGAGTGGTTTCCTTTAAGGGAGGCAAAGGCTTAATTTCAATGATACCTTCACTGATTGCTTTTTCAATTCCTACGTTACTTAGAACCAAATCAAATTCCCTTCAAGAAAGAGTTACTTACTCTGACGATTCTGGATTGGAGTTCGTAGGGATCTGTGGGAAGAACGATAACAGATTCATTCTCTGTTTTTTCAAGAAGGGTAGTTCTGATGTAGGTTGAGCCATCTTCTTTTTTTATTATGTGCTTATCGGCAAATAGAGAAAAAATCTCTCCCTTGCTGTTTTGTGCTTCGATGCCTATTTCGTTTGGAAACATTCCCTCACTTATTTGATTACATTTTAACCAGACCCACATTATTTTGCTCCTTGCAAAAAGGCTTTATGGGATAAATACCAAGATATTTTACAAATGTCAATTTTTTTCTCTATCCCAAAATCCGCGGTAGCTCTAAAAGAAACGCCGCAAGTATGCCTATAATAAAGTGATTTTAAAAAATTACCTTTCACCTAAAAGGTGAAAAAACATAGTTACGGGGTAACGTTCCGGGGATATGTGAAGTTTCACCTTGCGAAATTTGGGCGAGCGTGAGCGAGCCACGCATCCACCTGTTAGCAGACCCGAAGGGCGAGCAACGAAGATGTGAAGAGTTCCGCACACCGCCGAAAGTAATCATACAATCATAATATGAATTCATTCAATTGTTTCCTATATATTTTCCATTTGGGCAAATACTTATCCATAATTTCTTTAAATCTTCTGTTATGATTCTTTTCCAATAAATGAACGAGTTCGTGGACTATTACATATTCCAAATACTCTCTGGGTTTCTTTATGAGCTCAAGATTTATCCAAATCCTCTTAGCATCGGGGTTGCAGCTTCCCCATTTTGTCTTCATCTTTTTTATTCTAATTTGATTTACTTTCGTTCCAATGATTTTCTCCCACTTCGGCACTAAAATTTCCAGCTCTTTTTTTAACTCATTTCTTAGCCATTTCTCATAATAGTTTTGCCTTTGCTGAACAGTGTAATGTTTTGGTACATGGAAATAGATGTATTTTTTGTTTATTATTTCTATCTTCGGTCTATTACCGTAATTTATTCTTAAAATGTATCTCTTGCCCTTAAAATAGTGGCTTTCTCCTGAAACATATTCTCTTTTGGTCTGCCTCTCCTGTTCCTGAAATGACTCAACATGCTTCTTAATCCAATGATATTTTTTTATAACAAATGTCCGAATAGTCTCATCTGAAACGCTTCTCGGGACAGAAACTCTTACTTTTCCGTTCGGTGGCAAAACATTCAAATGAAAATTCTTAATGTCTTTTTTATAAACAAGAACTTCGATATCTCTGATCCTCATAACTTTTTCTTCGTTCATCTAGTACTCGCCTTGCTGTAGAACTACTTTAAAGATTTTCTCTGATAGTTCTTCATCTTTTAAAATTTTTTTAATAGCATTCTTCACTTGCCTCTCCTTTATTTTATGCCCTCTCCAGTTATCTTTCTTGGTTTTTATTATAGCTTCATCTATTCTATTTGTAATCTCTTCTCTATCATCAATATCCTTCAAATTGTCATAAATGGCTTTTTTTGCCGTACTGCCTCTTATGCTTGGAGGGTATGGACTATCGGTTCTCTCTCCCTTTATAAGCATCTTGGTCAGTTTTTCAATCTCTTTAAGATAGTCCTCATAATCAATAACCTCTCTCCTTCTTTTTTCAATCAAATCTTTGAGAATCTTAGACATTTTATCGTAGTAGGCAGGATTAACATCTCTTTTATCTATGATTAATCTTCTTATGTTGTTTTCTATTGTTTCGGCGATAGCATCTTTATTTTTTCCAATAGCTTCTGGTAATGATTCAATTGCTTTCTGTAAGCCTTCAAGTGTTATTATCTCGAGCAGTGATGTATCTTCAAAAGATGCCAGAGTTTTGCTTTCTTCTGCTTGAATGTATGAATCTATCAAGTATCTCATTGCCGGATCAAAAACCTTCAAATCTAAATAGTCGCCACTCATTAGTTTTAGCTCATCCCGTATTGCTGTATAATGTTTGATTTTCTCCTTTATTTCTTCTTGTTCTTTTTTGGAATACCCCGCTTCATCCAATTCATTGGCTATATTTGTATATGCTCTTACTAGAGATGATACCCTTTTATAAAATTCAAGTCTAAGTTGCTGTTTTTCTTCTGAATTGTCACCAATGAAATACTCTTTGTATTCATTTATTCCTCTTGGATACTTTACACCTTCAATTAAAAGTTCAAGTTTTTCAATAGCCTCGTCAAGCTTTTTCTTTGCATCAATTAATCTATCCTTTAACACACCTTCCACATCTTCTCTCTCAAATTCTGCAAAAGCGCCGGAAGTATAATCTTTTATGGCTTCCTCCACGCAGTTAAATAAATCTCTGTAATCAACGATGTAACCATAGTCTTTGTCTAACTCATCGCCCCTGTCTTTATCGTCCAATCGGTTAACTCTACAAATCGCCTGAAACAATCCATGCTCTCTCATGGGTTTGTCTATATAAAGATAGGTGGCGCTTGGAGCATCGAATCCTGTGAGGAGTTTATCAACCACGATTAACAATTTCATCTGCCCTGGTTCCTCTACAAATTTCTTTTTCACATCTTTTTCAAATTTATTAATCCAATAATCTTTTACTGCTTCCTCCTCTGATATGTTATAGAAGTCAGCAATCATTTTCCTGTATATTTCATATTTCTTTATGTTTTCAGCCTCACCTTTTTCTCCTGTCTCCTCTCCTTTTATAGTTGCAATACCGGGATGATAAGATGTGACAACAGCAACCTTATCAAATCCTCGTGATTTGAAAATCTCGTAATATTTGCAAGCTTCATAAATGCTCCCAGCCACAAGCATGGCATTGCCTCTACCTGTGGCAAGCCTTGGTTTTGTTTCAAAATCAAAGAAGATATCAGCAACGATCTTCTCCATTCTGCTCATCGAGCTGTAGAGTTTCTTTAGGGTTCCCCATCTCTTCTTTAACTGTGCCCTGCCAATATCAGATAGACCTTTTGTTTTAACCTCGAACCACTTATCTATCTTTTCTTCAGAAACTACCTTTATATCAACGTCTCTCGCTTCATATCTCAAATCAAGTATTACACCATCTTGCACACCCTCATCAAATTTGTAGGTATGGATATACTTGCCAAAGGTTTCCAGTGTTGTGGGTTTATCCTTTTTTAAAAGAGGGGTCCCTGTAAAACCTATAAAAACCGCATTGGGTAAAATCTTCTTCATTGCCCTATGAAGTTTCCCGGATTGGGTTCTATGGCATTCATCCACAAATACAAATATATTTCCTTTTGGCTCAAAATCTACGGGGAGTTCTCTTTTTAGTTCCTCTATATAGTCCTCATAATCCTGTTCTGTCGCTTCAACTCTACCGAATTTGTGCACTAATGAGCACATTAAATTTTCGTCTTTCTTATTCAGTTGACCTATCAAATCTCTGGCTGATCTTGTTCTGTAGATTTTTTCTCCTACTCCTTTGAAGACCTTCTCGATCTGATCATCAAGTTCAATCCTATCTGTTATTATCAAGACCCTGCTGTCTGTAAACTTTTCAATTATCCACCTGGCAATCCAGACCATTATGAGAGACTTACCGCTTCCCTGAGTATGCCAGATTATGCCACCTTCTTTCTTTCTTAAACTCTTTTGTGCTGCTTTAACTGCAAAATACTGGTTATGTCTTGGAACTTTTTTGGTTCCGGCATCAAAGATTACAAAATCGTATATTATTTTCAGCAATCTCTCCCTGTTTAGCAGCCTGTAAATATCACAGTCCAGTATGCTGTCTGATTTCTCGCATTTATCCTTTGGTAAGGCTCTGGGTATGGAAAGTTTTTTGTTGTGGTCATACTCGGGATTCTCCTCTTTCCATTCCAAATAGTATCTTTCAGGTGTTTCTATGGTGCCATATCTTAATCCCTGAGTATCATTTCCAGCCATCACAAGCTGAATCGTAGTAAAGAAGTCCTGAATGAACTCTTTTTTCTGGTTGTCAAGGTTTTGTCTTATACCCTCGCTTATTGAAATTCTCGATCTTTTAAGCTCCAGAACACCGACGGCAATACCATTTATGTAAATGACAATATCCGGTCTCTTTACGTGTTTACCTGCTACTGTCACTTCCTCAGCAATTGCAAAGTGATTGTTTTCTGGATTATCCCAATCAATGAAATGGACATGGATAGATTGCTCCGATGGACTTGGCTTAACATCCACACCATACCTCAGAAGCTGATAGACTTCCTTGTTTTTATCATAAAGGCTTTTGTGCTGATGGGATGCAACCTTCTTCAATTTCTCTATAGCTTTTCTGATTATCTCATCACTATAACCCTGTTTTTTAAGAAAGGCGGTTAAATACTCCTCTTCAATGTTAGAATTCCCTTCTCTATGCTCCCAGTTACCAAGATAATCATAACCTAAAACTTCTTTGAGAAAATTAACAACTCTCCTCTGTGTTTGCCATTCGGGTTGGTTTGATTTAATGGTCATTATCCGCAACTCCAATACTTCTTAAAAGTGAATTATATTGTTCGGAATCTAATTCTTCTATTCTATCTACAATTTTTTGGGCTTCTTTTTTAATTTCTTCAAAATAAATAGGCTGTTCACCTCTTTCTAAGCCACCTGCTAAATGAGACATTTCGTTAGTCAAGCGATTAGCTATATAAACAGGAATTTCTTCTCTGAAGAATTTTTTATATTTTTCTTCATCTGAAATAATCCCTGGATATTTATAGAATAAATAGATTTCTAAAAATTTCCTGGCGTTATTTCCAAAATTATAAAAAATGTAATAATTATCATCAGTTTGTTCTTCTCTAGCACATCTATAAATCTGTTCAAAAAGATATATAAATTCTGTTACATATTCTTTTAAATATTTTGGCATCTTGTTTATTAGACTGGTTTTACCTTTTCTTTCTATAAATAAGTAGATTTTATCTTCTCCCAACCGAAGTAAATATTTTAAAAACATTAAATTATGCGTTGTTATGAATAATTGTTTGTAATTTCGTTTTTTAACAATTTCTGACTCTAATAAAGAATAAATAAAAAATATGTGATTGCTATCCAAACTTGATACAGGGTCATCTATCCATATAATAGTTTGCTCTGGGGCAATTCCGATCTCCCCCAGTTTTGCAATAAAATAACAAAATGCTAATAAATTTCTTTCCCCTTTACTTAAATTATAAGCAACCTCATCTCCTCTAAATACTTTAAATTTTATTTGTTTGCCACGAGTGGATTCTTCACCTTCTTGGATTGCCCGTAGCGATAAATAAGGATGTCCAAAATGATTATTCAAATACTGATTGACTTTTCTTGCACCCTCTTCTTCATTTTTCATCATTCTCTTTTTTGCTTCTATTTGTTTTTTTATTTCTTCTACTTCTTTTTTTATTTTTTCATATTCATCTGAAGCTCTTTCCTTTTCTTGTTTTAATGCATTTATTTCTTCAATTTTGCTATCATAATCAATTGTCTTAATAAAATCATAAGCTTCCTTTAATCTTAATTTTTCTTTCGCTGCCGCTTGTTCTTTTTGTAAATTATTCGTGTAGTTATTCGACTCTTGCCTAATTTTCTCATATTTATCGTAAATTTCTTTTAATTGTTCTGTGTGGTCTTCTACATCTTCAAACTGTTTCTCATTGATTATGTCCTTTTTTCTTGCTTCAACCTGCCTCTTTAACTTTTCTAATTCTTTTATTACTAGTTCAGATTTTCCCTTATATTCTCCAATTAAAATATCAATTTCAGCATGAAACTTTGAATAAAATATGCTTTTATTCACCTTAAATCCGTCTTTAATTTCTTCTATTTTACCTTCTATTAGATCAATTAATTTTTGAATCTCCTTTTCTAATTTTTTAGTTTCCTCATCAAAATGTCTTTCCAATTCCAGCCAACGTTCGCGTGATATGGGATTACCACAAAATGCACAGACTTTTAAGGTGTATTCTTCATGCAGTTTTTTACCCTCCTGAACCCACTTGTTAAGCATTGCATTTTTCACAAGTTCTTCTATCTTTTCAGTCTTTAAAACTTTCTTCTCTACAAGAGACTTTACCTTACTTTTTAAGCTATTAAAGTCTATATCCATTGTTTTTAAAGGTTGTATTTCATCTTTGGATTCTTCTTTTATTAATTCTTCTAATTTCCTTTTTTCATCTTCTGAAATAATTAAACTATGATTTTCCTTTATTTTCTTAATATCATTTTTAAGCTTTGTTATATTATAATTCTGATCGCCAAATTTATCTGCGTGATATTTTATTCCTATTTCTCTGTCAATTGCTTTCTTTTGTAGTTGTTTTTCCAATTTTTCTGATGCCGAGTTATAGGAGGTCTTTTTTTTATTCACTGCATTTTCTTTCTCTTTTAATTCTTTATATAATCCTGTTGCTTCGGGTTCTTCTTTACCCAATTTTTCTTCTAATTCTCTGATTTCTTTTTCTATAAAAACATTTTCTCCTAATACAGCAAAAGGTTCTATTGCTTCATCAGGATCAACAAAAAACCTAAAATATTTAGAAATAAAATCTTCATTAAAAACCCTAATAGATAAGGAGCTTTCAGAAACATCGTCCTGGGTTAAAATTGTCCCATCCTCA
>Ga0190304_1001157_pt1 | contig 11962 bp, 9 predicted proteins | sample 48700712_MG_FD_161670 | JGI IMG/M metagenome (GOLD analysis project Ga0190304, IMG submission 161670) | Hydrothermal vent sediment bacterial communities from Southern Trench, Guaymas Basin, Mexico - 4870-07-1--2_MG | ecosystem: Environmental > Aquatic > Marine > Hydrothermal vents > Sediment ... | reverse complement strand
CTTTCATCGGTCCTCGAAGCCATTGACCCATACAAGATAACTTTCAACTATCTTAAAAAAAGAGATTTTTCGGATTACAGTAATATTTACCTTCTTGCTTTCGGTAAGGCGAGCCTTCGGATGGCGGAGGGCGCCATAGATGCGATAGACATCAAAGAAGGTATAGTGATAACCACCGAGAACAGAAAAGTAGAAAAAGATAATATCAGAATCTTTCAGGGAGACCACCCCATACCAACCGAGAGAAATATAAGGGCTACAGAGGAAGCTCTGAAAATGATTGAGAGAGGTAAAGAAAAAGATATGCTGATTGTCCTCATATCCGGAGGGGGCTCTTCTCTGCTATGCAAACCGAGGATTCCACTTGAGGATATGCAGAAACTCACGGACCTCTTATTGAAATGTGGAGCAGATATAAAAGAGATAAATACTCTCCGAAAACATCTTTCCTATGTAAAAGGAGGTCAACTTCTCAGATTTGTGAAATGCAGTGTACTTTCCTGTATAATTTCGGATGTGGTTAGGGACCCAATAGATTCCATAGCATCAGGACCAACAGCCCCAGATACAAGTACTTTTCATGATGCCAGAGAGATTCTTATCAAATATGACCTCTGGAACAAAGTTCCTCCTTCAGTCAGAGATATTATACAGAAAGGGCTGAACGGCCCGATAGAAGAGACACCGAGAGCTGGAGACAGAATATTTCAAAGAGTGGAAAATGTCATAATAGCTAACAACGAGCTTGCATGCCGGGCGGCGAAAAGAAAAGCGGAAGAGCTAGGATACAGAGCAGAGATTATTTCCTCCACACTTACAGGAGACGCAAGGGTTGTAGGAGAAAAACTTGTGGAATATTTGTCATCAAAATCCAGAGGAGATGTAATTGTCTCTGGTGGAGAAACAACTGTAAAGGTTAGAGGTAGAGGAAAAGGTGGCCGTAATCAGGAAATGGTTTTGAGTGTGATTGATAAACTGGAAAGGGATATGTTGTTTGTGTCTTTTGCTACTGATGGGATAGATGGAAATTCTGATGCTGCAGGTGCTGTAGCGGATGGATATACAAGAATAAGAGCAAAAGAGATGGGGCTGGATTTCAGAAAATATCTTGAAGATAATGATTCATATCACTTTTTTAAAGAACTTAGAGACCTATTAATAACCGGAAGAACAGGGACGAATGTTATGGATGTTCAGATAGGCACGCGATGTTAAAAGTTGGAATTATACCGGCGTTTTTGTGAATTAGGTAGTCCGAACAACAGAAAGAGTTAAATATTTAAAAAATTATAATCTCATACTGAATTAAGAGAAAAGGAAGGTAAGATAAAAGAACGGGGGTTAAGGAGGTGTTCGATAGATGAAAAATAGATACTTTTCCATAGCCATAGTAGCACTGCTCATACTGAGTAGTGCTGTTGTGGCTGTAGGGGCAAGCGAGGTGCCAACCGTCTCTGTCAAAAAGGCAACATTCACGTTTTCCTCGCCAGAAATATCACAGACGGATGACAACTTCATAAAACTCGAGGTGAGCGGAGCGACGACCACAACGCATACAGATGGTGCGCCAATGTTGCCTGTTAGGAAAGTAGTGTACGAGTTCCCGATGGGAACAATAATAAAGAACATAAAACTGGAGCACAACGATGCCACCACCATGAAGCTGCCCGAGGGAATGAAGATTCTACCATGTCCAACGCCATTACCGCTGAACAGTGCAAACATTCCAAGCAGTATGCCAATGGACGAAAAGATATACGGATCCTCAAACTACTATCCGGAGAAATGGTTCTCATACAGCATAAAAGTTGGTCTGAACAAGGACAATGAGAGAACAACTTTCCTGATCGTGGATGTATATCCTGTGAGATACTCTCCAAAGAATGATGAAATTGTTTACATAACGGATGCTAACCTGAAGGTCAGTTACCAAGAGCCGGCCACAAAATTTGAGAGCAAGGTCAAGGAGCAGTATGACCTTCTCATAATATCGGCATCTGCTTACATGAATGAGATGCAGCGCCTTGCAGACCACAAGGAGAGCCATGGCATAAAGACCAAGGTCGTATGTGTTGACGACATAAATGGTCAGGGAAGAGATAAGCAGGAGAAAATAAAGTACTATATAAAGGATGCCATAGAGAACTGGAACGTAAAGTATGTTCTGCTGGTCGGTGGATACAGAAGCTTTTTCGGTTTGAATAAACCGGAACTGCAGATACCTATAAGATATGTACATCTCAACGATGGTGCAGAAGATGGTTTCCCAAGTGACCTATACTATGCAGATATCTACTATCATGATCCGGAACACGGTTATGCGTTTGATAACTGGGACTCAAATGGTAACGGCAGATACGGAGAATGGGACTGGTATGGATACGATGAACTTGACTATGTACCAGATGTGCACCTTGGCAGACTAGCATGCAGAACAGTGAAGGAAGCAAAGATAATGGTCGATAAGATCATAAATTATGAAAGTACATACAAGGGAAATGCCGACTGGTTCAAAAAAATAATGTCGATAACCGGAGATGACTTCCAAGATCAGTATGCTCTTGACATCCCATGGGATGTAAACTCTGTTCCAGATGGAGAATATACAATCCATGCACAGGCAATAAACTGCGATGGTGTAACAGGACCTGTTCATGAGGTTCGCGTAATAGTGGACCATAATTCCCCATCCCGGGTAACCTTCTCAGAGACAGATCACCTTATAACTGGAAGAAAGTATCCTGCACCGCCTGTTGCCTGTATAACTGTACCCTCCGAGGGAGACATATTGGGTAACACCGATGTAAATATTCCCTCACCACCTGGCGCGTACGGTGGGGACCGCTGGACACCAATTATCTATCATAACGGTGTGATACACATAATGGGCAAGGGCTATGACCCACAGCCGCAGGCAGACAGTCACGAGGAAGGTGTGTACACAACAGTGAGAGTATGGGTAACAGATAGTAGTGGTAGCATCGTATTTGGTCCTGTAGAGAGAGACTCCGAGATGTGGTTCGAGGGTGAGTGGGAAACAGAGAAAGCCCTCGATTATATGCCCGATGACTTTGAGAAAGTAAGAGTATGGACATCCAACGGTAAATTCCACGGAACGGAAGAAGACCCTGTCTATGGCGTCGACTGTGTGCTAAATTACCTGAATGAGGGTGCAGGATTTGTATACTTTGCGGGTCACGCAAATCCAATGTCCTGGGCTGACCACTATCCGGGAATTCCCGGAGGAAGACACAACTCTGACGTAGCGGGTCTACAGCAAATAAACACCCATCTGAAGAGACCTTACTTCCCGCTTGATACTCTCAAAAACGGAGAAAAGTTACCGGTCGTTGTCCTCAGTGGTTGTCACCCAGCGGCGATAGATTGTAGTCTCATGAAACTCTTTGTAGATCCCGAGGAAAGCCTCCACACAGCCAAGTTTGGTATTTTCGCACCTGAATGTCTCGCTTGGTGGTTGACCAGAGTTAAAGATGGTGGCTCTATAGCAACGCTTGGTCCAACTGGTCTGGGCTATGGAATGTTGGGTGGCTACTGTACGAGTGGAGTCGGTGGCTGGTTATGGCCAGAGTTCTTCAGAGTATACGCTGAAGGAGGAAAGGACATACTCGGTGATGTATGGACAACGACGTTGACAAACTACATAACGGAATTTGGACCTGTACTGGATATGACTGATGCAAAGACTGTTGAAGAGATGATATTGCTTGGTGACCCAACGCTCAAGATAGGTGGATATTCATCCAAAGAAAGGACAGAGAGCAAAGGCTCAAACACCTCAACAGATAATGGTATCGAAATAGAGTATACATCTGGTCCGGTGCTGATATCTAAGAAGAAATTCATACTGAGCGATGTCTTTGCTGGAGAGTACTCGACAGGTTACAGAGTAACCGCAAACACCCTCTTTGACAGAACACCATCAACATGTGCATCTGATGGTAACGATGCTTTCATAGTCGGGTACACAAGACAGGAAAGAACGCGTGAAGGCATAGTTTACCAGGATGGTTTCGCGCTTTCGAAGGGAGGCGTACTGTGGAAAGAGCTTCTCATGAGAAATGGTAACGATGAAATTGTGCATCAGTACGTCAGCTATGCAGGCAAGGATAGGTGTGCCGTTGGCACTCACTATCTGGGCATAGGAACGCAGTTCGATATAATCGTTATGCCAGATATGATCAACGAGAACACATGGGATGTTCTCACATATTACATACCAAGCGGTGACTTTTACGACTGGGGCAGAAATGCCTGTGCCGTAGCTGGAGATTATCTCAGAAATGATATCCAGTATGTGGCTATATTTACGGTCAACACAACCCCAGAATATGACAGTCTTTCACAGGTGCCTTGTTTCGTTTCAAGTGCATCCAACTACATACAATGGATACCGTCTCTCGAAAATGCAGAGAACATAGAGATGGGATCCAATTATCAGACCCATACTGTAGTTTTTGCTATAGAGCATGCCAGCGGATGTTATCTCGGATATGCAAAATACCCAGAAAATTGGGGAGGTTTGCTTGATATCGATGTAACAGGAATTTCCACAATCTCAAACGTTGATCTGACAGTGGCAAATGGCGTCGGTGTAATAGTTGGAGAGTACGAAGGTCGTGTCATCAGTCTCAAAACAACAAATGATGGAATGAGCTGGGGACACTCCGGAGTCGTGTCACCAGAAGGTGAAAAACCAGAGATCGTTGGCAATCCTGATGGCTCCTTTGACTGCTACTTCATAAAGAACGGAAAGGTCTTCGTATCTCACTCCGATGATGGAGAGAACTGGGATTCACCGGTAAAGGTTACAGGCATAACAGACTATGCAACAGATGATGTAATAGATGCTGCACCTGGAATTGTGGTCTGGCCAACAAATGATGGAGACATTTATGCAAAGATACTGAAAGATACAGAGTCCCTGACTGTACTAGATATAGATGTAACATCAGATAACAAGAAGATTGTTGCTACCGTTGCAAACTCCGGTACAGTGGATCAGAGTAATGTAAACTGGGAGATAAAGGTAGAGGGATACAATCCACTATACATCCTGTTTAGACTCAACATAACAAAGGGAAGAGTCTTTATCGGTAAATCAACGACAGGAACCATCGGAGCGCTGACATCTGGCGAAACAATTGAGTTAACCAGTGGAAAGGTGTTTGGCATAGGACACATAATGGTAACTGTAACCGTCGGTGATGTCAGCGCACAGGAAGATGGTTTCCTACTCGGCAGCTACATAATGTTGCACTACCCGAGGGAGTAAGTATATCCCCTCCCTTTCTCCTTATTTTTTAAAAACGGTTACAAGTTCAGCTGATTGTATAATGTGGTTCTTCATGTATTTCTCTACTCTTCTGAATGTAGCTCCCTCCTCCAAATCGAGTTTTTTATCTATTGCATAAAGTGTGAATACATACCGATGTTCTCCCCACGGAGGACACGGGGGGAAGTACCCTATTCTAAATAGAGAGTTCCTACCTTGCTTGTAGCGTTTTTCATTTTCCTCTATATACTTTACATCTGAGGGGATATCATATAACAGCCAGTGAATGAATGTTCTCAGTGGAGCGTCAGGATCTAACATGACCATTATCAGACTCTCTGCATCTTCCGGTACATTTTTTATTCTCAATGGAGGAGATATTCCTTCACCTTTGCATGTATATTTCACTGGTAATCTGTTGCCTTTTTCCAAAGCAGGACATTCCAGTTTCATCGTTCTACTCAAATTGCCTGTGGGATATTTAAATTATCTTCCATAATGGTTGCTCATACAAAATCGAAATTTATTTAAGTCACGTTGCATATTCAGGTCTACATTTGTCTGACAAAAGATGACGTTTGTCCTAAAAAGTAAGACAAAATTGGGACAAACGTCATCTGCTTGGAGGACAGGTGAGGAGAAAAAATGGAGAACGTGCGCATAACGATTCGCCTTCCCCTGCACCTGGTGAATGCGATAGACACATTGACAGAGGTTGGACCATATACCACGAGATCTGAAGTGGTGAGGCATGCGATTGTTGATTTCATAAAGAAACACTCCGACGAGATTACAGAGATAATGAACAAGATACAGAAGGTGCAGGAAATAAAAACAACAATCTCCACGGTTGAAGAATATGCAAAAAAATGAGTTTTTCCCACTAGGAGGGGTGGGATGCCTCGAAGGGTGCTTCCCCGAAGCACCCTTCCCAACTACCAGGAGGGAAGAAGTATATGGTCGGAAATGGAATGGGAATGAGTCAATCTCTGATTGAAAACGCAATCGCCCACATGAAGGATGAGAAACGCAAGCTCGCAAACAGAGACGACCTCTTTGGTGAACCACAGATAATCATAGTTGGATGCGGTGGCGCCGGCGGAAATACCATAACAAGGCTGCATAAGCTTGGTGTTAAAGGTGCCAAAACCATAGCACTGAATACAGATAAGCAGGATCTTGATCTGGTGGATGCTGATGAGAGATTGCTGATCGGTAAGAATATAACAAGAGGACTTGGTGCAGGAGGTTATCCAGAAGTTGGAGAGAGATGCGCAAGAGAATCTGCAAGGGAGATTGAGGAGCTTCTGCAGGGTGCTGATCTTGTCTTCATAACCGCCGGTATGGGTGGTGGAACAGGAACCGGAGCATCTCCGGTTGTTGCAGAAATAGCAAAGAAACAGAATGCAGTCGTCATAGGTATGGTATCCACACCATTTAATGTAGAGAGAGCGAGACTGGTTAAAGCCGATGAGGGTCTGGATAAACTCAGAAAGAAAGCAGATAGCGTAGTCGTTCTGGATAACAACAGGCTGCTCGAATTTGTTCCAAATCTCCCGATAGATCAGGCATTTTCCGTGATGGATCAGCTTATAGCAGAAACCGTGAAGGGGATAACCGAGACAATCACTTTGCCTTCACTTATCAACTTGGATTATGCAGATATGAGAACAATAATGGAATCTGGTGGACTATCTGCAATGTTGTGGGGAGAAGCAGATTTAGATATGGGGGCCGATGCTCTTGTAAAGGAAGCTCTTAATCATCCTCTTCTAAATGTGGATTACAGAGGGGCGCATGGAGCATTGATTCACGTTACAGGTGGACCAAACATGACTCTGAAATATGTTCATGAGGTTGCTGAAAAACTTACAAGTGATCTGGATGTACATGCGAATGTTATCCTGGGAGCAAGAGTGCTTCCGGAATTTGAGAACAGATGCAGAGTGATGGCAATAATGACAGGAGTACAGTCTCCAAACATCCTGGGTCCATCAATCGGTACAGAGCCAAGAGTAATATCGAACAAAAAACTAAACATCGACTTTATTCACTAAGCACCTCTTCTTTTTATTTTTGTACCGACAAAATCCCTTCCTCTTATCGCCATTTCCATATTTTCAATATCTCTACCATCCACAACCACAACCCTGTATGTTGCTTTCCTGATGATATCAAGAGCAGGACCGTCTATGACAATATTCTCCCCTGCTTTTCTCCATTTCGTTCCATATCTATCTATGAGATCTTCCACATACAGCTCATCATACAGCACAGCATTGCTGTGCTTTTTTGGGTCCTTATCATATATACCTTTGACGTCTGTCGCTATCAGCAGTATATCTGCACCACTTCTGTAAGCAAGCTCGGCAGCCACCGCATCTGTGCTGCGACCAGGTAATGTACCTCCCATCACGACAACAGGTGAATGCGTATCTACAGCATCCTCCACGCTCTCCGGTATGATATTATTTGCATCCAGAATGCATGAGATTAATCTGGCGTTCAACCGGGTGGCATCTATCCCAATCCAATCGAGTTTTTCCTCACTAACACCCATCTCTCTGCCAAACTTTATGTAGTTTCTTGCCGTTTTTCCACCACCAACGACCAGATATATCTTATATTCTCTGGAAAGTTTCATTATGAATTTTCTGAATTTTTCGAAATACTCCCTGTCAAAATTTAGGAGAGAACCCCCGAATGCTATAACTACGCTTTTTACCCCAGTCACCCTTATGCAACCTCCGGACCTCCTTTCTCAGGGGGTTTTGGTTTTCCCACTCTTATCTGAGGTAGCGGTATGGGTGGCGGGAGAGACAGGATTTTTGCTATTGCCACAGCTTCAGTGATACATGCCTGAATAATGGCATTGTGTACATGGGTGGCAACCTCATCCGGCATCTTTCTCGATTTGCTCCACATATCTGCGACTTTTCTGGCATTCTTATCCTCAAATAAGAGCTCCCCTTCCATCCTTATTATCCCAATGGAGCCATAATTTGTTGTATATTGAAAATCGATGGTGGAGTTGTTCTGGTTTTTGAAAGATATGCTGACTATGGTGACATTATGGTCGACTCTTATCTGCCTTGGCGCCTGGCTCGGCTCCAGGTATCTTCTGGCCTCGATCGATTTCAACCTTATCATCTTTACAGGCATCAAAGAAATAAAGGCAAAAGGAGTTTTTAATCCTTTATAGAAAAATAGATAAATGGGATCACAATAGGGAGGAATATGAAGGGTCTACCATGGATATGCGCTCTTCTACCGGTTCTGATATTATGTGTTCACGGAGCTGCGGCAATAGGGATTGATAGCTACACTGTGAACATTGAGAAAAAGGACAAGGGATACGATGTTCATGAGAGCATCATCGTGGAGAATAACACAGAGATGAGCATGCTTCTGTGGATACAGGATGGAGCAAAGAATATTGAAATAAAACTGAACGGAAAGGATATGAATTACAACAGGACAGATGGTATATACCTGCTCAACATCGATAATGTTTCTTCTTTCCAGCTGTCTGTAAATTATATTTTACCGTACAACGTCTCAGTGTTTCAGAAAAACCTGATGTACAGGTGTGGAGTGTTTTCTGTAAAACTCGATGGAAAAATAATTTACGAAGGTATCAATTTGACCGGAGATAGTTCTATTCGCTTTGACCTCAAAGGAAAAAGCGCCGGAGAGAAGAATTATCTGTACATATACACCACAATAATCTTTGCACTCATTGCTGTGGCATCGATAATATACACTGTGAAGGTAAGGAAAGGCGCTGAGGAGGGTTTCTATGATTCAAAAATTCTCAAGGAGGAAAAGGGTCTTCTTATGGGAGTGTTAAAAGAGCTGGAGAAGAAATACAAGAATAAAGAAATAGAAGATAGTGTGTACACCGAGCTCAAAGAGAAATACAAGAAAAAAGTAGTTGATATCGTGAGGAAACTCGAGGAACAGGAAAGCTAAAACAATCTCTCCTGCTTCATCATTTTTCCATCTACACGATTCTTTTCTCCTTTTGGTTTGCTTGTCCTATCCGCTGAGAAAATTCTTTTAACCCGAGATTCATCCTCAAGTATAAGTAGCATTTCCTCTTTACTCAAATCGAGTTTTTCTCTGAAATATCTGGCAAGATTTTCATCCCTTCTCATCAGATTTGCAAACACATCAAGAAATTCTTTTGTTTTTCTTCTGGAGCAGTGACAGTACCTCCCTATTTTCTCAAGCACTTTCTCTCTCGTTTCTCTACCCTGTCTGCTGTATTTCATTTCCAGCAACCATGAAGGGAAAGTGTATCTGGTCTGTGATGGATAGAATCTTCTCTTTGCGGTCGCGACGCCGCCGGACATGAGGTCTGTAGCGTATCTCCACAATGTGAATGACCTGGTTCTTCTTGCTCTACCGAGAAACACGTCCGCTTTTGAAACTTTATCGTAAGCCGCTGATATATCTCTTATATCAAAGTATCCGTTTGGTATGTTTTCGGCTATCCACAGAATTATGTTTTCAGGGTCCTCATCGACGGCCTGTATAGACCTTGATATTGAAGAAATGTTTTTTGTTCTGAATATCTCTCTGAGTATCTCATATATGGTATAGTCTCTATCACGATAGTTGAGAATGTTCAGGTTATCTGCTCCCACGGTTGTTCTGCCTGTACATATGGTCTGCAAATCCCTCACAGCTGACCTTATATCTCCATTGCATCTCTCAGCGATAGACATCAAAACATCGTTGCTCACCGCCACATTTTCGGATTTTGCTATCCTCCTCAGATAGTTTACAATATCCATCAATTTGATTTTTCTTTCATCGAATCTCATGATATCACATAAGTTCCTGAGTTCATCAGCACCTTTTATAAGCCCACGAAAATCGTTTGCTATGAGTATAACGGGATGATTTGCTTTCTTTATGGTTTCTATAATTGCTCTTTTTCCACCTTTATCGGTCAGATTAGAGGAAGTATCTTCCTTTGTCCTTCTCTCAAACAGATTGTCAGCTTCATCCAGTATAATGAGTTTTCTTTTACCTTGGCTGGAGTGCAGAAAATCTCCAGAGGGAGAAAATGTTTCGTGTATGGCGCCCTGCATCGCTATTCTTCTGATGTTCTCAGCATTTCTCACATCTGAAGCATTTAATTCTATGACGGTCCATCCGTATTCTCTGGCAAGAGCAAGTGCTGTGCTTGTCTTCCCGATCCCTGGTTTTCCATGAAGTATTATGGCCTTTTTAACTGGAATTATACCCCTGTTCCATTCCTCAGCCCATTTTCTGAGTTTTTTCTTTATCTCTGCATCTCCTATAACTTCGTCGAGAGTCCTTGGTCTGTACTTTTCTGTCCAGTCCTCCATCAAAGGATTCAGAGGTTTAGGGGTTTTAATACTTTTACAATCCGATTTTCAATAGTAAGGATGTTCATACAGATAAGATTTTAAATGCCTTATTCTTTTGGTTTTTTCAAGCGGGGATGGCCCAGCCAGGCACGGCGCAGGGTTGCTAACCCTGTGGGCGTATGCCCTCGTGGGTTCAAATCCCACTCCCCGCGCCTATGTTATAGAGTCAAAAATATAATCGTCGAACTTCCTTTCTCCTATCAGTATTTCAAATTCAACAGGGGTTAGTATGGGAATATCAAACATCTCGTGATCATCTAGTGCAATCCTCGGACATGCTGTAGATATGAAACAATCGAGTTTTCCAAAATCCCTCAGCATATCCGGCTGTATTGTATCTGCAACAATAATGCAGGATTTTTTTTCCTTTTCTTCCAGCTTTTTCCTGATACTCAAGGCTACATCCATCCTGTTCTGCCCGGGTTTCTTGCTCACCAGTATACCAAAGTTTTCCGCATCCTGTGATGCTGTTATCATGTAAAACCTCCTTCTTATCAGTTTATCAGCCATGGTCGATATTTCATTCGGGGACGTAAGAGTCATAGACATTGGATCTAAAGAATAGACGGGCTTCCGGATTGATATGAAAATACCAATGGGATGAAAGATGCCAGTCCCAACAAATACAACGGCTTCAGTATCTCTAGACACTGACGAAAAATTACATCCAAGAACCAGACCTGGCTGTGCAATTCTTCCATCACCCTCATCTATCCTTACTCTGTAACCTCTCTTCTCAAGATTTTTTCTTATCTCGTTCAGATATCGGATATGCTGTGCTGTTGTCACTATCGATATATCCTTCTCTGTTATGCCACTGACTATCAGATCAGTTACAGATGATATATCGATGTCCATTATAACATCAACAAACTTCACTGGAAAATCGATTTTCAGGTTTGGTATGGGTAGATGACCGAAGTGTAACAGGAGGTCTGCATCCACACTCAAAGCGGTATCCACAGCCAAGTCACAGGCACCAAAACAGGGGTCTGAGCTCACCACGATATCTGCCTTCATTTTTTCTTCCAGGATATCGACTATTTTTCTTGCATAAATTTTAAGTCCGGATGGAAGCTGGATAAGTATTCTTTTATAACCCTTTAACTCCTCAAAAGGTATTTCTATCCTGTAGCTACCCAGTATCATGCTACCTACCTCACAAGACCGAGCATTACGAAGATATTAAAAGGAATCAGCATCACAGAATATGGGACTATTATTCTGTAAAACTTGGAGGGATCAGGTTTAAGATATTCATTAGTAA
>Ga0190304_1001153_pt1 | contig 11982 bp, 7 predicted proteins | sample 48700712_MG_FD_161670 | JGI IMG/M metagenome (GOLD analysis project Ga0190304, IMG submission 161670) | Hydrothermal vent sediment bacterial communities from Southern Trench, Guaymas Basin, Mexico - 4870-07-1--2_MG | ecosystem: Environmental > Aquatic > Marine > Hydrothermal vents > Sediment ... | reverse complement strand
ATTCCACGTCTAAATTTGGAGGAATTTGCTGTGAAATTTAGGAAAGGCGAGTTTGTATTTGTCAGTGATATGGGCGATTTATTTGGCAACTTTATACCTAAAGAATGGATACTGCGTGTAATAAGTTATATAAAAAAGTTTCCTGAAACGCATTTCCTCTTTTTAACTAAGAATCCGGCAAGATATCATGAATTTATAGATATTTTTCCATCAAATGCTTTTCTAGGAGCAACAATTGAAACTAATAGAGATGAAATCTATAGAAAGTATAGTATCTCTAAGGCGCCGCTTCCAAGCCAACGATACATAGCTATGAAGACACTTAAATGGGATAAAAAGTTTATCTCAATAGAACCGATACTAGACTTCGACCTAAAAATATTCATTAAATGGATGGAAGAAATAGACCCCATTATAATATACATAGGGTATGATAACTATAATAATAGACTGCCTGAACCAAAACTAGCCAAAACATTAAAATTGATAGAAAACCTTTCTCCAACATCGTTTATCATAAAGAAAACTATTAGAAAGGCATGGAATGAAGGGCTTGAAAAATACGTCAAAACCAAAAACACTCTAATAAAATTAATTGACCCAAAACCTAAAAATCCTCATTATTATCGCTTAACATATATAAAATTATTTTGATTAAATAATATGGTAAATGAATATGTCATATTTTATTTCTTTACCCAAAATAAAGGAAAAAGCAACCTTTTTCCGAAAGGTGAACTTAGGGCCGTCAAACCACATATTTCCCAATCTTACCATCCTTACAGTTGACCCTGTTTGGATTAAGTATATTTTTTCATGCATTTTACATAAGAATTTAGATTTAAAGGATTTTAGACAAATTAATGAAATTATACTTAATCCCTATTTTGGAGTATATAACAGAGTTATTACATGGTCCTTTGAATATGCAAGCAAAAATGAAGATCCACCCATAGGAGTTATAATTGCTAAACGATGGAATTACGGAATAAAAGCTAGAGAGAAAGGTAGAGATTTTTTTGACATAATAGGATTGGGCAGACTTATTAAGAATATACTTGATACAGAAAATCCAGTTAAATTTTTAAGCGATGCGAGAAAATACTCAGAGGGAAATTTCTCAGAAGTTTCAAAAGATTTCTTCTTTATCGAAGAGACGCTCAGAAGAATAATTGGTATAAACCTATCATATTTTTCTATCAGGATTTTTCTTAGAGAAGTATTTAAACATATGAAACCAGAACACTTTAATACTCAAAGGACCGCCTTTGTTTCACTATTTATAGCTCATTTTATAAAGCAGTTTCGCAAAACATCTGACATTGAAAAAAAGGATATAATTAGTGATCATCCCTTTTTCCATTATGTTAAATTTGTTGATAAAGAATTAAAGATCACTGAAAAGAAAGATCTTCTTAAAAAACTTGGAAGGGCAGAGAAAGATTTATACAACATTTTCCCAGCACCAGAAGTACTGAAACCAATACTCTCAAATAGAGGATTTGATGCATTTCTAATTCTAAAACTCCTAAAGGAGAATGCGAAAAAACATTTTTACTCCTTTATCATACTAACTTATCTAAAAAGGAAAAACGTAAACTTTAAATACAATTACTTAAACATATATAAAAGCCTAAATAGAGATGATTTTCAGGATCATTTAAAGCATTTAGAGACAGCCTTATCTAGATTTGGAATAGACTTCACACCTCTAAAACTTGACAATAATCTTCTCAAGTTTTTATCTATCTGGTGGGAATATTATCAGTTTGCCTTTATCGGAGAAAAAATTACAAGGGAGATTCATAGATATCTGTCAGACAATTTAATGAAAAGTAAAATAAGGAAAAGAATTTGTGAGAAAGACTTAGAAATATTAATTCTATTCTTAAAAAACTATATCATGTCATCCGAAGATTATGATAACGCTCTTAGAATAGATGAAAGCTATGAACAAATTATTTTACAACTTGAAGAAATGAAAGCTTGTAGAGATCTCGATTCTCTCTTCGAATATTTATTTAAATTAGCAAAGAAAAACCTGCAAAGTTTTAACAACCTGGCACAAGAACCCTTCTTTCCAAGTTTAAATTCATTTGAAAGATGGGTAGATGAATTAATATATACATTAAAAATTACCATGTGAATAAAATGACTGAAAACCCAAGGAAAAACGTTCTTGATGAGATATATAAGATAGCTTCTGAATCTGATGGAGCTGTTATTCTAACTTATTCTTTAACACGTTACCTCATCGAGACTATTTATTCAAAGCTGAAAGAACCTAAAGAAATTAGAATAATGTATTCAGTCAAAACAGATGCTCAGAAAGCAATTCTACAATTAAAGAACCTAGGGGATTTAAAAAAGAAAAGTAAGGCTCTTGAAATCTATGGTGATTTAGACCACTTCGAAACTTCTCATGCAAAAATCTATCTTTTCTGTAAAAGCGGTCAAGAATATATAGATTTAACGATCATTTTGGGTTCATTTAATTTAACCCTCGAAACCTTAAGGAATATTGAAGTTTATGCTGTTTATAAACTCCAAGTTAATCGAAATTTTCTAATTAAAAATAAAATAAAACACTTTATAGAAATTTTCAATATAAATGGACAATTCACATTTGATTTAAAATCTTTAAGAGAAAATATTTCGGGGATAGATAGGGAAATTGGTTATGAAATCATCTTAATGCTACTTCAACTCTGGTTTATAAACATTCCTATAGTGACGGATCATTTAATTGACGAATATATTGATTTCTTTAAAGAAGAAAAGAGAAGAGTATTTGTTAGTACTTGGAGAAATAACTCCCTTTTAATGAGATTCATTGATTTACTAAGATCAGCCTTTATCTATGCAAATGAAAATGGAAAAGACGTCGAACTAATTGCAGTTACACCATTTCACACAGAAAAGGCAATTAAAAGGTTATTCTTACTGAAAAAACAAGTTTTAAAGAGTATAGGTTTAGAGGGAAAAATTAAGTTTTCTTTCAAGCTTCTTACAAATAATTTTAGTGTAATCGGCGATATTGATAAATCGAGTTACACTAACCCGATGGCTTTAAGAGAATTAATGTTTGATTCGGAATATTCTAATGAATTTAGAGTTAAGTTTTGGGGATATACATCGGGTAACGAAGACTTCATTCACGCAAAAATATATTTGATAAAGGTAGGGGAGAAAAAGGTATTTCTTATAACTTCAGCAAATTTAACTCTATCAGGATTCGGATTTGATTCTCAGAAAAATCTTGAAGTTGGAGTAATCGAAAATCAATCCGAACAAACAGAGATGCTCTATAAATATGTAATGGAATGGTGGGATTCCGAAGAAGCTATAACTTCAAAGGAAAATAGAATATGGAATGAACTACTAAATTGGTATGAGAAACTGGAGGAAAGTGAAGAAAAAATCGAAAAAGAGTTTGAAATTAATGGATTAACCGACTTTTATATCTATAAAAATAATAGGATAGAGGTAAGAGATAAGAAAGGTAGAGAAATTGAATTAATGAAATTACTGATAAGTTTTTCGAGAAAAGAAAAACCTGTGAAAAATTTAGAAAGAAAATTTGAAAAAAGAGGCGATATATTTTATGCAGAATTTTCTTTAAAAGAAAAACATCTTGGACCTGCCTTTTGCGATATTATTGCAAAATTGGTAGACGGATCCTATATCTTCATTACACAACAAAAAGTAAATGTGATAGAAAAATTTCCCAACATTAAAATTACTCTATCTCCAGTAACTAATATTCAAAGAAATCTTATGGTTCCTCTAATTCCAATCGAAGTAAAGATAGAAACTGGAAGGGGAATTACCAAAATCGACTTAACGAAAATATCCTTTCAATTAAATGGAGAGAAAATGCGAACTATACCCAAGATTTTCTTAATAAAAGAAAAGATAGAAAATGTTCGAATACTTCAGTTCTTATTATGGGTAGACGCATTTGAAATAACTAAAGACGTATATTTAGACCTACTTTATGAAAATGAAAAAAAAGCTATATGCAAGATACCGCAAAATTTCGTTAAAAGAATCTTCCAAAAAACTGGAAGTGATGAAAAAATCATAAGCTTTCTTAAACATCGATCCATACATATATTAACAGACAGAAGAACCCTATGCCCTAAGGTAAAAACCGAAATCAAATTAAACGTTATTCCAAACGTAATCGCCTTATTTAAAGTAAATAAAATAATAGTGATTCAAGACTTTATATATTCTGAACTTATAGGCATGAAAAGGAATAGGAAACAGATTCTACAAGAATTTCAATTTAAAAGGAAGATTAGATTAAACAACAATTTTCAGATACATCTACCTGCAGACGTTGAAGTATGGGTGTATGGAGTAAGGAAGGAAGATCAATGGACTTTATGGATTCCAATAGGGAAACTTGAGTATCAACTTTTTAGAAATCCTCCAGATTTAGAAATTTTAGACAAAAGTCCCCTTAAAACAAATGTAACACCAATTAAGATAGAATTTAATCTTAAGGGGGCTAATATTTACTGGGAAAAAGCCATTTTCGAATATAGAATCCACAAATTTAAAGAAAAACATTCAATTAAAAAGAAAAATATAGTTTGCAATTTACCTGAGAAAATAAGTATTTATCAATTGAAGGAAGGAATTGACCTCAAATATCGCTTTATCTTTAAATATAATGTAGCCGATATTTTAGGTAAACTTAACATTAAATACGACCTTTTTGTCTCCTTCCCTTATCCAACCAACCCTGAAAAATCAAAAATGCTAATTTATGAACTATATAATCCAAGAGATCCCTGTAGTTTTTGGAAAATGCTCAGCGAAGGAATATTAAGAGACAAACTTCCACATATTACTGTAACTCCGATTCATACATCTAATTTTAAGATATTTTATCTCAGCTTGAATAAAGATTCGCTAAAAAGTGTAGGAGAACTTCTACAGATTAAGAAGGGAAAATTTGTTCTCAAAAAACTTAGCCAAGAAATTTTAACCCAACTACAGTCGAGAAATATCACAAAGTTTGAAGTAATCATTCATTCAAAAATCTCTCAACACAAAGTAGCTATACCCGTCGATATTTTATATCTTGAAGGCGTTAAAACAGATTTAATGCCCATGAAGAAAGGTGGCTATGGAAAAAGCATTACCATTTATTATCCAGATGAATACAAAAATGAATTTAAAGAATATATAGTTAAGATCATTCCTACAGTCTACTCTCAATATCTTAATAAATATAATATCAATGATATTAGAAGAGGAGAATACTCTTGGATCATATCAGAAGAAGAAAAGGAGAGAGTAATTAGAGAAATAGAGACTTTTATACGCAACAAAGTTAAATCCAAGACTTTTACACCAAACTTTGAACCCAAACGAACACTGCATCCATCAGAAATACGCACTCTTCCATACAGACGCATCATAGATTTTATCATATTCATTAGACGCGGAAAACATCAACTACAAATAAAAATTAACGAACAATAATTCAACTAATTTTACATAAAAACAACTGAACCCTCTGTAAAATTATCTACACTATAATATCTTAATACATCTAGGATAAAGTTATGTCATACAAAGTATCTGAATATATATTTAAGCTTCTCGTTTTCTAACCATATTGGAAGTGATATAAGTTTAGAAAATATACGTCTATTGTGAAAATTCTATACGTTTAAGATTAATCTTTCCTGAAGATCCTTCTTAACTTTTTCTACAATATTATCTACATCATGTTTAGCAAAAATACTAACCCAATTTATTATCAAGCCTCTTTATTTTTACTAAAATTATTTTAATTATGAATGAATTTATATCAAGAAATTTTAGTAACATGTAGAATTTTTCACTATAATTTTAAGATAAGATTATCTCGGTCTTAGTCCAAATTTTCTTTCAAAAATATAACCGATAATTTGAGTTGATTGCATTAGTATTATTCAAAAATATAACTACGATTGTAGCTTTTTCTTAAGTTTCCCTCTCTCCCAGACCAATGCTATTATAATTATCAGAAAAATGATGTCAAGAGATGTTGCTATTGCTCCAGTTGACAACACACTTTCATAGTTTTTTGTTAAACTATCATAGTTCTCTTTTAAAATCCTATATTCCTGGTTTAAGACTGTATAGTTCCATTTTAACGCGCTATAATTTCCCTTTAAATCATTATACATGTCAAGCAGATTATAGTATGATTCATTTAAACTAATATAGGAGCTATTTAGTAAGGTATAATTCCATTTTAAGTCACTATAATTTTTCCATAAATCACTGTAATTCCACATTAAATCATAATATTCATTACGTAGATCGTAGTATGTATGTTTCCTGATAATTATGGAGGGGTAAATCCATGCTGAATCTACCTGTACAGTAGCACTCCATTTATGTTTCCAATAGATTTCAAAGTTTAAATCATTATAGGATCCAAGTAAATCTTTAGGTATCCTGATCGTCTTAGCATAGTCTGCCTCCATTATGGTATCCTTTAATAGAGTCACCTTATAATCTCCGATCTCTATTGTAAATGAATATATTGTTAATGTGCCATAGGGAGATACTTCGATAGTTAAATAAACGTCGTCAGTTTTGTTAAACATTAAATATGACTTGAATTCTATACATCCATAAGGTGTTTCTCCATCATATAGGTAATAATAATACCATGAACTAAAACATGGCTCTGTAACAAATTTAGGAATAACGCTTATCACCAGCATTAAACATATAAATATAGACATTTTCTTCATAAAACCACACCAATATATCGATAAATTCTAGTACTTGTAAAAGTATATATATTATACAAAAATATTATAATTTTATACTAGTTTAATATCGATTACTTAAATTACATTTTAAAACACAACATTAATCCTTAAGGTTTTTCTCATTAAAAAAGAAATAATGAACTTAATTATTTTAGAATTTTCTTTATTGGTTTTAGGTGAAGATTAATCTAACTAAAATTAAGGTGATTCATAAACTAAAAGGAGTATAAAAACCTAATAAAATAATTCATCTTCAGAGAAAATGATCAATTTTCAGAAATTTACTTGCAAGTTAAACAGAGGGATATTTCTAATAACTATTACATTACTTATAATATATTATTAATTGAAATAAGATAGTTATAATTAAGTTTTGCCTAATATTAAAAAATTTAGTAGGGTGCAAATTAAATGAAAATAGCTATTGGTGAAAAGTTTAGAGGAAAGATAATTTTAGACCTCGTAAAACTTTCGAATGGTTGGTATATTTTAAAGACAGAGAACAAGAAATCCCTAAAAGATTTTAGAGTAAGAACAATCTATCAAACTACACCTAGAATTAGATCCTTTACACCGAAGCATGCCCACTTTGTAATCGATTTTTATGGTAAAATATGTGCAGATAGAGAAAAGGGTATGAAAGTTTTAGAAGCTATAATTGATATATGGTGCGGTAAACCTGTTGAAAAAGTTTTAGCTAAATATGAAAAATATGTACATGATTTACCTGGTTACAGTCTCGAATACATTCTTTATGCCTTAAAATGGATTTTTGAGCAAGAAGATGTAAATTTTAAAGGAAGGCCTGAGAGGAGACAAAGAGAAATAAATGAGGCTTTTCTAAAATGTAATATAACTCCTCCACCCAATAGGATGGGAAGTCAACTAGCTGTATCACTATTCTGTAATGTAGCCCTCGGCTTACATCCAGTGGAAGCTTTTATAAAAGCTAATATAGATATATTACCGATAAAGAGAGGTAGAGGAAAGATATGAATGAATTAGCTTTGTAACTGATAAATCTATTTATTATAAGAAAAATTTATACGATGTACATAAATAGAGCCTAATACATTAATATATTATGGAAATATCTGGTAGAATGGTATAGTTATGATAAGAATAGAAGAAAAATATATTTCTATGAGAGAGGTTTCCTTTGAAGAATATCTAAAATATGTTGAGAAACATGGTTATGTTTTAATTGAAAATGCTAAACTCAAGATAGGTGATAACTGGCCTATAAGGGAATATCAACCATCTAATTTTAAGCCTGAAACTACTACTGTTTGGAGCTTTCCTGACAGAGGAAAATGGGCTACACATTATCTTAATGCAAAGTATAGGGGGAATTGGGCTCCACAAGTAGCTAGAAACATTATACTAAGATATTCTAATCCTGGTGAGACAGTTCTCGACGCGTTTGTAGGAAGTGGAACCACATTAATTGAATGTAAACTTTTAGGTAGACATGGAATTGGTGTTGATATAAATTATGAAGCTCTTATGGTTTGCTGGGATAGATTGAATTTTAACTATACTCCATTAGAGAATTGGAGTGAGGAGGGTAAGTACATAAAGCCCATCATAAAGCTTTATCATGGAGACGCTAGAAATCTAGATAAAATTAATGATGAAAGTATAGACCTTATTGCCACTCATCCACCTTATGCCAATATAATTTCCTATACAAAGAAATCTAGATTGGAGGCTAAAGGAGATTTATCGAAAGTTGTTTCAATAGATGAATATGTTGCTGAGATGAAGAAGGTTGCAAAGGAATTTTTCCGTGTATTAAAGCCGGGAAGATACCTTGCTATACTTATAGGAGATACCCGTCGTCATAGACATTATGTCCCAATAGCTTTTAGAGTTATGCAAGCATTTTTAGACATAGGTTTTATTTTAAAAGAAGATATTATTAAGTTACAGCATCATATGGTTGGTACAGTTGTCTGGAGAATGAGAAAAAACGATTTCTATCTTATAGCTCATGAACATTTATTTGTATTCAGAAAACCTGAAAGGGGAGAAAAAATATTAAAGTATAGGGAAAGTATGAAATGGTGGTGAGATTAGGCTATTTCATATACTCCTCTATTCCTCCTCCTTAATAACCCCTTCTTAACCATCCTTTGAACAAGACCTCTCACAGTATTATAATTTATCTCGGTTTTCTCTGAAATTGCCTTAGGTGTTAAGGGTCCATGTTTCTTTAATACTTGAATTATAATATTCTCATATTTTGTCATTTCCATCATTAAGTATTGATCTAATTGATCTATATTTTTCTTTCGATAACTTTAATAGCTTTACCAGGATCATCATTATTAGTGATTTCATGGTTAAATATGACTTATTAGGTTTCAAGAGTTTAGAAGAATATATCGATAAATTTATGGATACCCTCTTATATACAAATAAGACCTATAATTTCTTCGTAGATTGGAATAAAGTTAGAGAACATGTTAAAAGATACATTAAAGAAATAAATCTATTAAACTCTTTAACTAAGGTAAATATAGAATATAGGAGAAAATTATTAAAAGAAATACTGATAAAATATCCTGAAACAGTGCCTGTTCTTCCACTAATACTCGCAGTAAGAGATAAAGATATAACAATATTAGAAGTAGGTGAAACGTTATCTTACAAGAAATATAGTTTCTATGGAGACTCTCTTTCTCCTAAAGAAATAGACGAGTTAGTAGTATTTGCAGATAAAACAGGCATATTGGATTTAATGGGAGAAATAAGTGACCTCTATGCATATTTGATGGGAGTAGAAGTAGGTCTTGATACAAATACGAGAAAAAATAGAAGCGGAAAAATATTTCAAGAACTTGTAAAAATCATGATAAAAAGGGCATTAAAAGACCTCGGGGATAAATATAAAATAACTTTAAGAGAAGAGATAAGTGTAAAATCTCTTGGAGTAAGTATAAGAAGAGCGTATAAGAGAATAGATTTTGCATTATATTTAGAAAACCAGCCTAGAATAGTTATTGAATGTAATTTCTACAATGTTTCTGGAAGCAAGCCTATAGAAGTTGCAGAAGCCTATGTTGAACTAAACTCACTCTTAGGGGAAAGAAACATACCATTTATATGGATAACAGATGGCCCTGCATGGAGAAAAATGAAAAATGAATTAATACAAGCAATGAAAGAAATAGATTACGTACTAAATCTCAAATTAACAGAAATATATTTAAAAAGAATAGTAAAAAATATGCTGAAATTTGACTTCAGGATATAATTTTATTATAATGTGCAATTTAAAAGATTTATATTTATGTCATAAAAATATATTATAAAATTAAAATAATTGATGGAAAATGGCAATAAATAATTATTACACACTGGCAAAAAAGTTGATGGAAAAATTATCAGATATTAAATTAGAGCCAAGACCACATTTTAAAATTCTTCCGGGAATTCGCGAGCTATCTGAAGAACAAGTATGGTTACCTGAAGGTATGAATGAATTTGGTTTTATCATAATTGATTATAATATGAATAATACGGTTTATAAGATAAATATATCTTTTAAAATAAAGACTGGCCCCAACAACTTTAATGATATAAAAGCTATATTCAAATATGATCTAGGGACTAATGAAACGCAGTATAAGATCGAATACGAACCTTCTTCACTATATCCTCAAAATAAAGAGGAAATTGAAAGAAGTACAAATAAACATAAGCATAGTATATCTCTTCCAATGCAGCTATTAAATAAAAAGAGCAAAAAAATAGATTTCATAATAACTTTTCTCGTTCTTAAGGAAAACACATTTAGAAAGATATATTTTAGAATAATAAATCAAACAAAAGTGGAGTTATTTAGAACTAAGAAAACATTTGAATCAGGAAATTTCCTTGATTTTAAGATTACTCTCTCCTCTGATAACGATATTAGATTTAAAATAAGTGAATATAAAGGTTACGGTTTACTACCTCATATAAATCAACCAAGCATCGGTGAAATAATTTCTGCTAAGACACTTATATTAAATGATCATTATATTGGGAATATATTAATGCCTACGCCCCTTTCCTCTAATAAAAAAATTGAAGAAATCAACAAGGAATTAGAAAAAGAGATAAAAATAAATGTTAACTTTGAAGAAGAAATAATCAAGGCAGTAATTGAAATCCTGGAAAATAAGGGTCACTATCTTTATTTATTTCAAGTTGAGGCAATAAAAGAAATATTAAAACAACTCTATTCGTCAAGAAAACCAGTAGTTTTAACCGCACACACTGCAGCCGGAAAAACCGAAGCCTTTTTATTACCAACTCTTGATTATATTTTAAAGCTTAAGAAGAAAAAATATAAAGGAGTAAAAGCCATATTTTTGTATCCTACTAAAGCTTTAGCAAATGATCAACTACAACGAATATTTGAATGGTTATATATAATTAATAACTTCCATAGTGTTGATAATGTTTTAACTATAGGAATTTTACATGGTGATATCGAAGAAAAAATAAAATATATAGAATCTCCTCTACCTTTAAAATGCCCAAAATGTAAAGAAAAAAACATAAAAGTTAGGGTAAAATTTAACAAAGAGAAGAGAGTACTTTATTGTGAAAAATGTAAAGAGGAATTCCCATTTTTAATGGTAGAGAGATGGAAAATTATCACTAAATTGCCAGATATCTTATTGATAACTCCGGATATGTTAAATTATATAATGATAGACAAACCGGATTACTGGGTTATTTTAGGGAAAAAACATAGTATCAAATACTGTCCTCTTTGTCACGAATTATATTTCTCGCAAGAGAAAAATACATGTGAACATGATAATACAAATTTAATTAAAGGCGAGTCTCCCAACATAACACCCCAGATTATCGTATTAGACGAATTTCATATGTTTCAAAGCATTTTTGGTGGAAATGTAATGCTCTTAATGCGTAGACTAGAAAATCTACTTAAATTTCTTTCTTCAAATCTCTCTATAGAATATAAGCCCCTTCAATTTATTGCTGCTTCAGCAACCATTAGAAATCCAGGCATCTTTTCTAAAAACTTTTTTAACAAAGACATTATTCTTATAAAGACAAATGAAAAACACTATGATTATTCACCCGATAAAATTATCCCTAAAACTATTATTTTTACTCAACCAAAAGCCTTTAGACTTGTAGACACAGCTGGTTTTTCGGTGATCCAAGCCCT
>Ga0190304_1001152_pt1 | contig 11983 bp, 16 predicted proteins | sample 48700712_MG_FD_161670 | JGI IMG/M metagenome (GOLD analysis project Ga0190304, IMG submission 161670) | Hydrothermal vent sediment bacterial communities from Southern Trench, Guaymas Basin, Mexico - 4870-07-1--2_MG | ecosystem: Environmental > Aquatic > Marine > Hydrothermal vents > Sediment ... | reverse complement strand
CCTCAAAACTCACGGATTGAGGATTAAATAACGTCCTTCATAAGTTTGACCAAGTGCTGCATAAACATTTTCACCTTTACGGTGTCCTTTTTCAACAAAACGAAATTTTGGTTTGTTTTCCAAAACTTCTATCACTTCATCTTGTCTAACACTGTGTTTTTTCTCCAGTTTTTCAACTATATCCTCCAGCCAAACAATTTCTCTTATTTTCAAGTGACATCCTCAATGTTTTTACTTATTTTAGCATAACACTGCCTCTCAGCGGGCGCGGCTTTTTGCGCTCCGCTGCAAAAGCCTTGTTAGTCAATGAACTGATCGAAAAAAGAAGGCCTTCGCATTTGCTAACGGTTGAGCAAGTCGCGCAAGAGCTTCGCATAGGTTACTTACCAGGCCCCTCTGGAAAAAGCATATTGATTGTATTCATGAAGACCGTCAAAATTGGGCCAAACGCCAAGCTGCCTCCCATCAACAGGCCAACCGCGGCCGTTTCCAATAGTTCCTCACGGGTCGCACCGGCTTCTTTTGCCTGGGCGGCGCGGGCTGCTGCACAATATTCTGAACCATTGGCAATACCGATGGCAAGACACATCAAAGTCTTCGTTTTTCGATCCAGCGCACCCGGCTGGAGAGCCGTTTCATTTAGATTGGTGAATGCTTTCAGGGTTTCCTTATCGGCCTTGGAAAATTGTGCCACTGCACCTTGAAAGCCGTCCAGAAATTCCCTTGGATCTTTTATCATGAGATTTTTCTTCCTTTTTTGGCCTAACTCCCTATTCTACCCAATCTCCGTTTATCCGGAACGACTCCCCATCGATCCACGGAACTGATTATCAATATAACTGTTTCCTTCCCCCATGTCAAAAGATAGTACATTTGGGGTCGCGTCTTGAATTTGGCAATTTGCCTTACTCCCACTTCGTAGGTGGGAGTTTGCAGACCCATCCCCACACTTTTAAAGAGAACGACAAACCACCTTGACTTCGAGTCACCTAATAAGGTTTATTAGTTTGCAATGAATTAGAAACAGGTTAGCGACAAAGGTCCCCAAATAAACTGACGATTCAAACACTGTTGGCTGAAAGGTGGAAAGGAGCCTACAGACTCAATGAACCTTTTTTCAAGGAAACGTGAAAAAAGCAAAAAACAGATCAGGAGGTTAACTATGAAGAGAAGTTTAAAACTGATAGCATGACTAATAACACTTATCCTGTGGTCTGGGGAGGCAGACTCTGCTTGCGCAACTCCAGGGCCCGAAGGAGACGACGGCGGATGAAAGAAGCATCCAAAGGCCTCTCGGAGAATGTGAAAACACGACAGGCGATCTGGGAGTGGGGGTTGTAGTAACCTTGAGCCAAGAAAACGGCCACGAGAATCCAGTGTGAGACACAAGGCCCTGGGAAGAACCTCTCCCTCAATCCTGCCTGCGGCACCGGAAAAACCCAAGGGTGAACCTGCCCTTAGGGGTTCTTCACGACCCCTTCTGAGATAGACCCTGACGTGAGGAGACAAATCCAATCAGTAAGCGATAGAAAAGTTGGCAAACTCCCCGGTGTAGGGCTCCCAAACCACCTTTACTTCGTCCACTACAGCCAAAGGAGGCCCTTCATGACACCAGGCTATAAGCCTCTCCAAGCTCTCCCTGGGGCCTTCAGCCACAATCTGCACCCGACCATCGGGCAGGTTCCTCACCCAACCGGTAAGCCCCAGTTTCTTAGCCTCCTCCACAGTGGTGGCCCGGTACCAAACCCCCTGGACCTTGCCCGACACCCAGATATGAACCCTCTCCATATCATCACCGTTCAAAGTTCTAGGTTCTACGTCCTAAGTTCTATGTGTTTTAGATTCCCGGTTCAACCTCAAAACCCGAAAAAGGAACCTTGAACTTCGAACTGTGAACATAGAACGTCACTTCCCATAAAGGGCTTTGACCCACTCCACACCCCGGGGCAACCCCTCCTCCAAGGAAACGGTCGGCCGATAGGCCAGAAGCCCCTCGGCCTGACTCACATCGGCCCAGGTATGAAACACATCTCCTTTTTCCGGCTCCTGATAAACGGGTTTGGCCTGCTTGCCAGTCAATTCCTCCAGGAGGGCCACCACTTCTCTCAGGGGTCTCCTGCTACCGCCACCAATATTGAAGACTTTCCCTTCCACCCCTTCCCGAGTGGCGGACGGGAGACCCTCTATCCTCCAGCATGGCTTTGATGAACTTATGAAAAGCCATGTCTGGGCGCTGACCAGGACCGTAAACGGTGAAGTACCTCAAAGAGACCGTAGAGACACCAAAGTTGTCATAGTAGAGGAAACAGAGATGCTCCGCCGCCAGCTTAGTGACCCCGTAAGGAGACCTAGGCTGGGGCAAACTGGTCTCCTTTAAGGGCAATATGAAGCCTGCCACACCTGTCACCAAAGCCCTATCACCCATCATCCCTTCCCCTGAAGATCCAGCTCGTCCTTCACCATCACCCTCAGAGCATCCCAAACCACCTCTTTAGGGATGGAAGCCACACACAGCTTCCTGCACTTCCTCTTGTAACATCCCTTACGGGCACAAGAGACTTCCAGTATTATACTATCATTGCCGTAAGGACCATTCCTCCAGGGGTAGGAGGGGCCATAGAGCCCCAAAGTAGGCCTTCCCAGAGCCGCTGCTATGTGCAAAGGGCCTGTATCACCCCCAACAACCACCAGGGCCCTCTCCAGTACAGCCATCATCTCCCCCACAGAAGTGGAAGGAGCCACCCTCACATGTCCCTTACCCCTCAAAGGGGCCACCAACTCTTCCTCACCGGGCCCCCACAGCACAAGGGAGGGAACTTTGAAACGGGCGAAGACCTCCCGAGCCAACCAGGAGTAGTCCTCCACAGGCCACCTTTTGGTAGACCAGCCCGCCCCTGGCAGCAGGACCAGATAAGGGCCACCTATCCCCAAAACCTTGAGGAAGGTCTGAACTCTCTCCCTGTCCCTGGAAATCACTTCTAGACCGAAAGGCGGAACGGACACCTTTTTTCCCATAGCAGCAATCATCACCAACTGCTCCACCACGTGAAGGGAAGAGTCCACTTTCACCTTTGTATTCAAGAACCATCCCCCCAGAGACTCCCGGGCCTGGCGGGGATGAAACCCCACCCTCACGGGAACCCTGGAGAGATAGGTGAAAAGTCCGCTTTTGATAAGACCCTGAAAGTCGAAGGCCATAACAGGCCTTTCCAGTCTCACTCTGGAAAGAGCCTGTTTAAAGCCTCTGTAGCCGGGGTCCATGGCCACAATCTCGTCCACGAATGGGACATGTTTCAGAAGGGAGTCGATACCCCTCTTCACCACCCACACAATACGGTGATCAGGGTAGCTCTCCTTAAGCACCCTGACGGCGGGGAGGGTATGTACCACATCCCCTAAAGCCGAAAATTTTGTGACCAAGATAGAGTTCTTCACATCACCATACAAATCTTTCCAACCAATCTACAGGACATCTTCCCTCTCTGAACTCCTCAGAATCCAGTATAGCCTCATGCAAGGGAATAGTGGTCTGTATCCCCTCCACCTTAAACTCGGCCAGAGCCCTCCTTCCACGGCTCAGGGCCTCCTCCCTATCCCTTCCGTAAACGACGAGCTTGGCCACTAAAGAATCGTAAAAAGGGGGCATCTCGTAGCCCTGACAAAGGGCCGTGTCCACCCGCACCCCAGGCCCACCGGGTACCACCCACCTCTCCACCTTGCCCGGGGAAGGTCTAAAGGAGCGAGGGTCCTCAGCGTTTATGCGGAACTCTATAGCCCAACCCTGGGAGACCACATCCTCCTGGCCTAACTCCAAAGACTCCCCCGAAGCGATCCTTATCTGCTCCTTCACAAAATCCAGACCCGTGACCATCTCGGAAACAGGATGTTCCACCTGAATCCGGGTGTTCATCTCGATGAAGTAGTGGTTCTCCTCCTCGTCCACCAGAAACTCCACAGTACCGGCGCTTACATAGCCCACCTTTTCAGCTACCAGCCGAGCATCTCTGAAAAGGCGATCTCGAAGCTCCTGGGAGATGAGGGCGGGGGCCTCTTCCAAAACCTTCTGATGCCTCCTCTGGATGGAGCAGTCCCTCTCCCCCAAAACCAGCACCCTACCCTCACCATCGGCCAGAACCTGGACCTCGATGTGACGGGCAGGATGAACAAACTTTTCCACGTACAGGCCAGCATACCCAAAGGCAGCTCCTGCCTCAGAACGGGCTGTGTTGAAGACCTGCCTCAGCTCATCCTCGTCCCTGGCCAGGCGCATACCTCGACCTCCCCCTCCTGCCACGGCCTTCATGAGAACGGGGTATCCAATCTCCTTAGCAATGGCCAGGGCCTCTTCCTCCGTAGTCACCTCCCCTGGACTACCAGGAATCACAGGCACCCCCCAGGAGGCCACTCGCTTTCTGGCCTCGGCTTTGTCACCCATAAGTCGGATGACATGGGGAGGAGGCCCTATAAAAGCCAAGTCACAAGCCAAGCAGATTTCAGCAAATTCGGGATTCTCAGCAAGAAAGCCATATCCGGGATGAACCGCCTGAGCCCCCACCACCTCAGCAGCACTCATAATACTCTGAACATTGAGATAACTGTTGATGGGCTCAGGAGGACCTATGCAGATAGCCCTGTCGGCCAGCTGAACGGGAAGGGAGTAAGCATCAGCCTCAGAATAGACTACCACACTCTCCACCCCCAGTTCACGGCAGGCCCGTATGATACGAAGGGCTATCTCCCCCCTATTGGCTATGAGGACCCGCTCTATCACACCTTAATGAAGTGGCCTAACCAGAAAAAGAGGCTGACCGTACTCTACAGGCTCGGCGTTCTCTACAAGAATATCCAGAATCTCCCCCCGAACCTCCGACTCAATCTCGTTCATGATTTTCATAGCCTCTATAATACAGAGGGTCTGTCCCTTCTCCACCACATCGCCTATGTCCACATAAGGGGGAGAGTCAGGGGACGGTGCCCGGTAGAAGGTACCCACTATGGGCGAACGAATAACCACGGCATCGGGGGGAAACTGAGGGGTGTCCTCTTGGGTAGGGGACACAGGCTGAAGAGAAGGAGTGGGCACTGGCTGGGCAGGAGTCTCCACCTTTTCGGCGACAGGCTGAGCCACGGCCTTCTTCAGCCTCAGCTTCACCCCGTCTATCTCCAGCTCTAACTCACCTATCGGCAGATCAGCCAATTCCTTGATCAACTCCAACAGCTCTTTTTTGTCCATTACTTCACCCTCTCTACGTACTCCCCAGTCCTGGTATCCACCCTCACAACGTCCCCCTCATTGATAAAGAAGGGAACCTGAACCACAGCCCCCGTCTCCAGCTTAGCAGGTTTGCTGCCCCCAGAGGCCGTGTCACCCCTCACTCCAGGCTCCGTCTCCACCACTTTGAGGTCTACGGACGTGGGGAGATCTATACCCACGGGTTCTCCTTTAAAGAGAAGAAGCTTCACCTCAATGTTCTCGGCCAGAAAGTCTCTATTCCTGCCCAGCACATCAGCAGGGATCATCACCTGCTCATAGGTCTCCAAGTCCATAAAATAAAACTCGTCCCCCTGACTGTAGAGATACTGAGCCTTCTTCACCAGAAAATCGGCCTTCTTCAGCTTCTCCCCTGCTTTGTAGGTCTTTTCCACCACCAACCCCGTCTTCAGATTCTTCAGTTTGAACCGGGAGAAAGCCTGGCCTTTGCCAGGCTTCACGTGGTCGGCGCCCACCACCAGATAGGGCTCCCCGTCAATCTCCAGTTTCATATTGGGCTTGACGGCACCTGCGTTGATCATGACCCCACTATCTTGTGACAGTGAAAGGCAACAAGGCTAGTATCCTAGCCCTCTTAACCGCCCTGGCCAGTTGGCGCTGATGCTTTGCACAGGTGCCGGAGATCCTTCTGGGCACGATTTTACCCCGCTCCGTGAGGTAGTTACGAAGCCTCTTCACGTCCTTATAATCGATCTCCTGGATCTCGTCGGCACAAAAGCGGCATACCTTCTTTTTGTAAAACCTTCTCTTTCTATCGTCCCTGCCAGCCATCTATAACTCCTCCTAACAATCTTTTTTTCAGGCAATCACCTACTAAAATGGGAAATCTTCGTCGTCATCCTCCACGGGCACATCGCTCACATCAGGGGCCACCACTTCCTCTTCTTTCTTCTCTTTAACAAACCCCAAGAACTGAACTCTATCGGCCACCACCACATGTTTAGAACGTTTGCCACCCTCCGAATCCCATTGCTCCAAGCGCAGATACCCCTCTACCAACACGTTTCTACCTTTGGAGAGGAACTCCCCACAGCTCTCCGCCTGCTTGCCATAGACCTTAACGTCTATAAAGCAGGTCTCGTCCACATCACCAGACTTACCCTTAAATCTCCTGTTGACAGCCAACCTGAAGCTGGTGACCGGAGTGCCGCTGGGAAGATAACGGACATCGGGGTCTCTGGTGAGGTTGCCCGCCAGAATCACCCTGTTAATGTTTATAGCCACTTCTCATCCCTCCCCACCCGACTCCTCGGGTTCCTGGGCTTTTTCACACTCCCTGTCCTTCCTCTTAACAGTGAGATAGCGCAAAACGTTCCCATTCAGACGGTAGCTCTTCTCCAGTTCCTCCACCACAGTCCCTGGAGCCCTGAAGCGAAAGAGAACGTAGTATCCCTCTCGTTTCTTCTCAATCTCATAGGCGAGCCTCTTTCTACCCCAGTTCTCCACATCCACCAGCTGAGCCTCCCCTTTCTTCAGAAGCCCCTTTACCCAGTCAATCTGTTCTTCTAGCTGGGCATCTTCCAACTCGGGAATAAAGACTACCACCGACTCGTAACACCTCAATTCCACACAAACACCTCCTCTCGGGTCTAAAGCCCCAGGCCCTTTCCAGTCCTGGAGCGAGGTCCCCCCTGAGCCAACACCAGGGCCACGGCCCTCCCTCTATCATGAGAGAGGGAAAGATGCAATCTCAAGTTCCTGGCCCTCACATACCTCCTCACCCGCCCCTTGAGAACGAAAAAGGGCCTGCCGGAAGAGGTGCTCATCACCTCCACATCCCGCCAGCCCATACGAAGTCCCCGGGATGGCGGATCCAAGGCTTTAAAAAGGGCCTCTTTAGCCGCCCAGCGGGCAGCCACTCTATCCACACGCCCTTCCACCTTGCCTTTCTCACGGGGCGTCAAGATCTTATCCAGGAATCGGGGCCACCTCTTCATAGCCCTCTCAATCCTATCCAACTCCACCGTGTCTATGCCCACACCCACAATCATGGAGCAACCTTATAGATCAAAAGCCTAGTGTAATATCTGACGCTGCCCTCCCTATCTTTCCTACCTCTCTTGGTCAAAACCAAGAGTTCTTTGTTACCGTCGCCGTTCATATCGGAGGCCTGGAGGTCCACCACACCGCCCCTAATGCGCCTCAACCAGCCTATGTCATCGAAATAAGAATCCCTCCAGACAAAGAGCCTCACGCTAGACTTGTCGAAGGGGGAGAAATGGACTCCCCACACGTCGGGTATGTTGGTGAATGTAGCCAACATATAGCGGGAACCGTTGCTAAAGATAAGAGACCTCCCGGGCACCACCATCACATCCTCGGCAAACTGGATATAGTCCTTTTCCTCCAGCTCTCCTTCACCCTGATAAAAGGCTTTTGCCAGTGGCTGCCTGAAGAAGAAAGCCATGCCCCAGTTGCCGTACAATCCGTTCATACTCCACAAGAGAGCACCGGTAAGGGGATCTTTAAGCGCCAGCCGGCCCTCTTCGTTGACCAAAGCTTTGAGTCTCTCCTCCTTACCCAATACTACCAGTTGGGCGCCGCATATTGTATCGTCTTTGAGCCCCTCCAGCTTCCTCCCATTCTTGATCTTGCCATCCACCAGGTGAGCCAGGCGTGGAAGGTAAAGTTGGGCCGTCTCCTTGGAAACCCCCTGGGTGATGAGAAAACCTTGTCCGCCAACATTGAATCCCCGTATGATCAACTCCTTGTCTCGCACAATGTAGCTCCACTTCCTGGAAGCAGGATCAAAGGAGACGATGCTGGATCTAAGGGCAAAGAGGTTTTCATCGGCCATGGAGAACACCACTTCTGCTCGTCCATCCCCATTCAGATCCACCACGTCCATGGTCAAAAGTCTGGTCCTGGGTTTGAGTCGGAATGATGAAAGCAGCCTCATCCTGGAAGACTTCACATCTACCCTGTAGAGATCCAACCTATTCTTAAAAGCAAGGAGCACCTCAGGCTTACCATCCCCATCGAAATCGCCCACCCCCATGGCCAGCCCGTTATCGGCCCAGTTAGAGGAGGCAAAAAGGAGGTCCCTCTCTATCAGTGGCCTCCATCCACCCTTGCCCAGCATCACGTAAAAGTGATCTATTCTTTTGCCGGTATCGAGGGAGATGAGATCGCCCCGGAAGTAGTAATCACCTTTATCCTTCACAATAGAACCAATAAGGGCAGCCCCTTGAACCTTAGGATCGGATTCCAGTTTCTTAAGAGCCTCCAGGTACCCTCCCTCAGAGGCAGTGGATATGGTGAGAATCACCCTCTCCTCGCCGAAGATATTGAACCTTCCCGTCTCGCCCAGATAGGCCCTGAGCCTCTGGGTAAAAGCCATTAAGTTAAACCCCTCCCCTGTCTTGTCAATAAGGGGAAAGAGATAGAGATTGAGCTTGGAAGCACTGATCCTAATACCATCCCCCGGCCTCGCTTCCCCCTCTCCCTTGAAAAGCCCCAGGGAAGACTGGGAATAAGTCCTCACAACCTGCAACACCCCCAGATTCCTCTCAGTGTAGCCCAAAAGGACCCCTGTTATAGGATGATAATAGGGCTTACCAGGCCTATAGACAGTGAAGACCATGCCGGGAAAGACCCCTCTATCCCGGCCTACATTTACGATGGCCCAGTGGCCATCCACCGATACCACCTTTCCTCTGAGGGGTGGAAAATCCTGGGCAATATCCTGGGCCAAGTCTCTCAAAGCCCCCTCAAAACCAGCCCGAACAGGAAGAGAAAAGACGGAAAGAAGAAAGACAACAAAAAAGAACCGCCAGATCCTCTTGTTCATCATTCATCCACCTTTTTCCTTCTGATAACCCCCATAAGATCAGCCTCAACGGCCAACTCACCATCCACCAAGGCCCTACCCCGGAGCTTCCAAAAGGGACCCTTCCTACCCGTGATCTCTCCCTCCAAAATCAGTTGATCCCCTGGCTTTACAGGTCTTCTGAAGCGTGCGTTGTCTATGGCAGCAAAGAAGATCTCCAACTCCCCCTCCAAGTCTGTGGAGTGCCTAATAAGAATGCCACCCATCTGGGCTAAGGCCTCCAACATGAGCACCCCCGGCATAATAGGCTCCCCAGGAAAATGGCCCAAAAAATGCGGTTCATTGAATGTGACGTTTTTCAGAGCCTTTATACGCTTGCCCGTCTCCATCTCCAAAACCCGATCAACCATAAGGAAAGGATACCTATGAGGAAGAAGTTCAAGAATCCTTTGAATGTCCATCCTCTCCACCTTTCAACTCCTCCAAAGCCTTTTCCAAGTTCCTGATCCTCTCCACCAATTGGGGCAACTTGTTGATGAAAACCTGAACCTTTTTCCAATTAGTGTGGGGCATAGCAGGGGTCCCCGTCACCACCGCTCCTTCGGGCACCTCACCCATGACACCCGCCTTGGCCGTAAGAATGGCCCTGTTGCCCACCCTAGCGTGATCGGCCACTCCCGCTTGACCGCCCATAAGCACACCATCACCCACCTCCACACTACCAGATATACCCACCTGACCTGCAAAGGCGCAGTTTTGGCCAATTCTGACATTGTGTCCCACCTGGACCAGATTGTCCAGCTTGGTCCCATCGCCTATTTGAGTGAAGCCCATGGTGGCCCTATCCACACACGTATTGGCCCCTATCTCCACGTCTCTACCGACTTTAACCCCCCCCACCTGGGGAATCTTGACCCTACGGCCCTCACGTTCCATGTAGCCAAATCCATCGGCCCCCAGCACAGCTCCGGCGTGGACGATGGTTCCATCTCCTATCTCCACCTCAGGATAGACCACCACCGAAGGGAAAAGAACGGCCCCATCACCAACTCTGGCCCTCTTGCCCACATAAACATAGGGCATAACCACTGCCCTTCTACCTATCACAGCTCCATCATCCACAAAGGCAAAAGGATAGACCACCGCTCCCTCTTCCAGAACAGCCCCAGGAGAGACGAAGGCCTGGGGAGAGACCCCAACATCTCTGGAATAAGGGGGCTCGAAAAAGATTGATAGAAGCTTAATCATGGCATCTCCCACATCGTCCACTAATATGTAGGTGGCATGGGACGGTGAGCTCAGCCCCTCCAAGGGTGGCAGGACCACCACCGAGGCTTTCACTGAAGGTAGAGCTTTGAGCCATTTCCTGGAGAAGATGAAGGTCAGATAACCCTCCCCTGCTTCCTGAGGAGGAGCCACCCCCTTTATCTTCCTTGAAGGATCTCCAAGTACCTCCCCTTTACCCAGGAACACCCTGAGCTGGGCCGCGGTCAACTCCGTCATTTCCCTTTTCCAGCCCTCCCAGAGGACTTCCGGCCATAATAAGAATCAAAGGCCTTGATGACGGAGCCAGTTATATCCAAGGAAGGAGCAGCGTAGATCACCCCTCCGTTCACTTCCAAAATCAAAGAATATCCTTCTGTCCTACCTTTTCTCCTCACCATCTCCACCAGATCCTTAAGGATCTGAGCACTCATCTCATTCTCTTTGGTCGCCAACTCAGCCTTGGCATCATCTATAGCGTGCTTTAACTCCCGGAGCTTGGCCCTGTACTCCTCCTCCTTGGCCTTCTTGGCCTTTGCCGAAAGGAGACTGGCCTTTTTCTGCAACTCCCTCCTTAGAGCCTCTACTTCAGCTTTTTTGGCCTCTATCTCTCTGCTCTTCTTTTCGAACTCAGCCCTAAGCTCTTCCTTGGCTTTTTTCCCACGCTCCGACTGGTTGAGGGCCTTTTGAAGATTAACCACCCCTATTTTCATTTCAGCTCTGGCAGCAAAGGGCATCAGCAGAAACGCAAAGATCAGAAACACCCCCAACCATACGTTTTTCCTTCTCTCCATTACCTCTTTCCTCCTTTTTTAAAAGACTGTTCCCACAGAGAAGTGGACCTTGGTGGAGTCCTCTCCTTTCTTCCTATCCAGCTTGTAACCCAAATCCAGCTTCAACGGCCCAAATGGTGTAATGAAGCGAATTCCCACACCCACGGCATGCCTCAAACCACCGAGACTTATCTGGTCCCCGTTATCAAAGGCAGCTCCCGTATCATAAAAAACCAGCCCCCTCAAGCCACCCACCAAAGGGAAGAGATACTCGACGTTAACGATAAGCTCTTTGGTCCCTCCAATGGCCTGGCCGTCCCTCTCTGGGCTAGCCTCATCCTCGTCAAAACCCCTGACAGTGTTATCGCCACCTACAAAGAAACGTTCGTAGACAGGACGATCACTCCCGTCGCCTATGGGCAGAGGGTTAATAAAGCCCACCCGCCCCCTCACATGGAAGACAGAGTTTTTGATAAGCTTGTTGATAGAGAAGAACCAACCAGCATCGGCTATCACCTTATAGTAGTACTCTTCACCGCCAAGGCCAGCCACTTTGAGGGAAACCCTCCTCTGAAACCCTTTGGTAGGTAACACAGTACTGTTTCTAGTGTCCTGACTCAAACCAAGGATAATGGCGCTGGACACAGATCTCCCCCTTTGGTCATGAATGAACTCTGGAGCATCGTCATCTACGCCGGAAATATCCACACTCTGAAGCTCATAACCGATGGAAGCAGTAGTGTGCCAGTTCCATATTCTCTTGCCCAAAGTGATGGTAAAGCCCAAACTCTCCTCGTCAAAAGTGTCAAACTCATAAGTAAGGTGGTGGGTCCTCACACCAAGGGAGAGAGGACGATCCAAGATATAAGGATCAAAAAAGGAAAGGTCGTATTCCGCCCTCTTACC
>Ga0190304_1001151_pt1 | contig 11988 bp, 13 predicted proteins | sample 48700712_MG_FD_161670 | JGI IMG/M metagenome (GOLD analysis project Ga0190304, IMG submission 161670) | Hydrothermal vent sediment bacterial communities from Southern Trench, Guaymas Basin, Mexico - 4870-07-1--2_MG | ecosystem: Environmental > Aquatic > Marine > Hydrothermal vents > Sediment ... | reverse complement strand
TAATGCAATATGGTAAATCTCCTAAAAGATATTTCGAGCCCAAGTGGGCGTAGCAGGATTTGAACCTGCGACATCCACTTTATATCAACAATCTCTAATATTATATATTATGGTTGTTGTTTGATATATCGATAACTACATTATTATAAATTTCAAGTGGGCGTAGCAGGATTTGAACCTGCGACATCCACTTTATAAGAGTGGCGCTCTGACCCCTGAGCTATACGCCCATATTTACGCCCACTTGAAATTGTAATAAAGAAGAAGTTATCGCTACAAGAGTGGCGCTCTGACCCCTGAGCTATACGCCCATATTCATTTAGAGGCTCGGCCTTCAATCTTTTTCAATATCTTGTAGTTTATTTATAATAGCATTTTAAGACACAATGTCAAAATATGTTTTTCTTGTTAAAATATATAATTTTGTTATAATGATATAAACATTAAGTTAAAGATAAATAATTTAGTTATTTTTTGATTTTAATCCTTATGTCTAAAGCATCGCCAGAGAATATTATTAGTCAGGAAGAATTGCCAGAAGACAGTGGGGTTGATTTAACTTTACGTCCCAAGACGTTAGAAGAATTTATTGGACAGAAAAAATTAAAAGAAGGGCTTAAGATATTTATCCAGGCAGCTAAGCAGAGGGGAGAACCGTTAGAGCATATATTATTTCAAGGTTCTCACGGTTTGGGCAAAACTACGCTTTCGCATATTATAGCTCACGAGATGGGGGTTAATCTTCAAATTACGTCTGGGCCAGCATTAGAAAGGGCTGGTGACTTGGCTGCTATTCTGACTAGCTTGCCAGAAGGTGGTATTTTGTTTATTGACGAAATACATCGTCTTAATAGACATATTGAAGAGATTCTTTATCCAGCTATGGAAGAGTGTGCTTTGGATATAATAGTAGGTAAGGGACCTAGCGCTAAGACCTTACGTTTAGATATTCCTCGTTTCACTTTAGTGGGCGCTACCACTAAACCAAGTTTAATATCTCCTCCGTTACGTGACCGTTTTGGGATGACCTATCGTTTAAATTTTTATGAAAATTCAGAAATAGAAGATATTATTAAACGTTCATCTAGGATTTTAAAAATAAATTTAGAGCCCGAAACAGTTTCTGAGCTAGCTAGGCGTTCTCGCTTTACCCCTCGGATAGCTAATCGTTTGTTAAAAAGAACTAGAGATTTCGCTCAAGTAAGGGGAGAAAAGGTTGTTAAGGTTGCAACCCTTCTTAGTCTTTTAGATGTTTTGGGTATTGATAATTCTGGGCTTAGTTTTGTAGATCGCGAGATTCTTTCTTCTTTAATTAAAAAATTTGCTGGCGGGCCAGTAGGACTTAAAACTTTAGCAGCAAGCACTGGCGAAGACTTGGCAAGTATAGAGGAAATATATGAGCCTTACTTAATAAGGCTTGGCTTTCTAAATAGAACTCCTCGCGGGAGAACAGCGACAAAATTAGCATACCAGCATTTAAAAGATAATACTTTTACGGATTAACATATTTTTTTATGAAAACTATTAGCAAAAAACGAGCCATAACTCTAATCTTTGTGTTTTCTTTTCTTGGTTTTTTGATTGGAGTTTTTTTGAAGAACAATTTTATTACTTCTCCAAAAATAATTATTTCTAACCAATCAGCAAGCAGTATCAACGAACAATTTGATGTTTCTTTATTCAAAAAAGTCTGGAATATGATTGAAGAAGATTATGTTGTGCAACCAACTTCAGGGAAAGATTTGTTTTATGGTTCTTTAAAAGGGTTGGTAGAAGGTTTAAATGACCCTTATTCTGTTTTTTTAGAGCCAGAATCAGCTAAAAGATTTTTAGATGATGTTTCTGGTAGTTTTGAGGGAGTGGGGATAGAGATTGGCGTCAAAGAAAATACATTAACAGTTATAGCTCCGTTGGATTATACTCCTGCTTTCCGAGCTGGTTTACGTTCAGGGGATAAAATTTATGCTATTGACGGCAAGAGTACTTTGGGTATGGGATTAGATGAAGCCGCACATTTGATTAGGGGCGAAAAGGGGACTAAAGTTGTTCTAACCATCTTAAGAAAATCAGAGGGAAAAACTAAAGATGTGGAGATTGTTCGCGATACTATTGATATTAAGTCAGTTTCTTGGGAGTTAAAAGGAGAGAATGATAAAATTGCTTATATTAAAATAACTCATTTTTCTGATGATACTTGGGGAGATTTTCAAAACATCGCTCAAGTTGCTTTAGCCTCTAACCCAAATGGTTTAATTTTGGATTTACGTAATAATCCTGGTGGATATATGGACACGGCAGTAAATATCGCTGGCTATTGGTTGGGGAATGATGTAGTAGTTATTGCTAGAGACTCTAATAATAAAGATAAGGAATATAAATCGTCTGGTCCTAGATATTTTGACAATTTACCAACTATTATTTTAGTGAATCAAGGATCTGCCTCTGCCTCGGAGATTTTAGCTGGAGCTATGCAGGATTATAAAAAGGCAACAGTTTTAGGCACTCAAACATTTGGCAAAGGCTCTGTTCAGGAATTAAAAAATTTAGCTGATGGCTCAGCGCTTAAACTTACTATTGCTAATTGGTATACACCGTTAAATCGTTCTTTTAATGAAGAAGGAATTACCCCAGACGTGGAGGTGGAAATAACAGAAGAGGATTATTTAGAAAATAAAGATCCCCAGTTGATTAGAGCTTTGGAAATTTTGAGTAAATAAAATCCCATGTTAATATTATTAACGTGGGACGATTATTTGTTTGAATTTAAGAATATTTATTTTTTCTTTTTTGCCAAAGAAGCATCCTTGACATTAACGTATTTTTTTAAACGTAAACGACTGTCAAATCGGACAGCTTTTTTTTTGCTAAAGCAAACTACTCCATTCTTTAAGGAATAAAGTGTGTCATCTCTTCCTCGACGTACTCCTTCTCCTGGATGGAATCTAGTTCCTCTTTGCCTGACAATAATTGTTCCGGGTTTCACCCTTTCACCACCGAAAGCCTTAACTCCAAGTCTTTGTCCTTGAGAGTCACGGCCTAGAGATGTTGAACCACCTGCTTTTTTATGTGACATATTTACAATTTATATACACAACAAAATTAATACTGTTGCTTATCTTATTAATATTTAATTATTCTATCATCTTTATAATTTATGTCAATTATTTATTTTTTAATTGTTTAACGTTATTGAGTATAGCGAACAATAAGGTTCTGCGAAAGTAGCTAGAATATTCTTGTGATATACTATCAATTTTTACTTTTATTGACAAAGAGTCCAATGAATTTAATTTTTAGGTGATTTAAAGATAAAAAATAATGATTAAAAGGATTTTTCAAAATATTTTTGATATAGACTTTTGGAAAGAATCTAAAATTCGTTTTCCGATAATAGCTAGTTTAATTCTAAATATTTTTATTTGGCTTTATATTATTTTTAATTTTTTGGGGGTTAAGGGTTTTGTTCCATTGCATTATAATATTTTTTCTGGCGTTGACACAATTGGTTCTTGGTCAAGATTATTTATTCCTGTTTTATTTGGGTTTTTAATTTTAATCGTTAATTCAAGTTTGGCCTTTCATTTCTATTCTAGAGGGGAAAGAAGAATTGTTTTTGTTTTATTGAATAGTTGTCTAACGTCTCATATAATTTTATTATTAGCTATTTTATTAATTGTTGGTTTTTAACTATGCCAAAGGAACATTTTAAAACTCACGCTCCTGATTATTCTCTAATTTTTGGTTTTATTGTTTTGATTGTTTCGGGTCTTATAATGTTAACCTCCGCTAGTTATTTTATTGGTTGTCATAAGTTGAATAATTGTTATTTTTATTTAAAACACCAGTTATTATATGGAATGCTTCCAGGATTAATTATTCTTTTTCTTTTGTCACATTTTAACTATCACAAACTTAAAAAAATAGCCGTACCTGTTCTAGTTGTGATAATTTTTCTTTTAATTTTAATCCTGCTCCCTCAATTTGGGGTTACTAGGGGTCAGTCGCAACGTTGGTTAAAGATAGGTGGCATTACTTTTCAGCCATCAGAGGCTATTAAATTAGCTTTTTTGCTCTTTTTGTCTGCATGGTTGTCTAAAAGACAGACAGATGTTAAGAGTTTCGGCAGGGTATTTATTCCCTTTGTTGCTTTGTTGACAATTGTTTCTCTTTTGATTATTCCTCAAAAAGATTTAAGCACATTAATAATAATAATTTCTTCTGCTTTTTCTGTCTATTTTATCGCTGGAGCTCCTCTTTTGTATTGCGGTTATCTTTCTGCGGGTTTAACCTTAGTCGTGGCGCTTGCTATTAAATATCAGCCATATCGCTGGGAACGTTTTTTAGTTTTTTCTAAATCTTCAGATATAGATATTTTGGGAATTGGTTATCACGTAAATCAAGCACTTTCAGCTATTGTTTCTGGTGGAATTTTTGGCAAAGGACTAGGGCATTCTGCTCAAAAGATTTCTCGTCTTCCAGAAGTTATTAGTGATTCTATTTTTGCAGTTACAGCCGAAGAGTTGGGATTTATTCTTACAGCATTTTTAGTAATTGTTTATTTTTTTGTTGCTTATCGTATTTTTAAGATTGCTTTTTTGTCTAGCGATAAATTTGGTAGAATTTTGGCGGGAGGGATTGGGGTTTGGTTTGTTCTGCAATCTTCTATTAATATGGGTGGCATGCTAGGGCTTATTCCTATGACGGGGGTACCTCTACCGTTTATGAGCTATGGGAGTTCTAATCTTATTGTTTTTTTAGCAGCTTTTGGAATTCTTATTAACATTTCAAAACAGACTAAAATTTGTTAATATTTAGTTATACTATATTATAGTTTTCGTTATGAATGATAAAAGAATTAATTTAATTGACAGGGTCTATACTCCGCATCGTTCTGAGGAGGCTTATGCCAATCGCAATATCAAAAGAAAAAAGATTTGGCGGAATTTTAAGATACTATTTTTTCTTTTAATTTTTTTGAGTATTTTTTTCTCACAAGCTATTGTTTCTAAAAATAGCTTTTTAGGTAATTTTGGAAAACTTTCTTTTTGGGAGGGAGTAGCAAAAATGGCTATCGGTAAAGATAAAATACTCAAAGGAGAATTGTCAGACAGGGTTAATATTTTAATTTTGGGTATGGGTGGGGCCCAACATGAAGGCCCTTATTTAACAGATTCTATTATTTTAGCCAGTATAAAACCTTCATCTCATCAAGTTGCTCTTTTGTCAATCCCTCGTGATCTTTACGTGCCTATTCCTAAATATGGCTGGCAAAGAATTAACTTTGCAAACGCTTTGGGCGTAGCTCGCTCTAAAGATGGAGGGGAGTTAGCTAGCGAAGTGGTTAGTGATGTTTTGGATGTCCCCATCCATTATTGGGTTCGTGCGGATTTTCAAATTTTTAAAAAAATAATTGACGAATTAGGGGGGTTAGAAGTAGATGTGGATAAAAGTTTTGTGGACCATCAATTTCCTGGACTTAATTATCAATCTAGAACGGTTAGCTTTGAAGCTGGTTTACAGACAATGGATGGGGATAGGGCCTTGCAATTTGTGCGCTCTAGACACGGAGGCAATGGAGAGAATTCTGACTTTGCTCGCAGCAAAAGACAGCAAAAAATTTTAATTGCTATTGCTAATAAAGTTTTAGACCAGAATATTTTAGCTAATCCTCAAAGAACGTTAAGTTTTTACAATATTCTTGAGAATAATATTAGTAGTAATTTAGATGTTAGCCAAATGATTAGGCTGGCACGATTAGCCAGCTATACACCATTTGAAAATATTATTACCAAAGTTATTGAAATAGGTCCTGAAGGATTATTGGAACAAACAATTATGGAAAATGGAGCCTATGTTTTAAAAACTAAGACTGGAGATTTTAAAGAATTAGCAAAATTAGCAAAAAATATTTTTTCAGTAGAAACTATTCCAGAAGCCGAAAACTCACTTGGGGATCTAAACCCAAAATAGACTAATATTTTATTTATGGTCAAAATTGCCTTAGTAGGACAAGCTAATGTTGGTAAGTCAACCTTATTTAATCGCTTAATATCTGAATCTAAAGCGATTACTTCTGATATTCCTGGGACTACGCGTGATAGAAATTATGGAGTTTGTGAATGGCGAGGAGAAGAAATTACTTTCATTGACACGGGTGGGTTGATTGAAGGGCAGGATATTTTTAAAAAAGAAGTAATTAAACATATCAATATTGCTATCGAAGAGTCTGATTTTATTTTCTTTATATTGGAAATCAAGTCACCAGATATTCCAATTTCTAATTTAGAAAGAGAAATAAGCCATTTGATTAAAAAATCAAAAAAACCTTGTTTTTTAATATTAAACAAGGCAGATAATCCAGCTAAAAGGGAGTGGGGCTTAAGCCCATATTGGTTGAAAATGGGATTAGGAGAACCCTTTTGCGTTTCCGCTCTTAATGGTAGTGGGGTTGGTGATTTATTAGATTATGTAACCGAACAAATAAAAGAAAAATCTTTGACATCGATAGATGACAATCAAGAGAAGTTGCCTTTGATTAAAGTAGCTATTATTGGCAAACCTAATGTGGGAAAATCAACTTTACTTAATTCTCTTTTGGGAGAAGAAAAAGTTATTGTTTCCTCCGTGTCTCACACTACGCGTGGACCACAGGACAGCTTATTAAGCGTAGGAGAAAATGATTTTCTTTTGATTGATACAGCTGGGATTCGACGTAAGGCAAGAATTAAAGCGGTCATTGAGAAAATTGGGGTTCGTCGTTCTCTAGCGATCATTGAACGCGCAGATATCATTTTAATGGTTATTGATATCGCTTCCTCTTTAAGCCATCAGGATAAGGCTTTGGTTGATTTAATTATTAAAAAAGATAAAGGATTGATATTTGTTATCAATAAATGTGATTTGGTCCCTAGGCAAAAATTTAAAAGAGAAGACTTTGATCTTAATTTAGGTTCCTGGGCTCCAGCTATTTTTGTTTCTGCCAAGGAAGGAAAAAATGTTCAAGAGATATTTAGCTTGATTGTTAGAGTGCAAAAAAATTGTTTTCGCAGAATAACTGAACTAAAGTTAAATGAATTTTTGAGATCAACGGTGAAGAGGAAAAAACTTCCTTCTGATATTTGGGCAAAGGTTCATGCCATACAAACTGATGTTTGTCCTCCAGATTTTTTATTCTTAGCTCCTTCAATTGTTCTTAGACGGAAGTCTATTAATCCAGCTCAAATTAATATTATAGAGAAAGCGCTTAGAAGAAGATGGGATTTTGTTGGGACTCCTATTAAGATTACGCTAACAAATAAGTCGGGTAATCGGGTCCACGGGTAATTGGACAATCAAGCCCCCTAATTAACAAAGGCTCCAAGCGCCTAGTTAACCAATGTTATATGACCATAATTGTAGGTTTAGGTAATCCTGGTTCAAAATATCAAAAAACTCGCCACAATATTGGGCAAGTGATTTTGAAAAAATTTGCTAATAATTTTTATTTTCCAAAGTTTAAATTAGATAAAAATTTGCAAGCGCATATTTCTAAAAAGGACGATGTTTTGTTGGCTTTGCCTACTACTTTTATGAATGAATCAGGCGTCAGCGTAAAACGATTAGTCAAAAAAGATGACCAATTATCTAGCCTTTGGATAATCCATGATGATTTAGATTTAGATATAGGAAGGGTAAAAATATCTTTTAATAGCTCTTCAGCTGGGCACAAAGGAGTCCAGTCAGTTATTGATAAATTGGGAAATAAAAATTTTGTTCGTTTTAGAATAGGAATAAAAAAATTAGATACAAGTTTTGTTGATGTTAAAAAATTTGTTTTACAGAAATTTAACAGAAAGGAAAAAAAGATTATTGATCAATCCATTGATTTAACGTGCGAGGAGATTAATTTTATGTTAGAGCAAGGTATAGAAAAAGCGCGTGCTAAATATAATTCTTAAAAAATGTGGCTCTTGTTTTAACAAGAGCCACTAAAGATTGCTAGTTTAGCTGAAAGTATGTTGTTGCTTCCAGCAATTCGTTTTCGTCATTTCTAACCCTTACGGTTAGTTTCATCTTGTTTCCTCTCGAAAAAAATGCAGAAATAGTTTTTATTTTTCCTCTGCCGACATGTCCATCGTAAATTTCTAAATATTCGTATCCAGATACTCGGCGGGAAATCTGGACATGAGCAGAGTTCCAGTTTTGGTTCTGAATCTCAATTTCCTGATTTTCAAAGTCAAAATGAACTTGAACGTTGAGTAGAATTATATCTTCGTTAGGGCCCAAAAGGTCCCAACGAGCACAACTGGAAAATAGTATTACGATCAAACCTATTACTAACAACGAAAATAAATCTTTCATTTTTTGTTCCTCCTTTGAAAGAATTTTTTCTTCACTTTTCTATCTACCAGTGCAAGGCTTACGCTTGACAAGCAAGATCAACCTTGACTTGTGGCTACTTCCCAGTTAGGAGGGATGACTGGTTTTGCCGCTGATAGACAGAAAGCTAAAGAAAACCGTAAGAACCGTTCTTTGTTAGCGCTTATATTCAAAGTATTACAGATTTTGAGAATTTGTCAATGGGAGTTTTGATATTCTGCTCCAATCTTCCAATGTCTTTACCTGTGCATAACTTTTTTTAAAAATGTGTTATACTTTTAATACAACAAAATAATATTTTAATATTTTATAAATAAATAATATTTAAAAGTTATCTTATGGAAAATAAACAAAATCATAAAAAAGGTTTTACTCTAATTGAACTTTTGGTTGTAGTCGCAATTATGGGTATGTTGGCGGCTTTAGCTGTTGTTTCTTTAAATAATGCTAGACAAAGAGCCAGAGACGCCAGACGTGTTTCTGATATTAAACAAATTCAGACCGCTTTAGAACTTTATTTTTTAGATAATGCAACTTATCCTGCTACTGATACTACTGATTATGGTTATATTAGTGGTGATTGTTTAAGCTCGGGTGTTGGTTTTGCTGATGATTGTGCGGATACGGTATATATGGCTGTTGTCCCAAACAATCCTAAGCCTTATAACGATGGTGCTACTCCTTGTGCTGAGGAATACTCGGACTATCTTTATACTCGTGACGATACCACAACATATTCTATAAAGTATTGTGTTGGCACTGCTATCGGACAGATAGATGCAGGGACCCATGTAGCCACCCCAGCAGGGATATCAGATTAGATTCGGGAAATTTTTATAAAAATTTATAAATCCGTACCACTAGGGGTACGGATTTTTTATATTTGGAAATTTATTCAAGTTTGGTATAATGGATACATATTAACCCCGTTAGAAATCTACTTAACGGGGCCTGCATAAATATAATATAAACTAACATGACAAAAGAAATTTCTAATGGGGTAAATAAATATAATCTTTCTATATTTCTAAATAAAATTATTGAAGTTGGATGGCTTTTAATTTTTGCGTTTTGCCCAATTTTTTTCTCTCTTGTTTGTTATAGCGATTTTGTAATTAGCCAATATTTTTTATTTTGCCTTTTGACAGAGGTAATTTTATTTTTTTGGTTACTTAAAGTCATTGGAACATTGGAACATTGGAATATTGAAACATTAAAAAGAATGTTTTTTAAAATTAAAAAAATTCTTCCTGCTTTTATTTTTATTATTATCCTTGGGTTAGCAGTTATTTTTTCTCAATCTCCTTATCGCAGTTTTTGGGGGAGTTATTCTCGCAAAATGGGATATTTAACCTGGCTTCATTTTTTCGCTTTTTTCTTGATTTTATTTTTTAATATTAAAAACAATGAACAGATAAAAAGAATTTTGAAAGCTATTTTATTTTCTTCGTTAGTGGTAATTATTTATGGTCTTTGCCAATTCTTGGGATTTGATTTTCTTCGTTGGAGTGAACCAGCTTCAAGGACCTTTCGTATTTTTTCAACTATTGGTCAGCCAAATTTTCTTGGTTCTTGGTTGCTTTTAGTTATCCCAATCATTGTTTGGTTTTTAATACGAGCTTCAGAAAAATTCAAAAAAGATAAAAGCATAAAACAACAAATAATTGGAGCTTTAATTATATCTTTGCTTTTTCTTGCCGTTTTTTCGTTGGCGCTGACTCAAAGTAGGGGAGCATGGGTTGGATTCTTTTTCTCTTTTTTCTTTTTTAGTATTGTTTATAACTTTTTACAAAAACAAAAACGACTTGCGATACTCCTAACAATTTTATTAGCTGTAATCTGCGTTTTTACTATTTATATGAATTTTAATCCTTTGCTTCCAGAATCAAGTGATTCTTTTCTTATCTCTCGTTTCAAAAGTATGACAAATTTACGTCAGTCAATCACAGGTCAGGTAAGGATTAATAATTGGAAAGTAGCTTTAGATTTAATCAAACGGAAACCTATTTTGGGATATGGTTTAGAAACTCAATCTTTTTATTTTGTTAAATATTATAAGCCAGAATGGGCTCTTCTAGAGAAAATAAATATTTACGCTGACCGCGCGCATAATGATTTTTTAGATACACTTTTGGTTTCAGGAATTTTAGGTTTATTTAGTTATTTATTTTTAATTGGTTCTGTTTTTTATTTTGGTTTAAAAAATATTTTTAAAAATAAGTCCCAGTTAACTCTTTTGGCGTTATTATCTGGTTTGTTCGGTTATCTTGTGTCTCTCCAATTCTCTTTCCATGTTATTCCAACGGCTATATATTTTTGGGGATATATGGCAATCATTTTAAAAATAAGCAAGATACAAGATATCAACAATTAGTAATCAACTCCTTTGACATTTGGTTGCTTGACGTTCATCTGTTATTTAGATTTTGTCATTTGAAATTTTAATTCTATATGCGTTTTTTTATAAAGATAATTCTAATAATTTTATTAGTAGCACTTCTATGTGTTTCTGTTTGGTTTTTCTGTCTAAGGGTTTTTTTAGCAGACGCGCATTTTAGGAAAGCGATGCAATATCGCAATGGCAATAACTGGACGGAAACTTTAATGCACTCTAATAAAGTTTTAGCTTATCAACCATATGAGCCATTTTATCAAGCAAATTTTGCGATTAACTTAAAGAATGGTTTAGATTTTTATAAAAGCAAGCCAGCAAAAATTCAGATTCTTGATTTAGCTATTAAAGCAATAAATAAAATTCCACAAAAGAATATGGATTTTAAAATTAAAAAAAATTTAGCTCAAATTTATATGTTAAAAGCTAACTTAACGCAAAAAAAAGAGGACTTTTTGTCATCTGAAAAACTTTTTGTTGATTTAGCTCAAATTTCTCCTAAAATGGCTAGTGTTTATAAAGATTGGTGCCAACTAAAAATTGAACAACAGGATTGGCAAACAGCTTTAGAAATATGTGGGAAAGCATTTTATTTATATCCAGAAATAAAACCAGAAACGCCCAAAGTGCGTCAGGACGCGATTAAATCTGAAATGTCAGAAGTCTATGAAAAATTTGGGCAAATTTATTTTAATTTGGAAGATTACGAAAAATCTGAGCGAATGTATACTCAGGCATTAAAATTAGTACCTCGGGGCCGACCAAATATTTGGAAAAAGATTGCTGATATTTATTACAAACAAGGTGATTTGGATACAGCAATTGGAAAAAATTTGCATGGCATGATATTGTCGCCGAATGACGCCGCATGGCCATTAGCAATTGGATTGCTTTATGAACAAAAAGGAGATATGTCTGAAGCAGAAAAATATTTCGAATCATTTTTGGGGTCAGACCCCATTTCGCATACTCCGCAAACTGGCTTCTGACGTTATTTCCAGGACATTTTTTTAAAAATGGCACGATTTTCTCAATTTTGTTACAATAATTATAATAATCAAAAAAATGGCTAGAAAATTGCGGGGAAAAATTGATGCACCTGGAGCGTTATATCATATTGTTTGTCGTGGAGTTAATCGGTGTAGGATTTTTAGGTCCGTGCGAGATTATAGAAAATTTTTAATGGTTTTCCAGAAAGCAAAAAAATAGATTTGGATTTTATTTATATTCTTATAATC
>Ga0190304_1001148_pt1 | contig 11994 bp, 15 predicted proteins | sample 48700712_MG_FD_161670 | JGI IMG/M metagenome (GOLD analysis project Ga0190304, IMG submission 161670) | Hydrothermal vent sediment bacterial communities from Southern Trench, Guaymas Basin, Mexico - 4870-07-1--2_MG | ecosystem: Environmental > Aquatic > Marine > Hydrothermal vents > Sediment ... | reverse complement strand
CCTTCCTGAACCCCTTGCTGCATCCCTTGCTGTATCCCTTGCTGTATCCCTTGCTGTATCCCTTCCTCTCGTAACTTCATTGCAGTTGTCATAGTTATCTCGCCTCCAGTAATTTTACAGGAAAAGTTGATTCTATGAGATCCCGACTATTTTCTTTTACTTTTTCAATTTCTTTAAATAATTTGTCATGGGGATTTGTTATCTCACTCATACTTTAAATATACTGTAAAGTGCTGTACTTTACAATCACTCAGTGCAACGCACAAAATTATAACTGTGCTGAACTTGCCAAAGTATCTGTTAAAGCCTTTTTAAATCAGGCTCAATAATTATCCGGTAATATATATACGCAAGGCTCCTGCAAGACTAAAATTTTTATATGCTTGCATTATAGTATATTTGAAAAAATTAAACTGCCTTCCATATTCTTCCATTAGAATCTTTCCTTCCATTGAAAGAAGAATAATATCATAATTTATTCTGATTTTTGAACCATTAACTCTAAAAATATCCCACATCCCATTATCATCATATTGAAATGCAAATTGAGATTTACTTTCAGCTAATTCCATCCACATTGTCGATGACGATTCTTTTAACTTAACCAGTAGTTTATCGTAATTATTAGTAAAATCGGGATCGTTATATATCTTTGGATATATCTTTTCTAAAAATCCAATAAGTTGAGAGCTGAATACTTCTTCTTTCAGATAAAAATAATGATACTCTTCATCACTATCATTATGATATATCTCAGGTGGGTAATAAAATTTCTGCTTCATTATATCCTGCAAATCGCTTATTTCCAGTTTTGCTTGATCAGCTTCACTTTTTTTTACAAAAAATCTGGTTACTATTCCAATTGCTAAAAATTGTCCCACTTTGCACCCCGCTTGTTCCCACTTCTCAATTTTATAATCGCCGATTCTGTATTGACCATCCAATTTACTTGTAATAAAAGCAATAACAAAATCCATATTCCGGTTATATTCATCAGGAGAGACAATTAGTGCCGGTCTCATTTTTGAAGATTTAAGATTGGTAAAGGGAAAGGAAACGAGAATTATATCCCATTTTTATAGATCATTATAGATTTCATCCTCTGGATTATCCCACTCAGTGAATGACAATTCAGAAAGCCTCATAATTGCTGATACACCAGGCTGATTTTCTTTGTCTCTAATATAGCCATCTATCAGTTCTTCAATAATGCTGCTTATTGTCTTACCTTCCAGCGAAGCTATGGCTTTTATTGCATTCCTCTTTCTCTCGTCGATACGAACACTCATTACAGACACAGTAATTACCTCACTAAAGCTTTTTGCACTGTGTCTCATTTTCTATTTAAAAATAGTTTTTCTCTAATACATTAACTCTAACCTGGCGGGAAAAAGCCAAAAACAAGCTAAATTTATAGACATCACAAAAGCCTCTCACTACTTGTAGTATAACCTACATTAATACAATAATACGTATAAATTGCTATGTCAAATATAAACACCTTAAAAATAGCGTATTTTGGGATTCAATGTTTAATTAATAGAATTATAGAGAGAACCTCCCCCTCCAATGCTACAGGGGATAAGATTATAATAATGAAGTTATATAAAAAATTTGGAGTAGAATATGATGATATTGCAACAAAACCATCCCCAAAGAAATACAAACGAACTCAGAAATTTTCCTTAAATACCTCTTCCATCCTTATCTCTAAATTCTCAAACAAATCAGATTTTAATATATCCTCCCCGGCATACACAACACCCCTGGAAAATTTCCTGTCTTTTCCCAATGCGAAAGCAGTCAAAGTCCTGTTTAAAGGATCCACAACCCAGTATTCCTTTACCCCTACTCTTTCATAGAGAAAGAACTTATCCTTTAAATCTTTTGAAGCTGTGGAGGGAGAGAGAATTTCAATAATCAGATCGGGAGCACCATTCCCACCTCGATCATCCAGTTTTTTCTTATCACAAAAAACAGAGATATCCGGCTGAACAACAGTTTCCACATCATTATCTGTTTTAAACCCGCCAGGTAAACGTACATCAAATGGTGCTGCATAGACATCACAATCTTTATCGTTTAAATAATGCATAAACAGACCCGAAAAATACATAGAAAGCCTCTGATGCCCTCTCGTCGGCGCAGGGCTCATATCATAAGCTATCCCATTAATAAGCTCCCACCGTTCATCCTCAGGCCATAACAAGTAATCTTTATAGGTAAAGCTCTGGTTTAGCTTTTTTGGTGATGAATGCATATCCCCTCCCTCCTTATAGAAAGATCTGTAATAGAATGTATGAACCAAGCAGTTTTAGTATACAATTAACAACAAAAACATAACTATTTTACAACATAATAGAACAGAATAAAACCACTTTTCTTTAATAACAACAAGTATTATACTAAAAACATCCGGAGGAACCCATGGCAATACCAAAAGAAACAGAAAAACAATATTTTACCTATGCAGAGTACAAAGGAACCCCATCTTTTGAAATATTCCCCAATTTTAAACTTGATCTGTTAAAGGTTTTCGGCTCCGATGAGAAGGCCAGGATGCATGCCCGAGCAGGGACGGAGTCCCGATCAGGGTAACAGAACCATCTCCAAAGAAATACAACTGGGTTTAATTATAAACAAAAAAATGCAGTAAAGCTATTTCTTTCTAACAAAAAGCATAAGAGGAATAGAGGCAACACCAGCAATAAGTTCCCATCTCTCTTCCTCATTAGTCCAGGAAAGATAGTTCTTATATGTAAATGACTGATTAAGTTTTTTTAGGTGATAACTGCATAGATCCTCCTCTTTGTATTATTAATACCGAACCACCAGAGGTATTAAGTCAAGCAACAATCTGGTAGAACGTTGTGAGATGTCTAGAAAAAGCTGGGGTAAATACTTAATTACCTGTATATTACAAGCTCCCTAACTACCCCTGCAATCCGATCAAAATCGCTGTCATTATGTAGTAAAGGTATTCCGTGCTCAATAGCTGTTTGTGCAATTAGTAAATCAACAGTACTTCTTACTATAACTCCGGATCGCCTGCATAAAAAATTTATATACGCTGCTTTTTCGTAGGAATTATGCCCATCTGAAAGTTCATAAAAATCGAGAGTACCTAAATATGCTTTTAATTTATTAAATTCTACCTTATTTCGAGAGCCCTGAAGTATCTCCTGATAAATAAAGCTGTTTATTCCAAAGGGAACAGAACGATCAAGTAACTCCTGAAGTTTTTCGGCAGCACTATTTTCTGTACCTTTCAGGTAATCAATTAGAACAGAGGTATCTACAAGAATCATTCTTCTCTCATTGCTTTATAGTCATATTCTTTATCAAAAAAGATCTGTCCTTTCAAATCCCTAAGATCCCGCCTTTTCCTGTTTTTTACATACTCCTTCAGAGCAGTTTCTATAAGCTCTCTTTTTGTTTTTATATTATCAGAATACCGAAAAGCGTCATCTACAAGTTGATCATCTAAAACGATGTTTGTTCTCATAATACACCTCCATATGTGTATCATAATACACATATTACTAATTGTCCAGCTTAAAAATATCGGGGATTTTAGAGCGGTGTTATATTTTGAACTTTCTAGAGTTTTTTGCGCTGTTTCCCTGGTCGCAACTTTACCTGATCCTTCGCAAGCTCACTACACGGCTATGCAACCTAAGACTTTTTACGCAAGTCTATAATCAATACATTAGAAAAGAAGTATTTTTAAAATAGAAAATGAGATACAGCGAAAAAAGATGATTAATTACTTTATTAGCGATGTTGACTTACTTATTTTATATAATTCATGATATATATTCCCATTGTCTTTCCTGGACAGCTTTTTAAAAAGTACTCTGGCAAGAATAAAAGCTATCCATAAACCCAAACGCCTCATTCCGGCTTCAAAACCGAAAAGTTTGAACATTCCTAAAGATCCTTTAAAAGAATAAAAGTTTTTTAAAGCGTTAAAAAATTCTACTTGTAATTCCCATGGAGACATATTATAAGGCTTAAACACTACATTTACCATATCGTAGTATTGCCAATCCTTAATTATTATTCTGTTTTCTTTTTTAAATTGATCATATAGTGGTGTGCCCGGATATGGAGTTAAAACAGCAGGCTGAAGTTGATATGCGTTAACTTTACTGGCGAATTCAACTGAATTTCTTATGTCTTTTTTTGTATCGTATCTAAGGCCAAGAACTACACTGGCAATAAGTTTGATCTTGTATTTGGACAGCATTTTTCCTGCTCTTTCTATATCTGCTATATTTTGCTTTTTGTTTATATAGTCTAAAGATTTTTGATTCAGAGATTCAATTCCTATAAGAACTCTATTTAGATGAGCATCTCTCAATAAGGCTAATAATTCTTCATCGTCTGCCAAATCTGTTCTTCCAAAGAAAAAAGTTTCTTTAAATATCAGCTTTTTATCAATCATTTTTCTGAGTATCTCTTTTGCCCTTTTTTTATTAGCAGTAAAATTATCATCTTCAAAATTCATATATTTGAATCCCAACTTCTTATACATTTTCAATTCTTCTATCACATTTTCAGGAGTCCTTTGCCTGTAAGGAGAGAACATTCGTGTAGTTGTGCAGAAGCTACAGTTATAAGGGCAGCCTCTTGAAGTCATTACATTTGCACATTTACAGGGGGTCTTAAGTAAACTGTAATCGGGAAAAGGAATTTCGTCCAGATTATCTACGGGTTGAGCATGTATTATCTTCTCTCTGGAATTTCCTTCTACGACATTCGCAATGATTGCTTCCGCTTCACCAACTATTACCTGATCAGCATGTTTGATTACTTCTTCAGGAATACCGGATGCATGTATACCGCCAATAATTACCCGCTTTTTATATTCATTTCTAATAATATCAGCAAGTTCATATGCCCTTGTTGCATTCGACGACATGGTGTAAATACCTATTACATCCGCATCCTTAAAATTTTCCGGTTTTAGGTTCTGATATAATTCTTCGTATACCTTTACATCATGACCACGTTTTTTAAGAATAGCGCCTAAAATTAAAGGTCCTGTAATTGAGTTGGTTCTTCCGTAAAAGGACGACCCCAGCCTATAAATAGATAACCTTCTCATATCAGAAGCAGGGGTTATGAATACAACTTTCAATTTTTTCATATCCTATATTCAACTATACCTATATTAATTTACAGAGGTCTGATCAAAAAGTCAAGCAAAAATACCAGGTAGAGTTTTTTGCGCTGTATCTCTGGTCGCAACTTCCTGTAATTACTAGTCAACTCTAAAAAAATCATATATAATTATTTATGTAGTAAACAGAGGGAAAATTTGGAAAAAGGCATTTTACTTTCAAAGGATCAAAAAACTATCCAGAATGGAAGGGATTCCCTCTCCAGACATCCTATATTAACTCAGCAATATCCATGCCTGTAGAATGGATAGGAAAAACTATCGGGCTTATCAATATCGACAGCACTAATAAATTTGCTTTTACATAGGAAGATGCTTCAAAGCTGAAAGTAATTTAGTCAATCGATCAAAAGTTTTACAATTTTTAAAAGTAATATAGCAATTAAGATTGATATAAAAGACAATGGAATAGGAATGCCTGCAAGACACAAAACTTCATCAGAGTTATCGGGACTGGATCTCGTTGAATCTCTGATATTTCAAATAGACGGAACAATTTCAACAATTATATTCCCCCTGAAACTTAATTAAAAAAAATTACAGGGCAAAGAAAAAACACCCCTGTTTTAAATAAATATCAGGGGTGTAAAATATTTTATTTCCAGTACTTTGCCATTCTGTCTCTTAATGTCTTGCGGTATTTTTCCCAGTCAGTAATTGGTTTTTCAGCAAGACCCTCTTCACATGCAGCTTTAGCAACTGCAATCGCTTCATACTCAATAACTCTTGGATCAAAGGGTTTAGGAACAATATAATCTCTGCCAAAAGTAAAAGTACGGCCATAAGCTTTTTCTACTTCTTCATGAACAGGCTCTTTTGCAAGAGCTGCGAGGGCTTTTGCAGCTGCCATCTTCATACCTTCTGATATTTTTCTGGCACGAACATCCATAGCACCTCTGAAAATAAATGGAAATCCCAGAACATTATTAATCTGATTAGGATAATCACTTCTTCCGGTAGCCATTATTAAATCACTTCTGGTTTCCACTGCAGTTTCATATTTAATCTCGGCCTCTGGATTTGCCATTGCAAAGACAACAGGATTATCAGCCATAGATAAAAGCATTTTTGGAGTAACACAATTAGCAACAGAAAGGCCGACAAAAGCATCAGCACCATTTATAGCTTCTTCCAATGTACGGAGGCTGCTTTCATTGGCAAACTCTTCTTTCTGTACTGTCATCCCCTCTTTTCGGCCTTTATATATTACACCTTTGCTATCACAAATAGTTATATTTTCTTTTTTCACCCCTGCGGCACAAAACATTTTGGCACAGGAAATACCTGCAGCACCAGCTCCATTAAACACTACTTTAAGGGTTTCAAGAGGTTTTTTAATTACCTCGGAAGCATTAATAATTCCAGCTGTACAGATAATTGCCGTACCATGCTGATCATCATGAAAAACAGGAATATTACATTCTTTTATTAATCTCTGTTCAATTTCAAAGCATTCAGGAGCTTTAATATCCTCAAGATTAATACCCCCAAAGGTAGGTTCCATCAACTTTACTGTCCGGATAATTTCTTCCGGATCAAGGGTATCAAGTTCAATATCAAAAACATCCACATCTGCAAATCTTTTAAACAGAACACCCTTCCCTTCCATTACTGGCTTGGATGCAAGTGCCCCTCTGTTCCCAAGACCAAGTATTGCAGTGCCATTGGAAACCACCCCCACAAGATTTCCTTTTGCTGTATAGGTATAGGCTAATTCCGGTTCTTTTTCAATTTCCAGAACAGGTGCTGCTACACCTGGGGTATAGGCCAGAGCAAGTTCATCAGCTGTCTGGCAGGGCTTGGTAGCTGTAACCTCAATTTTACCTGGCTTCCCATCAAGGCAATGATAGTTCAGTGCTTTTTGTTTTAAGTTATCCATTTTCTACTCCCAGTTGAATTTATAGTCCAGATTCCATCGATCTCTAAGTTCTACCATCTGTTTTTGCAATACAGGAGGCACAGGGCAACCATGTTCTTTTCTGTACTTCCAGGCATCCCATTCTTTTTCCCCTGCTGTCCATATACGATCCGAACCAGGGGCTTTCTCAGATTCCCTTAATTTTCTCATAATGGTACCTGCTATGGACTTAAAAATTGGAAGTCCCAGAAAATTATCAATATTAATAGCAATAAAAAAATGTCCCAGAGGATAGGGTATTCTATTACCTTCTTCATCAAATCCATTCAGATCCTTAAGAAAAGAACCTCCCTGAAGAGCCGCCGATAATACCTCAACAACTGTTGCATATCCATAGCCCTTAAATCCTGCAGTTTCTTCACCCAGTCCCCCCAGAGGAGCCAGTGCAGCCTTGCCCTTTGTAAGATCAACTAAAATCTGTTCTGTATCTGTTCTTGTCTTACCGTCCCTGCTGATAACCCAGCCTGGAGGTATCTCCTTTCCGACACGATTGTACATCTCAATTTTACCTCTTTGGGAGACTGAAGTTGCACAATCAAGAATAAAAGGAAACTCTTCATCTGTAGGAAAACCAATTGTAAGGGGATTGGTTCCGAGCATATTTTCCACACCATGGGTTGGAGCTATTGATGGCCGGGCATTTGTTCCTGTTATTCCTATCATTCCGGCATCCGAGGCCATAGAAGCCCAATATCCGGCAATTCCATAATGTGTGGAATTTCTAACAGCAACCATACCCATTCCATATTTTTTTGCTTTTTCAATAGCCATATCCATAGCTTTTTTTGAAACGACATGCCCCATACCATTATTTCCATCAAGAACAGCAGTAGTTTCAGTTTCCTTAATGACATCGATTTTAGTTTTAGGATTTAATATTCCCCAGTCTATTCTATCCAGATAGATTGGTTTCAACCGCCCGATACCATGAGAATCAATTCCTCTTTTGTCTGATTCTATAAGTACATCACCTATGATATCTGCATCCTCTTCGGGAATTCCGGCAGAAACAAGACAATTTTTCATAAATTTTTCCAGTAAATCGAATTCGACCCACTCGCATCCATCATATGCATCAGCATATCCCATAATTTATCTCCTTTAAAATTATATATTATTACTCAAAGCTGGAATAATATTTATTCCGGCTTCTTCAAAATCAGGACAAACATTATTATCCGGCATCCTGTCAGTTACCAGAATATCTACCAGATCGAGAGAAGCTGTAAAAAAACTGGTTACTCTGGCAATTTTTTTATAATCTGCAACGAGTATAATCTGACCTCGTGTACGTTCCATCATCCATCGTGTTAGAGCAGCCTCCTGGGGATTAGGAGATGTTATTCCAGATTTAAGACTAATTCCATCCGCACCTATCACAGCTTTGGCAGGCATTATCTCATCCAGGACACGAAAGGCAAAATCACCCACAGTACATCCCGATTGTCTCCGGAATTGCCCCCCGAGCAAAATTAAATCAAGGGTAGAATCTTCCGGTAAAGACAGGGCTGCTGCAATATTATTGGTAACTACATGAACATCCTTACGATGTGCCAAATGCAGAATAACCTGAAGGGTTGTTGACCCCCCATTAATAAACACAGTCTCACCATCTTCAATTAGTTTCGCTGTTACCCGACCGATAGCTTCCTTGGAAGATCGATTTGCCTGGTTTTTTTCACTATAAAGAGATTCTCCCATTACATAATGAATTTTTATTGCACCCCCGTGAGTTCTTTCCAGTCTTCCCTTTTTTTCGAGAATATCCAGATCCCTTCGTATGGTCATATCTGATACAAGAAAAAGCTGACTGAGGTCATCAACCCTGACAGAACCATCAGAATCAAGCATTTCCAATATTTTTTCCCGTCGTTTAGCGGGGATTAAATTGTTACTCATATAAGCTCCATATGTTTATAATAGTTAGTTTTTACCTACTTGTCAAGTGTTTTATAACATTTTCTACCAATTCCAAACATATACAAACACACAATAGCTCAAAGACATTATATTCAAAATTTTCCTTGACCCCTCAGCATATCTGATTTAGTCTATTAACAGAGGGGTATTCAATGGAAAAAACTTTAGCAATAGTTTTAGGTGGCGGCAAAGGAACAAGACTCTTTCCACTTACAAAAGAAAGAGCAAAACCGGCTGTACCTTTTGGAGGAAAATACAGGCTGGTTGATATTCCAATTTCAAACTGCATTAATTCAGACCTGAAACAAATCTACATACTTACTCAATTCAACACAGCATCGCTCCATAATCATATTTCAAATACTTATATTTTTGATGTTTTTACCCAGGGATTTGTAGAAATTCTGGCAGCAGAACAAACCTTTGAAACAACAAGCTGGTATGAAGGAACTGCAGATGCTGTAAGAAAAAATATGAATCATTTTAGAGGCCAGCATCCTGATTATTATGTCATTTTATCCGGAGATCAGCTATATAGAATGGATATTCAGGATATGATAGATAATCATATTAAAAGTGGAGCCGAAGTTACTATTGCTTCCACACCGGTTACAAGAAGAGATGCAGAGGGATTAGGAATTGTCCAGTGTGATAAATCAGGAAAAGCTTTATCTTTTCTGGAAAAACCTGCTGCAGATATGGATATTTCCAATCTAAAATTTGACCAGTCTCTTCTGGAAGGGGTGCATAACATAAACCCTAAAGAAGAATTCATGGCATCCATGGGAATATATGTTTTTAATGCAAAAGCCATGGAGGAGCTTCTGAATAATGACTTTGTAGATTTTGGAAAGGAAATAATTCCGGATGCAATAACAGAACGCCATGTTAATGTCTATCCGTTTACAGGTTTCTGGGAGGATATTGGAACAATAAAATCATTTTTTGAATCAAATCTTGATATGGCATCCCTTACTCCTAAATTTAATTTTTATGATGAACATAGTCCAATTTACACTCACAGAAGACATTTACCGGCCACAAAAATGAATTTCTGTACAATATCCCAATCACTTGCAGCAGAAGGAAGTATAATTACAAATGCCTCTATAGTTAATTCGGTTATAGGTATACGAACAATAATCGAATCAGGCGCAAATCTCGACAGCGTATACTGTATGGGCGCAACATTTTATGAAAAACATAAAAACAAAACTTCCAAACCTTGGTATTGGAAGGGGTTCAATGATAAAAAAATCAATAATAGATGTGAATGCAAGAATTGGTGATGGATGCCGAATAGGAGTGGATCACAGAGAACGTAAAGATGGTGAATATGATAATTACTGGATTGTGGACGGAATTATTATAATACCCAAAAATGGAATTATTCCGGCGGGTACAAACATTTAAGTGTTTCAACAATTTGCTTGTCTGAGCCAGCCATTTGCAGGTCGGTCATTTCTTTTAATGAAAACCACCCTGTCCTGCTGTGCTCTCTAAGAGTCAGTTCCTCTGATACCAGATTAACGAGATATCCAAATATCTCAAATTCCCTGTCCCGGTTTGTAAACGTTCCGCTGCAAATTCTTTTTCCCACTTTTATTTCCACATTAAATTCTTCTTTATACTCCCTTGTTAATGCTTCCCTGGGAGTTTCGCTTTCTTCTGCCTTTCCACCGGGGAATTCCCAACTTTCTCCTATTGAAGTTCCGGGGTTTCGAAGAGCTAATAAGAATTTATTATCTTTTAATATTATTCCTGCTGTAGAAATTAACATTTTATAAAAAAAGGACACCAGGAAAGAGGAAATGCAGGCAGGCAGCGACCACTGCAGCAACACCAACAATTGATGAATGTTTTACAAAGATATTATCCATTTTCTTTAAGAATCCTTTTGTCTCCACATCATCACTATCGCTATGCAGATATTCGGTAAGGAGAGTAACCCCGGATATAAGAAGAGTGAGGGAAGGTAATAAGTCACCTACAATAATTACATCACCTTTGAAAACACTGATAAGTTTTAATATCCCTATTAAAAAAAGCGAAATTATGAAACCAATACGAAGACTTTTCTTATTATAAATAAATTCACGAAAAGTTAGAACTGATGGGAATTTCTCTGAAAAATAAGGCGCAGCCAGTACCAGACCACTGAGCAAATTAAAACAAACAGCCAAACAATAAAATTGTACCATAATAACTCCATTTCACTGAAAGATAATCAAAAGCAAACCAAAGGTCAATACAGCTTTTTGCGATGTGTGACCTTTTCTACTTTTAAAATACTTCTTTTCTAATAGAATAACTACTTTTTTCTTGACTGGCAAGGCTGTTGGTGTTATCAAACTTATGATAATAATAACCGGCGAACTACTGCAAGATCGACTGGACAGACCTCCAAAGGCGCTGCCAGGGTTTACTGTAACAAGCTTTACAAAGATATCATTCATATAATGGAAGTATCTGAACAAATCAACAGATTAGAATCTGAAATTTCTCAACTTGAATTGGAATTGAACCAAAAAAAATAGAATTGGCCTCTCTGCATTAACCGGAACATTTCCCGGAGTGGTTGTATCATGATTTATTCCAGGATCCGGAGGTGGCAGTTGCTGCTATTTCCGGCTCGTTAACTGACAATCTTCCCGACCTGCATCCCTATGACAACAAAGCACGGAACATTGTCTGTTTTTTTAATAGCAGAGTAAAGAAGGAGAACTTTTATAGACTTTGTGGAACCTGTGAAGCCGGTGCGGCGGATAACCATCTGGGAGTAGTAGATTTCCTAAATAATATCCTTAAAAACTTCAACCAGATCTGATTCGTTCTCTTTGAGTATCTTAAAGAGATCCTTTCTCCACTTTTTAAGCATCTTTTTGAAATGGAATAGTCCTGTATGAAGCTCATGTACCGAAGAGGTGTTGCTATTATTTTGAAAGCTTTGATAATCTTGCCCTCAGAGCTT
>Ga0190304_1001147_pt1 | contig 11996 bp, 8 predicted proteins | sample 48700712_MG_FD_161670 | JGI IMG/M metagenome (GOLD analysis project Ga0190304, IMG submission 161670) | Hydrothermal vent sediment bacterial communities from Southern Trench, Guaymas Basin, Mexico - 4870-07-1--2_MG | ecosystem: Environmental > Aquatic > Marine > Hydrothermal vents > Sediment ... | reverse complement strand
AAAGGAGAAGACAGATTTGCTGAAGAGGCAAAGAATTCAAAAGAATATTATGAAAGATTAGTTGAATATGATAAGAAACTTAAAGAGTTAACTCAACCTATTTGGGAAGAAGAATATAAAAAGGCCGATTAAAAAATTAATTTTAAATTTAAAGCAAAAAATTATGTCAGATTTAATTAGAAAAACAATTTTAGCTGGCTTGGGCGCTTTGGCTTTAACTCGTGAAAAAGCTGAGAAATTAGCTAAAGATTTAGTTAAACGAGGCGAATTAACAAAAACCGAAGAGGCAAAATTTGTTAAGGATTTAATGAAGAAAGCAGAGAAAAGTAGAGTTGAGGCAGAAAAAAGAATTGAAAAAATAGTAGAAAAAACACTGATAAAGCTGAATATTCCTACTCGCAAAGAATTAGACGCTTTAAAGGCAAAAATTGATAAGTTGGCTAAGAAATAAGAGAAATATTATTTAAATAGAGTTTAAGCGCAAAGCGCAAAACTCAAAGTGCAAAGCCACAGCGTAAAGCTTAAAGCTAATTTATTCAAATCCTAAATTCAACCCCGAACCATATGAGATACGGGGTTGTCCAGAACCACTAAAGGATTCTGGACGCCCAGTACCCTTCAGTGGTACTGGGCGGGGTTGCCCAGAACCCAAGATGGTTCTGGGCAAAATCACAAATTCTAAACGTTTGTAATTTTGAATTTGGGACTTGTTTGTAATTTGTAATTTGGAATTTGGAATTTCAAGATTGTAGCTTTACGCTTTGCACTGTAGTTTTGAGTTTTACGCTTTAAGCTTTGAGCTTTTTATAGTATGTTCAATCTTAGAACCTGGAATCAGATTAAGCGAAGCAAGCAAATTGTCTCTGTTTTAGTCAAGTATGGCTTAGATTATTTTATTGACCAAGCAAAAATAAGTTTTTGGTTAAAGATAAGAAAGAAATCAAAAAGATTTCAAGAACTAACCCCTCCTAAAAGATTACGCCTCGCTTTGGAAGAGTTAGGTCCAACTTTTGTTAAATTTGGTCAGATTTTAAGCACTAGGCCAGATTTTTTGCCTCCAGATTTTATAAGAGAATTAGAAAAACTCCAAGATGAGGTTCCTCCTTTTAGTAGTTTCCAAGCCAAAAAAATTATTGAAAAGGAATTAAACAAATCACTGGAAGAACTATTTAAAAAATTTGAGACAAAACCAATTGCTGCTGCTTCTTTAAGTCAAGTTCATAAGGCGATTTTGCCCAATAATGAAATTGTAGCCGTAAAAGTTCAAAGGCCGGATATTAAAGAAATAATTGAATTAGATTTAAAAATTTTAGAAAACTTAGCTGGGTTTTTAGAAAATCGTCTTTATAATGGTTGGGTTTATCAACCAAAACTAATAGTGACCGAACTTAAAAAAGCAATAGAAAGAGAAATTGATTTTATTAATGAGGCTTATAATTTTGAAAGATTTAGAATAAATTTTAAAGACATTGAATATATCAGGGTGCCCAAAATTTATTGGGAAATGTCAACTTCTAAAGTTTTGACTATGGAATTTATAAAAGGGACGAAAGTTGATGAAATTACTCAAGAAAAATACAAAAATGTTTTTGATGCAAAGAAAGTTGCTAAGCGAGGCGCTCAAGCAATTCTTAAGCAAATTTTAGAAGATGGATTCTTTCATGCTGATCCTCATCCGGCTAATATTTTGATTCAACCGCCGGCTACTATTGTGATGTTGGATGTCGGAATGGTTGGTTATTTGGACAAAGAAACAACTTTCAAGATAGCAGAATTTATTCAGGCAATTATTGATAAAAATTTAGAGCAGATTATAAGTTGTCTCCAAGATTTAGGTGTAGTTATTAAAGAAGTTGATGAAAATTTGTTTCGGCATGATTTGAAAGAATTACTTGACCGTTATTTTGGAATTCCTTTAAAACGTTTAGAAATTAAAAAGATCAGTGAAGATATGCTAAAAGTAATGGTAGAACATCATTTATCTTTGCCTTCTAGTTTTGTTTTGATGCTAAAAGCCCTTTCTATGGAAGAAAGCATCGGCAAAAAACTTGATCCAGATTTTGATATGATTTCTACGGCGAAACCTTTTGTTAAAAAAATTTTGCGAAAAAAATTTATGCCTCAGGAATTGTTGAAAAAAAGCAGTATTTTATTTCAGGAAAGTATTGAATTAATTGAAGAGTTGCCTGGAGATTTGATTAAGATTTTACATAAAATTAAAGAAGGTGAATTAAAATTTAATTTTGAACACCGAGGGCTGGAAAAATTGATAACAGAAATTAACCGTTCCAGTAATCGGATTTCATTCAGTTTAATTATTGCTGCTTTAATTATTGGCTCTTCTTTGGTTTTGCAACAACGAGTTGGTCCTTTTATTTTTGGTTATCCAGCAATAGGAATCATTGGATATTTAATTGCAAGTTTTTTTGGTTTATTTTTAATAGTTTCAATTTTAAGATCAAATAAGTGGAAGTAAAAATATGAAAACAGCGGCTATATTGCCTATATTTAATGAAGAAAAAACAGTTGCTAATGTGTTGTCTGTTTTACTTAAAGCCGAGCAATTGGACGAAGTAATAGCTGTGGATGATGGTTCTACGGATAATAGTTTAAATATTATAAAAAATTTTCAGTCAGATAAATTAAAAATAATTCATTTAAGAGAAAATTTAGGAAAGAGTAGCGCAGTGAAAATTGCTGTTGAAAAAACCACGGCGGATATATTACTTTTTTGCGATGGTGATTTACATAATTTTACTATTCAGCATGTTAATCAACTTTTAGAACCATTAAAGAGAGGTGAGTGTTTAATGACAGTTGGAATTAGAGATAGGGGAATAATACATAATGTGTTTGCTAAAAGATTCGGGCCTTTACTATCAGGCGAAAGAGCGTTACCTAAGAAAATTTTTACAGAAGTCATAAAGCATCCTTTAATGAAGGGTTATGCTATGGAACTTGTATTAAATGATTATTGTATTAAAAATAATATTCCAATAAAAAGAATGATATTAAAAGGAGTTAGACAAACTATGAAGCCCTATAAAAATAAAAACGGCGTAATGCTTTTAGCAAAAGAAATTTTTGAACTTGCTTTAGTGTTTATAAAATTAAAATATTATCGATAAAGAAATTGCTAACTGCTTTATTTTTTACTGGCATTAGGATAGGTGAGAGGGAGTTCTAGTCAAGAAATTAAAAATGAAAAATGTTATCAAAGAAATTTCGAGGGAACTAACAAAAAAGACCATCAAGACAAAAGAAATAAAATCAACAAGACAAAATAAATAATAAGATTAAAATTTTATGACAAAGAGTAGGCAATTAAGAATTGGTTTAGCCTTAGGGAGTGGTGGGGCAAAAGGGTTAGCGCATATCGGTGTGATTAAAGTTTTGGAAAAAAATAATATTCCGATTGACTTTATTGCTGGTTCAAGTATTGGTGCTTTAATCGGCGGTTTTTATTCAGCTACTAAAGATATTAAGCGGATTGAAGAGATAGCCCTTAGTACTAACTGGCGACAATTATTATCTCTAATTGATCCTTCTTTACGACGAGGATTAATTAAGGGCGAGAAAATAAAGAAATTTATTGAAACACATATCGGGAAAGTAAAATTTCGAGATTTGAAAATTCCGCTTTCCGTGATAGCAACCGATTTGAGAACAGGAGAAATAATTCCTATCAATCAAGGCGAAGTGGCTTCAGCAATTAGAGCAAGTATTTCATTTCCTTTGATTTTCAAACCAGTGGAACGGGAAGGCAGATTACTGGCTGATGGCGGCTTATCTTTACCAATACCAGTAGAGGTTGTGAATAAAATGGGAGCAGGATTGGTGATAGCAGTTAATTTGGATGCTGATTATTTTACTAATAGGAGCAACAATAAAACTGGTCTGGGTTTTTATGAAATTGCTAGCAATTCAATCAACCTTTTATGCTACCATCTTGCTCGTTGGAATGTTAAAGACGCTGATGTTGTTGTTGAGCCTAAGTTGAGTATAAAGATGGGGATTGTGCATTGGAATAAATTTTTAGACGGCAGAGATATAATTTTAGCCGGTGAATTGGCTATGAAAAAGAAACTACCTCAATTACAAAAATTGATTTATCAGAAAAGTAAAGACAGTTTGATGAGTAAGCACTCGGAGCTTAAGAGATAGAAAATGATAATATTTTTAATAGCATAAAAAAATTAAGGAAGGTATTTGCCTTCCTTAATTTAATTTATTTTCTACATCCTCTATTTCCGCTCTTAGCTCGGAGAGACGGCTCTCAAAAACTTTAGACGAGATTAATCTTTCTTTAACTAGAACCAACAAAGCTCTGGCCATAGTAGTATCTCCCTCTATTGCAATTTGACGAATGACTGCCAATACAGCTTTAACAAATCTAAACTCCGGATTTGATGCATTTTTAGCAAGTTGAGAAATATTGTTCAATACTCTATCTACATCTATTCCGTTATATTTTTTTGGTCCTAACATTATTCTCCTCATATTATTCTCCTCCTTTTTTGTTTTTAAAGTGTGAATATATATAACCAATATAACAAAAATTGAATTTATTTTATCAAAAATTTTTAAGAAAGAAAAGTTTTTGTGTAAAAGAATTAGCAATTGGCAATTGGCTGTTGGCAGTTGGCAATAAAAAGGATATTTATAGATACTTATAGAAATTTATTGTTTATTGTTTATTAACGAGTTAACGAGTTAACGGGTTGAATATTAAAAATCCGAAATCCGAATTTCGAATTTCGAAATCTTCACCCGCCCAAGTTTTGTTTCACAAAATTTGGGCGGGCAGGCAAATTCGAATTTTCAAATGACCAAACGTTTAAAACGAATATCCCACCCCCTCCTATTTCCTCCCCCTCCCAGAGGGAGGGGGAGAATTAAGGTGGGGGGAATAATAATAATCAAGCCGTTACCAAATTGGTTAGCGATTATATTTAAACTAAAAACCCAGAGAAAACCGGTTATTAATATTCCAACCCAGCACCGCTTTGCTCAAAACGTTCTTTAGACAAGAGGAACAAAAAGGTCTTTTAGATTTTTTTGCCACACTTAATCAAGGTAAAAGTGGTGCTGGGTTGGAATATTTTATTTGAGTTATAAGTTGTTTAAAATTCATTGTTGCCAAAAATTGAGTTTAGCAAAAAAAGTTTCTTATTAAAATTTCTCAATTAAGAGAAGAGATTTTTTAAAAATATCTTTATTATGAAATTGATTCTTTTTAAAATTAAAAAGCGAGCCCATTGACTCGCTTTTTTACTTAAATATTTTTTCTTATCTTATTTTTCTCTCCTTCCTTCAACCTTCCTTCTGCTTCCCACTGCAAATATTGAGTAATAGAAAATCCCAAGAATTCCGGCTATCAATCCTACCAATACTCCTATTTTTATATTAAACAAAATCCAGAATACCCCTCCCCAGAAAAGGGAAAGGCATAGAAAGACAAAAAGTACGTTTTTTCTCATTCTTTACCTCCTCTTTTTAATTATTTATTTGCAGAACTTACAGTTAATATAACATAAAAAACTAAAAAAGTCAAGACCTATTAAGCTTGAATATATAATTTGGGATTTATTTGACTTTGTTGAGACAGGGAAGAGGAAGGGTTGCAATTTAGATAGAAGTGTGTGGTGCGGGGTTACCTTGATTTTTTTGAAATTTATGGTATAATTCAAGTAAATAGTAATTAAAAAATAAAATAAGGAAGGAGGTGAAAAGAGATGAGAAGAAAATTTGTATCTCTTGTTTTTCTCGTTTTTTGTTGGGTTATTTCTGCGGTGGCTATTGAAATTGCTCAGGTTGGGAAGGTTGTTGCGCCTCATTCTAATACCAATCAAGAATTTCTAATTTTGATTTCAGACAATTTCTGGCAGGTGTCGGAAGTGCAGGAAGCGGTTGGCCAATGGCAGGAGGATCTCTTTCGACATGTTCAAGTTGGCAGTCGGGTATTTGCAGTCACGCCTTGTTTCAAGGATAACTATTATGGGACAGGCGGTGACCTCGAAGCTTCTGAACAAATTCGCAATTTTCTTTCTCAGCAATACTGGGAGAAAGGTATTATTGGAGCAGTTCTTATTGGAGATATTGCATTTATTCCGATGTGGTATAGGCCTTATATTGATGGCTGGCTTTCAGAAGGACCATGCGAGATTTTCTTCGCTGATCTTGATTATGATTTCTCGTCTCGGCTAAAATGGGAAGCAAGTTGGAAGTATCCCGATCAAGGAACCTGGTATTTTGATTTTGATGTTGAAGATGGTTTTCCTTCTTATGATGGAAAGCCAGAAATTTGGGTTAGTAGAATTATCCCGCCAGTTCGAGGGATGTTGAAGAAAACAGAAGAAGGAAAATGGCGATGGTATGATCCTGGTTTTGAAGAAAGAATTGAAATGCTTCTAAGGTTTTTCGAAAAAGACCACGAATACTGGCAGCAAGGAAATGAGTATTGTGATTTGGCTTATTTTATTGAAGAGGAAATTGATGGCTGTGACGACTATTGGTGGCCAATTTTTCCAGAAACCTGGGTTGAGAGAAGAATTTGGTGTTCAAATTGTAATTCAAAGGAGGATTATTTCAATTTGCCAGAGACAAAATTGATATATTTTTCTGCTCATGGTAGTTCGTTTGGAATAAATATGTGCCCTGAATCTCCTAATCCCGATGATATTTCTTTGTGTTCTTCTCCAGACATTTACTATAATTCAACGCCAGTGGATGTTGTAATTGCCGATTCCTGCAATACCTTCAAATTTTCTGATGGAGAACTTTCGGTTGGCCAAGCATTTATATTTGGAGACTCTGATGTAGTAAGTGGAATCGGATTGGGGGTGGCTGGTTGTGTCGGAAAATTCGATTCTCGTCCTTATTCTTCAATTCTTCCATTCGGAGAGATTTGGAAAGGAGCAACCTCTTGGACTGGTAGTTGGAATGGAATAGAATTCGTGTTGATGGGCGACCCATTTGTTTGGGTTGCTAAAAGAATTTTTCTCGGTGAGCATTATTACTTCGAATACAATCCTTTTGATTCAACCTGTTTTGCTTGTAGTGCTGCAATTAAACCGTTGACGCTGAAAGTTGAAGATGATATTCTTTCTCTAAACTTTCAATGGCCTGGAAGTATAAATCCAGTTGATATTTATGTTGGAGTTGATGCTCGAAATTCAATGGGTTATTTTTTTGTCTGGACTTCTTCTGGAATTATTTGCTGGGACGGAAATTTAAGCTCTCTCTCGCCCTACAAAAAAGAATGGGTAAGGGGAGTGTATAAAGAGCTGTTTTCGGGTTCTTTAGAGGATCTTCCAAGCGGGAATTATGATGGCTGGGTATTGGTAGTTCCGGCAGGTATTGATATGAGTACTTTTTCCTTTGAAAGCTCTCGCTATTTACTCTACCATTGGTACTGGCAAAAATAAATTTTTTTGGCATCTCTAAACGGCACATCTAAAAGAGTGCCGTTTTTTTATTTTAATTAAGTTTTCCACAATTTGGATTTGATTGAAATTTTAATTTTTATTAAAATAAAAGAAATAAAAATTAAAATAAAAGAAATAAAAAAAACTATGAAAAAATTAATTGTCTTTTTTGTCACTTTATTTGCCTTTGGTTCAATTCCTTTTTTAACTTCGGCTTGTTCCGTGTTGTTTTCCGGTATTGATTGTGATCCTTCAAGTCACAAGATTAATTTTACGATAAAGACTTATATTGCCGGTGACGGAATTGATAGATATAGTATACATGCCAATCAGCATGATATTACCAACGAGATAAGTTATACTGCAACCGATTTAGGAGGAGGATGGTGGCAGTTTGATTGTGTTTGGTCTAGTTCTTCTATTGAGCCAGGAAATAATTATACATTTAAAGCAGAGATTTGGACCACTAGTGGTAAATACTGTAAAGAAGATGATGTTTGTGTGTCCTGTGCAGGATGTGCGGATAGAGATAGGTTTTCTGATTTTGATCTTCCTGGTAACGGCTGGATAGGTTGGCGAGGACAAATTGTTAAGTGTGTAGATAATAGTGTAATCGTTGCAAGGGACAACAAAGGAATTACTGGTTTAAGGGTTTATATGGATAGGCAAGGCAACGATAGAGAGGTTATATGGATTGGAGGGACTAAATTTACTTCTTCTGATTATTCATCATCTGGGTGGGTTGATGGTGTAACTTGGCATGATTTTCGTGGAACTATGGAGCAGTACATTGAAATTCACTGTCCTAACAATCAATTTTTGAAAGGATTTAAATTTGTTCGTATCCGTGATGGTGATAGTGATGAAGATGGTATTGCTTTTCAATATAAATGTGGAACTTTGAATAGTTCTGGCGGAAGTTGGGGATGTGATTGTACTGCTGTTGGTGGTTCAAATATGAGATGTGGAAATAATAGTTTATTTTCTGGTTGGTGTCTTGTTAATGAAGAGGCACTGAGTGGAGGAAGCAAGAAATGGGATGATTCAGGAACTTTTACAATTGGCTCAAATGAAGTTTTTTCTGGTCTTGGTTGGTTATATGATTATAGCAGCGGAGGGGATAAAGATTACTTTTCTTTTAATTTTAGATATCAGGAAGTAACTCCTCCGCCAGCGCCAAACGTTACAATCAAGGGTCTAGTTTATGACCAAAATGGTGATGGAATAGGTAATGTAACTTTAAATTTATGCGGTGCTGGGAGTGCTACAACTAATTCTAGTGGTTATTGGGAGAAAAGAAATGTTAATTCTGGAAGTGGTTTTTGTGTCAGAATTTCTTCTGGAATTCCTCAAGGAAGTACGGTAAAAGCAGTAAATAACACTTCTTGTCATAGTAATGCTTCAACTTATGAATGGCAGATTGCAGGAGAAAACAGATTTCAAGGCTGTGGTTACAATGATGAGCGTTCCTGGGACAGGGCCTCTGATAGCGGTTATGATTTTGTAGTTGAGCGTCCTACTGGCTCCTTATCTATTACAATTAGAAATGCCTCTTGCGACCTGTCAAATAAAAAGATTACATTTACAGTGGAAACTCAAGAGGATGGATTTGAATCTTTAGATGGAGGCTATATAAAGATTGATGGTGAGGATGTTACCTCTAATCCTAACCTCGATGATGATTGTACTTGCACTGGTTCACCACAAGAAGGAAACAAGGCCTGCACTCACTATTTTACTTGGTACAATCCGAGCTTAACTGCAGGAACGCATAATATTGAAGCAAAAATATGGGCTAGCAACAAGACTGCAGTAGATACAGCATGGGTTACTTGCGGAACCTACCAATGTAAAAGATGTTCAGGTTCGAATTGTGTAACTCAAACTTTTTCCTCTCCTTGTTCTGATGAGTGTCAAACAGATAGTGATTGCGGTGGCGGAACCTACCAATGTAAAAGATGTTCAGGTTCGAATTGTGTAACTCAAACTTTTTCCTCTCCTTGTTCTGATGAGTGTCAAACAGATAGTGATTGTGAAGATTGTAATTGTGGTCCTTGGATAGACCAAGGGTGTGGTGAAAATAACTGTACTCCTATTAGAATGTGGCAGACAAGAACTTGTACTCCTCCTGGATGTCGGGCTGAAGAACGGTGCGTTTCAGACCCGAGTTGCAATCCACCCGAAATCAATATTAGTGGCTGTGATTGCCCTGAAGGTGGAGGAGATTTTACTATCACAGCAACTGCCTCGCATTCTTTAGGAATAGATACAATTGAAATTATGTATAAAGAAGATAGTGAGAGTTCTTGGCATCTTGCTAATTCGTGTTATAACACTAATATTTGCAATGGAACAATTACTGGTGAAGCAGGAAAGAGTTATGACATTAGAGTATATGCCGAAGCCAATAGTGGTTCTTCTGATTATAAGAACTGCTCAACCACTTGTCCTGAACCAACTTTTCAATGTACTGGTTCTCTTCCTGCTCATTCCTCGCCTTGGGGAAGTGATGAAAATCAAAATTTAACTGAAGATTTGCCTTGGCAGTATTCTGATTCTGATACTTCAAGGAAATGCGAGTTTCATTGTAATACTGGTTATAGTTGGAATGGTTCAAGTTGTATAGCAGTTCCGCCAACTTGTAGTATTCATTTTATTCCTTCTAGTATTGAATTGGGTGAATCTTCAACTTTGTCTTGGAACTCTAACAATTGTACTAGTGCTAATCTTCAATGTTCTGGGGCAGGTATAAACTGGTCAAATAGTTCTTGTTCTGGTTCTCATAGTTTTACTCCTTCAGCAACAAGTACTCTATCTTGTAGTTTCACTCCAAGTGGGCCAGGGGGAAGTAATAGTTGTTCAGCCAATTTGAATGTTATTCCGCCTCAACCTCATTTGACATTAAATATTGACCCTTCAGAAATTAAGCTTGCTCAGTCGGCAACTATTTCTTGGTCAACAGAAAATTGTTCTTCTTGCACTGCTTCAGTTGAACCGAATTGTCCTGAGTGTAATTGGCAAGGTTCTAAACCTATCTTGGGCTCACAAAAGGTTAGGCCTGAAAATCCAGGAACTTATACTTTTACCTTGACTTGTTCTGGCGAGAATGGTTCAACTTCAGAAAGTGTAATTTTGAAAGTTTATCGTATTCCTTGGTGGGAAGTTTTGGCTTCCAAATTGATTGGTGTTTTCAAGTAGGGATAGGTAGGGAGTAGGGGATACCTTAATTAAGTGAATTTTCCAAATTCCAATTTCCAAATCACAATTAATATCCAATGACTAACCCTGAACCACGTAGGGTTCAGGGTTGCCCAATACCCTTTAGTGGTATTGGGCAAAATTCCAATGATCAAAACTTATAATTTAAACTCCTAGGTTATAGAAAAGACAAAACAATTCGGTCATTTGGTCATTGGGTATTGAATATTAATTGGAAATTGAGATTTGGAATTTGGAATTTCTAAATTTTGGTCATTCGGTCATTGAACATTGGAGTTTAATTGAAAATTGGAGTTTGAGATTTGGGATTTTAAAATTGTAGGGTTAGCAATTACAAATTATTAATTTAATTTTAATATGCTTAAAAAGAAAGATTTTATTTTTTTTATTATTTTAGTTATTTTAGCAGTTGCTTTGATTGTTTCAATAGAAACGGGTGGTTTTAGTAATAATCCTTTTTCTAAGCCAAATGAATCGTTAGCAGTTAAAAGAGCAATTGAATTTGTCAAAACTCAAGTGCCACCAAAGACAAAAGTAGAGTTAAAAGAGGCAACTTATCAAAATGGCTTATATCATATTAAATTTTCAGTAGAAGAAAAGGAATTTGAGGCCTATATTGATAAAAAAGGCGAATTGCTCTTTCCTTCAGCTATTTCTTTAAAAAAGGAATTGGAGAAGAAAAAAATTGTTAAAACTGATAGACCGGAAGTCAAATTATTTACAATGGCTTTTTGTCCTTTTGGCAATCAAGCCGAAGAAGCAATTAAACCAGCCATTGATTTATTAGAGAAATTTATTGATTTTGAACCTCATTATGTTATCTATAGCAATTATGGGAAGCCTTTAGAGAATTTTTGCTTAACTAAAAAAGGCGAATATTGCTCAATGCATGGCAATCAGGAGCTTCATCAAGACATTAGAGAGCTTTGTCTTTTTAAATACCAGAAGGACAAATACTGGCAGTTTGTTGAAGAAGTTAACAGAGAGTGTAAGCCAAACGATGTTGATGAATGTTGGCTGGGAATTGCCAAAAAATTAGGAATTGATTCTGAAAAAATCTCTAATTGTCTCAAAGACGAAGCAGTTGCTTTGCTAAAGCAAGAAGTTGAATTGAATGAGGAATTTGAAATTACTGGCTCGCCAACTTTAATTATTAATGGCAAGCCTTATCAAGGAAAAAGGACGCCCGATGCTTATAAAGAGGCAATTTGTCAGGCCTTTAAAAATCCTCCTGGCGAATGTCAAGAAAAACTCTCTCAAACAAACGAGGGTGTTCAGGGAAGTTGTCAATAGATATTTAGATACTTATTGTTTTATTTGTTTATTAACGAGTTAACGAGTTAACGAGTT
>Ga0190304_1001143_pt1 | contig 12017 bp, 12 predicted proteins | sample 48700712_MG_FD_161670 | JGI IMG/M metagenome (GOLD analysis project Ga0190304, IMG submission 161670) | Hydrothermal vent sediment bacterial communities from Southern Trench, Guaymas Basin, Mexico - 4870-07-1--2_MG | ecosystem: Environmental > Aquatic > Marine > Hydrothermal vents > Sediment ... | reverse complement strand
CTCTTGGGTTATGATGAGAAAAAAATAAACGAACTGGCTGAAAAAGGAGTAATAAAAGTTGGCTGAGTCTTTTTGTTTTAATTTTTAGTCTAATCAGGGAGGTAGTTTCTTATGAGTATGGAAGAGAAAGTTAGGGAACTTTATGAAAAGAGGGGGAAGATCCTTGAAATGGGAGGAAAAGACAGAGTACAAAGGCAATATGAAAAAGGAAAGCTCACTGCAAGAGAGAGAATCGAGAAATTGCTAGATCCTGGGAGCTTTGTTGAACTTGGAGCCTTCGTTAAGCATAGGAACACTGAATTCGGCCTTGATAAGATGGAACTCCCGGCCGATGGAGTAATAACCGGATATGGAACAATCGATGGAAGACTCGTCTTTGTTTACGCGCAAGACTTCACTGTTATGGGTGGTTCTCTTGGAGAAATGCACGCTGCAAAAATAAAACGCATTATGGAGTTAGCTTTAGAAGCCGGAGCCCCAATAATAGGGCTTAACGATTCTGGCGGGGCAAGAATCCAAGAGGGAGTTGACGCCCTTAAAGGCTACGGTGGAATCTTCAAGATGAACACAATTTTAAGTGGAGTGGTCCCCCAAATAACCGCGATAATGGGTCCATGTGCTGGTGGGGCGGTTTACAGTCCTGCTATAGGTGATTTTATCCTCATGGTTGATAATCCAGCAAGCTTCATGTTCATTACAGGACCACAAGTAGTTAAGGCCGTCACTGGAGTGGAAGTCTCACCAGCCCAATTGGGCGGTGCAATGGTTCACGCACAAAAGAGTGGTCAAGCTCACTTAATCAGCAAGAGTGATGAAGAGGTACTTATGCTCATCAGAAAACTCTTAAGTTACTTGCCATCAAACAATATGGAGAAGCCACCAAGGGTTAAGGCAAGCGATTCGCCCTTTAGAAAAAGCGACAAGCTTTACGAGATAGTTCCAGATGACCCGAACAAGGGCTACGACGTGAGACAGGTTATTTACGAAATCATTGATAGAGATGCAAATGGAAACTTGGATTTCCTCGAGATACTTCCATACTTCGCTCCTAACGCGGTCGTGGGCTTTGGAAGAATGAACGGTCAGACTGTTGGAATAGTGGCAAACAACCCAATTCACTTAGCGGGAGTTCTTGACATAGACAGCTCCGATAAGATAGCGAGATTTGTTAGAACTTGTGACGCCTTCAACATTCCAATTGTCACGCTCGTTGACGTGCCCGGTTACCTGCCGGGAGTGCAGCAGGAGTATGGTGGAATCATAAGGCACGGTGCGAAAGTGCTTTACGCTTACTCAGAAGCAACCGTCCCAATGGTTACGGTTATTTTAAGAAAAGCCTATGGTGGAGCTTATATTGGAATGGCTTCAAAACACCTTGGAGCTGACTTTATCTTCGCATGGCCAACAGCTGAGATTGCTGTTATGGGACCAGAGGGGGCTACGAACATTATTTTTAGGAAGGAGATTGCTAAGGTGGAGAATCCAGAGGAATACAGGCAGCAGAAGATTAGAGAGTATAGGGAGAAGTTCGCTAACCCATACATTGCCGCAAGCAGGGGTTATGTTGATGACGTGATTGACCCGGCGGAAACGAGAGGAAGGATAATCATGGCGTTGGAAGCCTTGGAGAGCAAGCGCGTGAAACTTCCACCAAAGAAGCATGGTAACATTCCACTGTGAGGTGCAGGAAATGGCTGCTTGGACATCTTTCCTTGAGGGCTTTTATATTACCATTTTGGGCGTTACAGTAGTCTTTGCAGTGCTGACGATATTGGCCCTAGCCATGTACGGCATTGGATACTTGGAGAGAGTACTACTCGAGAGGGAAAAACCCAAAGAAGTAAAATCCAGAGCAAAGATAAAAGAGGAAGCCAAGCCGAAAGTTGAAGAAAAGCCCTCAATTGAACCAAAGAAGCTTGCGATAATAACTGCTGCAATTTTGGCGTATCTTGCTGAGAAGAGGGCTCAGCTTAGGTCTCTACCCTTTAGGGAGAAACCTTCAGATGCTTGGCGTTTGTATGGTGTTCAATCCCAAATTGAGGAAGTTGAAAACTTTAATTATGAAATGGGGGCATGGTAACAATGAAGGGAAAAGTTAAAGTCATCGTTGATGGTGTTCCTTATGAGGTTGAAGTTGAAGAATTAGATGGAGAAAAGTTCAAAGTAAGCTTTGAAGGAGAAAGTTACGAGGTCGAGGCTAAGGACTTAGGAATTCCATTGAGTGCCATGGAGATGCCGGCTCAAGCGCAGGCTCCCTCAGCACCTGTAACAGCTCCAACTTCGGCTCCTGCGGCTCCTGTTGAAGTTCCTAATGCTCCTACACCCTCTGTTAGTGGTGAGAGTGTTGTTACTGCGCCTATGCCCGGTAAGATTTTGCGTGTTTTAGTTAGGGAGGGTGATCAAGTTAAAGTGGGGCAAGGTTTGCTTGTTTTAGAAGCAATGAAGATGGAGAATGAAATCCCCTCACCAAAGGATGGTATCGTAAAGAAAATCCTCGTAAAAGAAGGCGAAACAGTAGACACGGGACAAGCATTAATCGAGCTCGGGTGATGGGAAATGGGAATTGAACAAGCATTAATTGACTTCTTCACTAACATTGGCATTTTCCACTTAACCATCGGGAATGTGGTAATGATTCTCGTTGGGTTTACTTTGGTGTATTTAGCCATAAAGTATGAGATGGAGCCCCTCCTGTTACTACCAATTGGTATAAGTGCAGTGCTGGTAAATCTCCCACTGACTGGTATTTTAAGCGCTGATCCACACCATCTAGGATTGTTTTACTTAATAAAGCACTATCTCATTGACACGGAAGTTGTTCCATTGTTAATCTTCTTCGGTCTTGGGGCAATGACAGACTTTGGTCCAATGATTGCTGACCCAAAGACTGCCTTGCTTGGAGCAGCGGCTCAAATTGGTGTTTTTATTGCAATGCTTACTGCAGTTGCTTTGGGTTTTAACCTTCAAGAGGCAGCTTCAATTGGTATCATTGGTGGTGCTGACGGGCCAACTACAATTTATTTAACAACCAAACTTGCTCCTCACTTACTCGGTGCAACTGCCGTGGCCGCTTACTCTTACATGAGTCTCGTACCAATAATTCAGCCTCCGGTTATCAAGGCATTAACGACTTCAGAAGAGAGAAAAATTAGAATGGAGCAATTAAGACCAGTTTCAAAGAGGGAAAAGGTCATCTTCCCAATAGCTTCAATGATAATTATTGGCCTTCTTGTGCCTTCAGCGGCTCCGTTAGTTGGAATGCTTATGATTGGAAACCTCTTTAGAGAGAGTGGCGTTGTTGAGAGGCTCAGCAAAGCTGCCAGGGAAGAACTCATGAATATTGTCACCATATTCCTTGGTTTGGGTGTTGGTTCAACAATGCAGGCGGAGTCATTCTTGACGGTGAAGACTCTCATGATTCTGGGTTTGGGTGTTGTGGCTTTTGCTTCAGCAACTGCTGGTGGGGTTTTGCTAGGAAAACTCATGATGAAGGTTAGTGGTGGGAGGATTAATCCAATGATTGGAGCGGCTGGAGTTTCAGCGGTTCCAATGAGTGCCAGAGTTGTCCAAAAGATTGCAGCAAAAGAGGATCCCGGGAATTTCATACTAATGCATGCAATGGGTCCAAACGTTGCTGGTGTAATTGGAACGGCAGTGGCCGCTGGAGTCCTACTCTCAGTACTTGGTTAGCAAAATTGAAGTGGGGGTGAGAAAATCGAAAAAACAGGAAATTATAACATCAAGATTGATTTTGAGATATTAGATGCAATTATTAATTTTGAAATAATAATGATTTTCTTTAAAACTTATTTAACTGAAAATAAACAAAAAACAAAGGAAGTGAAGAACCTTATGGAATACTAAATCCAAGTCCTTTTAGGATCATTCTAATGGCTAGAAACGCTAGCACTACAGCGAAAGCTCTTTTCAAATTGTGGGCTTTTATTCTTTTTGCAGTTCTTGCTCCTATTTGTGCTCCTATGATTAAGCCAGGAACTAAAACTAACAACCATTGAACTTCAATGTTTCCGAGTGCATAATGCTTTATTGCTCCACTCATACCTGTAAAAAAGGTTGCAAAAATTGAAGTAGCTACAGCATAATGTATAGGAAAGCCCAGATACACTAAAAAAGGAACATTAATTGCTCCTCCCCCAAATCCTAAAAGTCCTGAGAGAATTCCAACCATAAATCCCCAAATGGATAGCAATACATAATTTGGCTTGAGCTCTTCAAGAGTAATTTGGTGCACTTCAATACTCCTTCCTCTAAACATTTTGATAGAGACAAAAAATAATGCCATTCCAAAAAATACTTTTAGAACATTAGAACTGAGATAAGAGGTTAACCAAGCACCAATATATGCTCCTAGGATAGAAGGAAACGCTAGCGATATTCCAGATTTATAATGGATCCTTTTTTGCCTAAAATATACAATAACTGCCGAAAGAGATGTAAATGGAATTGCTGCTAAGCTTGTTCCAACGGCATGATGAATCTCCACCCCAAGGAGGTTTAAAACAGGCACTATCAAAAATCCCCCTCCAAGCCCAAACATTGCAGCAAGAATTCCTATGAATATCCCGACTCCAAGATAGCCTATGTATTTTAGCAAGTGCCTCCCCCCTAAAGCTCAAACGCCAGCGCCTGGATGAGTTTTATTAGATTACTCAAATCTCCCAGGTGTAACATCTCCACTTCGGAGTGGAGATATTTTATGGGCACACTCAGAGCAAGGATATCACTCTTGTGCTGGAACACTGAAGCGTCCGTTCCTCCGCCCGTGACCCCTATTTGAATTGGTATTGCATTCCTCTCCGCGATTTTCCACACTTTCCGGCCCAGAGAGTGGGTGTACACTGCCGAATTGTCCACGGCTCTTATGAGTGCTCCTCCTCCCGGATGCACATCCCCCGTTAAAAAGGAGCAACAGGCAAAGCTGTCTACCGCTATGGCATACTTCGGTGAGTAATGCTCCGCTAAAAATCTGGCACCTTTGAGTCCGATTTCCTCCTGAACCGTGAAGGCAAAGATTATCTTTCCGCCGAGCTCGTGATCCACCAGATCCTTAATAGCTTCAAAGAGGGCGACGATTCCAAAGCGGTCGTCAAGAGAGCGCGTGGTAATGTATTTTCCATTTAAAATCCCAAAGTGCTTCTTGAAGACGGCAAAATCCAGGGGTTTAACGAGTTCAAGGGCTTCTTCCCTGTTCTCCGCCCCAATGTCGATTTCAAGGTCATGCCATGGTACGGTTTCAAACTTCCTCTGGAGATTTAGATGAACTGGAGTAACCCCTATAACACCATCAAGCACACCTCCGGAGGTTATAACATCTACATGCCGGCCCAGAAGGAGCCTATCATCAATTCCCCCAATCTTTCTGAATTTGAGCTTCCCATCCTTCGTAATTCCGGTTATTAAAAGCCCTATCTCATCCATATGTGCCATGAAGAGTATTTCCTCTTCTCCCTCACCGAGCTCAACCACGAGATTTCCTATCCTATCCACATGGTAATCCGCAAAGGGCTCGATCCACTCAATGAGCTTTTCTCTAACCCTATCTTCATAACCAGAAATTCCTGGAACTTGAGTTATCTCCTTAAGCTCATTTATCAGATGCTTCATGATATCACCTCAGAGCATTTTCACATCTTTAACATTTCTAACACCTAGAACATCACTATTCACAAGATCCTCTGGAATTTTTCCCCTGAGGACTGTTAAGAGATTCCTAACTGCCTGGAACCCCATATCCTCTATTGCCTCTATTGCTAATCCTGCATGGTGTGGGGTTAGAACTGTATTCCATTCCATATCAAAGAGTTCGCTCTCCTGAACAGGCTCCCTTTCATAGACATCCGTGGCAAATCCCTTTAGTTTTCCCTCTTCGAGGGCCCTTATGACAGCTCTCTCATCCACGAGGGTTCCCCTTCCAATGTTCACTAGGTATTTACCCTCCAGGAACTCCAGCTTTTCCTCATTTATTATATGGTATGTCTCCGGGGTTGATGGAAGTGCAAGGATAACTATGTCGCTCTCTTTAAGCACGTCATCCAGGGGCAGCCATTTTGCATCGACCTCCTCTTCGATGTCCCTCTTTCTTGATCTGCTCCAGTAAAGAATGTCCGTGCCAAAGACTTTTGCTCTTCGGGCTATGTTCTTCCCTATGGAGCCCATACCGAGAATTCCAACTTTCTTTCCATAGAGAGTTGTGGTATCCTTGTACCATCCCCATACCTCTGTATGACTCTTCCATTTTCCCCTTCTAATGAACTTATCGGAGTAGGCGATTTTTCTAAGAAGGGCTATGGTCAGTCCGAGGGCAAACTCGGCAACAGCTTCACTCAAAACTCCGCTGACCTTTGTTACATATATTCCCCTTCTGGTAGCTTCTTCAATGTCTATGTGATCATATCCTGCGGAGTGTGCGCTTATCACCTTTAGTCTGCTTCCCCGTGCTATGAGATCTCTGTCCACTCTATTAAGAGGAGAAACTATAAGGGCGTCATAATTTTCAATAACTTCCATAATATCCTTCTTCTTGGGATACACCATAACATCCACATCACAGAACCTCTTGAGTTCCTCCAGAGGCTTGCTCTTCATATTGAAAAGAACCAAGACTTTCGGTCTCATCTCATCACCTAATTAGATATTCATCGAAACGAACTAATAAGTTTTCCGCCACTTATAGCATACTGTCAGGATAACTTGGGTATCACCTCCTGAAGCCATTTAATTATATCACCAAGCGGCACACCTAACAAGACTAACAAAATTATACCAAAAAGCAAAAGAAAACTCCTGATATCCTAACAGTATGAATACGCTCACGAGAGTCTTCCCTGCAGGGAAACCTCTCCAAGGCACTGTTACGAAGAGGCTCGAATGCCGATTTTAGAATCCCTATCCCGAGGCTTTCAAAAGAAAATGCAATCAACTTTTAGATGATTCAACGAACTAATTTTAGTTCGCGTGCCTTCTGGATGGCATCCGCAAGTATCTTTCCATGGTCAAATGCCAGAGGCAGTGCTTCAATCTCATTAACACCAAAAACCCGGGCTTCCTTTGCATCATCTCCTCCTTTTAGCTCTCCATTTCCCAAAGCAAGAAATGCCGTGGTAACAGTGTGTCCTCTGGGATCTCTATTCGGGTCACTGTAAACCCCGATCAATCCTACCAGCTTTACATCCAATCCCGTTTCTTCCTTTGCCTCTCGAATAGCTGCTTCCTCGACCTTTTCACCATATTCTACGAAACCTCCCGGGATAGCCCAATAGTTCTTATAAGGATAATTTTTACGTCTTATTAGAACAATGCCATTTTTGTATAGAATCACTATATCAACGGTTAGCCCTATGCATCTGTAGACTTCCACTTTCACCTCGTTCCCAAAATTGTTTTTCACAAACTCTCTAACTTTTTCGCTTATCTTTTCAACATTATAACCATGGGGCGCTTTTATTAAAAATGTGTACCTTTCCATAGTATCACCAACAAAAGCTCTTTGCTAAAGTTTAAAAGCTTTTAAAATGATTTAAATCTGGTGAGATCATGACCACAATTGTACCCTTTGGGGAGAAGCCCAGCAAAGAAGGGGTGCTTTACGTTTTAAATCTGCTCAAAAAGAACAATTTATTAGACAATTACATAATTGTTGAATCAAATAATGTGGAACTGCTGCCCTCGAGCCTCCCTCTGGATAATGCTTACATCATTGGAGAGCACCTTGCAACATATGGCATCTTAAAGAAGCTCAGACCGAGAAGTGTACTAAGCATAGACGCTCATACAGACCTCATGCATGATTATCTGGATCACGGGTCCTGGCTTGCATTTGCCCTCGAAGAGAAGGTTATAAACAGGGCGGCAGTAATAGGAGCCACCCTTATGATACCCTCCACTCCTAGAACGCAGCTGTGGGATAGGCGAGTGAAAATTTTCCCTGCGCTGAACAGAAGCAGAAAGACGAACAGAGGATGGAAGGGATACGTAAACCTGCAAGTTCATGGGGTTGAGAGAGTTATAAAAGAAGCCAAGAAGTATTTAGGGGAAGAAATATATCTAACGGTTGATCTGGATGTTTTAAAGCCCGAATATAAAATTTCACGCTTTCAACATGGTGAATTAAATGCAGAAGAACTCTTGGAGATCTTGAATGCCATAAAAGAAAACTTTAGAATAATAGCTTTTGATATAGCTGAGATATCCGATAAAATAAGAAGGTCCCGCTTGGGAAAGAAAGCCCTTATCGATGTTTATAGACTTTTGACGGAGGAGTGAGTATGGCACTGACCAGTGAGGAGATTAGGAAGATAATAGCCCCCCTACTGCTTTCAGGTGCAAAAATGCTCGACAAGCACTGTCCTAAGTGTGGTTCTCCGCTCTTTGAAAAGAACGGTCGAATTTTTTGTCCTGTGTGTGAGTATCGGGAACAGCAGAGAAAGAAGGATATGCGTGGTATAGAAGAAATTTTAATGGAGAGAATAAAAATCCTCATAAATAACCTGCCTGAAGATCCCGGGGAGATGAAGGAGCACCTTGAGATAATCGAAAGACTAATTAGGATTCTCGAACATTATAAGAAATTGGAGGGATTGGAATGAAACATTTGAAAGTTTTAGAAAGTTTGGAAGGAGAAGAGGGACTTACAGTTGAAGGAATTGCAGAAAAAACGAATCTAAAAGTTCTGGAAGTTAGAAAAGTATTGATGAGGCTTTCAGAGCAGGGAAAAGTTGAGAGCTTCGAAAGAGAAGGAAAGATATACTGGAAGATTAAGGAGGTCAGCGAGGAAGAAAAGAAGCTCGAAAAGGAGTTTTACGGATCCACCTCTTTCTAAAATTTAAAAGAGAAAATCAAACTTTCTTTCCATTTTCCCAGTATTCATTGAACCTGCTCTTAAAGAGATCAACGACTCTATGATCCTTGATCCAGATCTGGGTCTCGTAGTTGAAGTATCTTGCTGCGAGATCCTCAAGTGCAAAAAAGACCTCCTCATCGCATATCATCATTGGAAGCTCCATTTTGTCTATTACCCTGAGTTCAATCTTGCCATTCTTGTAGAGATCCATAAGTTTGCTGAGCTTCAATCTCTCGAGCACTGGTGCTGTAACAACAAGCTTCAGGCTAATACCTTTTTCTACAGCTTTGGCTAAGTCGTCTTCCAAATTGGAGGCTAGGAATCCATCGTCGGCCAGGAGTATCTCCTTCTCAACGCTTTCAAGCATTTCTCTTGTTTTGAGTGTGGAATTCCTTATTCCTCTGACAACCCAAACTCTTTCAACACCGTATTTCGGAATCTCTGTCTCGATCAAGGGTTTCATAAGCTCTATAAGTTCTTCCTTGGCTTTTCTCTTAGCTTCAAGCTCGTCTTTTATGCGCTCCTGCCAGTCCTCAATGAATTTCTCAAGTATGTTCGTTGGGTGAACGGGCCTGTATTTGTTGGCTTTTCCTGGCTGTCCGATAGCGAAGCCCTTCTTCTCAAGGCTCCTCAAAACGTCGTATGTCCTTGGAGCAGGGACTTCGGAGACACTTGCAAGCTCGGCAGGGGTCAAAACACCAAAAGCTACCAAAGCCACATATGCCCTAGCTTCGTATAAGTTTAGTTCAAAATGCTCTTGTAAAAGATCTACCATCCTGTCCTTTACCATTTTTTACCACCACCATATTTCTGTCAATTATCTGGTTAAACACCTATATAAAAGTTTCTATACTTTACATAGTTTATTATGTTATCTAGATGACAAAATCGTGAAATACTAATATGGGATATTAGGGAAGTTGCATGGCTATACAATTATATTACTATTATCAAATTTAAGCCTTATGGTCGCCCAATGCTAACTTTTTAAAGGAATATGAAATTACTATTGTAAAAAATAGGAACAAGAGATGCTCTAGATGTTCATTACTTTCGTGATATTTATCCCTTTATGTAATATTTGATCTCATTATACGTTTCATTTAATGCCTCTTGGTAGTCAGCCTTTCCGGCTTCGATTAGATCCATAATTTCTTCAAGTTTTCTAGTTTTTTCTTCACTTACTAAGTCCTTGTATTTGCTCAGGAGATAATGATAAACCTTGATCCCCTGTTCCGTTGGAACAAGTCTCTTGCGTCCCTTTGTCTCTATAACATAGTATCTGGAGAGCAGAGTCTGGACTATCTTTGCATACGTCGAGGGCCTTCCTATCTTGCGCTCCTTCATCATGGCTATTATATCTCCCTGGGTGTAGAGCTGAACTTTTGGTGCCTTCCATTTCTTTATCTCCCTGACTTTAAGCTTCTCTCCTGTTTTCAGCTTTGGAATCTTCCACATTGGTAGGGGTTTTATTCTGCTCCATCCATCGTAGAGCACCTCAACGTAACCTTCCACATGTGCTTTCGTTATTTTTGCGTCAATTAGTGCCCTTTCGTAGAGGACTTTTGCAGCAGGCATTTGAGAAGCCATGAAACGTCTGAATATCATATCATATAGACGGAAGTGGTTCCTCGTTAAGGGCTTTGCGAGTATTATAATCCCATCCTTGACCAGCTGGAGCAATCTACCTGTGTCCAGAGGGCGTGTGGGACGGATACATTCATGGGCACCCTCCTCCCCCCAGGGCCTCGGTTTGAAGTACTCATCGCCGATTTCATCGATTATGTACTCTTTCGCTATCCCTATCCCCGCTGTACTCACGTGGGTTGAGTCAGTCCTCATGTATGTGATTAAACCCAGTTCAAAGAGATCCTGTGCCAGTCTCATCGTTTGAGGTGCTGAGAGCTTTAAAAAGCGCGAGGCATCCTGGAGCATTGTATCCGTGGTATAAGGTGGATATGGGTTGACATTCCTCTCTTCGAGCTCAACTTCCTCAACCACGACCTCTTCCACATCCTCTTTCACACCCTCCAAAAGAACGTGCAGGTCATTTTCGAGGGTTAATGCCACAAAATTCGTCTTGCTCTCATTGAATTCCTTGTACCTCTGGATTATCCATCCTAAAACCGGTGTCTGAACCCTACCCGCCGATAGGTTGTAATTTTCAAAGACCTCTTGCAGTATTTTGCTGAGCTCAAATCCTATCCATCTATCCTCTATACGCCTCACAAGCTGTGCATTGACCCTCTGCTCGTTAATATCCCTCGCATTTTCTATCGCCCTGAGAATGGCGGGTCTCGTGACCTCATGAAATTCTATGCGTTTTATGTTTGGGGTATAGGGACTCAGGACGTTTCTTATATCCCATGCTATCTTCTCTCCTTCCACATCGGGGTCGGTGCCTATTAAAACCTCATCAACTTCCCGAGCAAGATCACGCATGGCTTTTACATTTTGGAGTGCATCCCGTACATTTTTCGAGCCACACCTTGGACAGATCCCTTTTTCTTCCCAGTCCACAAACTGATGGCCACAATCACGACAGCGCTTTATGGTATCATATATGGGAACAAAAAAGAGTTTTCCATTGTTGTCTCTGATTTCAACTCCATGGTATCCTTCCATCGTGGTTAGATCAAACATGTGCCCACCGCTAGCCAGTATTATGAGCATTCTATCTCCCGTGCTCACTTCATAAGCTGTCAAATCTCCGATTCTCCTCTTGCTTGGCTGTCCAAAGAAGTTCGCTATGGTTCGGGCTTTATTGGGTGATTCTACAATCAAAAGTGAGGATTTCACCAGATCAAGCTTTTTATAGACCAGTTTTCCCTCTATAACACCTTTTACCTTCTCCCTGTCTTCGTCGATCTCTTTGAGTAAACTCTCCAAATCAAGCTCTTCAAGACTCTTCCACTCAAATTCGGGGAAGCGCCACTTCAGCTGTCTCCTCATGCCGTTGAAAATCTTTAAGTTATCCACGATTGATATTGCCAGACCCTTGGTAATTCCACCCGCGAAGAGCCTCGATGTTCTTCCGCTAGCCTGTATGTATGTTCTAACATCAGGGATTTCTATGTATAGCGTCTCTCCCTCTTTGTGGAGGCTCACAAAGGGGTCTTCTTCGATTTTTTTGAGAACCTCCTCCTTTTTGAGCCCA
>Ga0190304_1001139_pt1 | contig 12025 bp, 14 predicted proteins | sample 48700712_MG_FD_161670 | JGI IMG/M metagenome (GOLD analysis project Ga0190304, IMG submission 161670) | Hydrothermal vent sediment bacterial communities from Southern Trench, Guaymas Basin, Mexico - 4870-07-1--2_MG | ecosystem: Environmental > Aquatic > Marine > Hydrothermal vents > Sediment ... | reverse complement strand
CTGGAACATTAAATCGAGATTGCTGTCATTCATTACAGCTATTTTCGGGAGTTTAGCTATCTTTCTGTTCATCTCATTCCCAACGCTTATGCTGATAGCAAGTTTGCTGTGGTTTTTATTCAGCACTTCCATTCCAAGAGATATACTCTGTCTATCCACAACAACATGGTTTTTTTCCTTTGCAACTCAGTTATTCGGTCATCTGCTATTCAAGGGCCAGCCAAGATATGCCATCCTTGCGTTTCTGGGTGGAATCGTTGTATCTCTGATATTTCTCTACTCCGGCTTCAAGGTTCTGTTAAAGAAGGGTGTTACATGGAGGGGTAGAGCATATTACAGTGAATAAAAAATCATGATTGTATCCACTCTTCTAACTCACTCTCTATGAGTCTGGCTATTTCCCTGATACTGGTGTGATGTCTCTTTAACTTTTCCACAAGGGTGGAGAGATGTCTCAATGTTCCCATTATAAGTATCTCGCATTCTTCCTTTCTCCAGAAAACATCTCTAGGTATAGCGACCTCTCCACCGACTGACAGCATATCCTGTTTAATTATAATTGCATCTATGGGGTTAACATCTCTTATCAGTAAAACTTTGAAGAGTGCTTTCGGTGCCATTATATCTATGCTTTTTTCATCGCACCCTATAGAGGCTATCAATTCTCTGGCTTCAGTAAGATTTTTTACATAAACTTCTTCGATTTTCTCTTTCACAGGAAATGTAAACTGAATGGAGGTATTTTAATTTAGAATATGCCTCATGGTTTCGCTCACGGTGTAGAGAGAGCCTGTAACACATATCATGTCCTCTTTATCAGCAATATCTACTGCCATCTCCAGAGCATCTGATACGCTTTTTGTAATTCTTTTTTCACCATCAATATATCTGTACAGCTCTTCCGGGTCACATGCTCTCTCGTTATCAGGTTTTGTTACTATGATGATATCTGATATGGAACTTATCTCTTCCATCATTCTTCGATACTCTTTGTCTCTCAGTATACCGATAATAACTATCAGCTTTTTATAATCGAAATCTTCGATTATACTTTCCTTCAGGGATCTGATGGCACTCAGGTTGTGGGCTCCATCCAAAAGTATAAAAGGATCGCTGGATAGAACATGCATTCTTCCGGGATAGAAGGCATCTTCTATGCCCTTCTCCAAGCTGCTGTCGGGTATGTATGTACCCATCATCTGTAATTTATCAATGGTCACAACCGATAGAGATAGATTGAATCCCTGAAATCTTCCCATCATCCTCGTTTTAAGGATATAATTACTCAGCAATCCCTCCACCTCAAATACCTGCCATCCAGAATAACGTGCTATTCTGTTCCATTTACCTATGCCTATAATCTCTGCCCCCTTGCGCCTTGCCTCCGCCTTCAAAATATCAAGTGTTCTTTCATCGCATCCTGTTATCAGAGGTGCCCCTCTTTTAATTATACCTGCTTTCTCAAGAGCAATTTTTCTGATATCATTACCCAAAATATCGGTATGGTCTCTTTCAACATTTGTTATAACTGTAATCTCTGGACTCACAACATTTGTCGCATCGTATCTCCCTCCAAGACCAACCTCTACTATGCCGAAATCCACCTCGCTCTCGCTGAAATACTCAAAGGCGCAGGCCGTGGATATCTCAAAAAATGTAGGTTTATCATTCATGTGCTCGGCAATGGAAAGGATTTTCCTCAATACATGGTGCAGTTCATCCTTGTTTATCATCTCGCCATTGACCAGAAATCTTTCCCTGAAATCCAGCAGATGGGGAGAAGTGTAGAGACCTACCTTATATCCGGCTTTTCTCAGCACAGATTCAATAAACCTGCAAACAGAACCCTTTCCATTTGTTCCCCCAACATGTATGACTCCGAAGTTGTTTTGAGGATTTCCAAGTTTTTTCACTATATATTCTATCCTATCTAAACCAAGTCGTATACCGTATCTCTTGTAGCTGTATATTTCCTTTATCAATTCATCAAGGTCTTTCATCAGTATCCTTCACAGTAAAGGACATCCGGATAGGTTTCATACTTTTCCTTCCATGAATCTCCCGGTAAAATTTTCACTCTTCTTCCCTCTATCTTCAATCTCCCCTCTGCGAATAACTGAATGGTTCTGGGAAGCAACTGATGCTCAACCTTCAGTATTCTTTCAGCCAGAGAATCTCTCGTATCATCATCCTTCACCTTAACCGCCGCCTGAAGAATGATGGGGCCATGATCCGGTAATTCATTCATAAAATGGGTTGTACAGCCCGTTATTTTTACACCATATCTCAGAGCATCTCCCTGCCCATCCGTGCCTTTAAATGAGGGCAGGAGGGCGGGATGTATATTTATTATCTTACCATACCATCTCCTGATAAACCATGGAGAAAGAATCCTCATGTATCCCGCGCCGACTACGAGGTCAACGTTATGTTCCCTCAGTATCTCGTCCATCTCTTTTTCGTGTTCCTCCCTACTTTTTCCTTTTGGGTCCACGAAGTATGCAGGTATTCCATGCTTTTTTGCTCTTTCCAGCGCGTAGGCATCTTTCTTATCACTTATAACCACAACGACATCGGCATCGATTTTTCCAGATTCAGATGCATCTATTATAGCCTGGAGGTTTGTTCCTCTGCCAGATGCCAGAACACCAACCTTTATTCTTGTCATCAAAAAACCTTAACAGATCTCGATTTAAATAGTTAAATCTCTGAAAGCTTCCATTACTTCATCCAGAGGGGCATCGGTTTTGAATGAAGTATCTCTGAAATGGGTTCTTGATACCCTGAAACCCTCTTTTTCTAGCAATCTCATCATCCTAGAGATTTTTGGTGGAGATTTCCTGAAATAAGAAGACAGTGCATCTATATCATAGAAAAATGGGGGCATTCCCGTCTCTTCAAGGCATCTGTCCAGCAGTTTTCCGACTTCCTTTCTGTTACTGAGTTCCACTTCTTTTACGGCTCTCTTAACGGACAAAAGGAAATCTCTGTCATGAAGTTCTCCAAGCCAGAGAGGACCTACTTCTCTTGGTTTAAAATTAAAATCCAGCGCCTTTGTTACGGATATATTTTCGAGAAGTTTGTCCGCCCTCCTTGCGCCATTTTTTACCATGAAGTATACTCTCATATAGTAGTTTCTCGAATAGGATAAAATAGGATACAGCGCCCTTTCGAATCTTGCTCCTTCTTTTATGATGTAACCTATCAGTATCCTGAGACCTATCTCGTGCATTGCCCACGTTCTGAGAGATTCTGCATTGTATCTCCTCAAACAGGTTTTTCTGTAAACTCCGCAGAGTGTTGCTGTATCTGTTGCGGTGAATGCCAGTATTCCTCCTGGTAAAATGCTTCTCACGGCCATGCTGACATAAGGTACAGGAGAACCAAATGGGTCAATGTCTATATAATTGAATTTTTCTTTGCAGAGCAGGACGTTCAGATTCTCACACCTTGTTTCCACATTTCTCAAGTCGTTGTGTTCTATACTTTTTCTCGCGATTTCTATGGCTCTCTCATCCCAGTCATTCAGTATAACTTTGAATTCTCCCTTAGATTCGTTTGCTATCCTCAACCCTCTGGCTCCCACCGACGAAAGCCCATCCAGTATTCTCAGTTCCCTGGTGCTTTCATTCAACATAGCCTGAACGACGGCCACGCTTATATCCCTGCTTTCAGCCATTGCAGGGTTGTAAAAGCCGAATTTATCCTTTTTACCGGGTCCTCTCTTTCTCAATTCCAAACTGGAAGGGACGAAGAACTCTGTTTTTCCTTCTCTAACCAGCTTTACCTCTGCCATCTCAGAAAATGCTCTGCAACTGGTCTTTCATTATTTTTTCTATCTTGTATGGTAACAGATTTCTGTTTACAGGAGTTACTTCAAGAATCCTTATATCATCCCTTCTTCTTATATCCTGAAGGAGAGGACTTCTTGATTTTTTGTGAAGTGTGAGCAGAATGGGCTTATCACTGTCCAGGGCATCTATGACAACTTTGCAGAATTTTTCGGAAAGCATTTCCATCTTTCCAACCTCATCGATTATGATAACATCTGTATCCTCATCCACAATGGCTCTCTCTATCGCCGGAACGCCGATTTCCTCGAGAACCTTCAGATCAACACCATATTTCCCAACCCTGTCCGGGCTGTCGATATTAACGTGAGCGAAGATCTTCTTCTCCTTTGTCTTCCAGTCCATTATATAAAAACCCACCCTCTCCCCTTTTTCTATAATAGCCTGAGTGACCATTCCACCAACTTTATATCCGCTCTCTTCAAGGTCTTTAACAACTTTGATGAGAGTTTCTGTTTTCCCAACACCTGGTAGACCTGTTATGCCTATCTTTGGAATATCGACCATTCATAACCCGTATACGTTATTAATTTAGAATATTTTTGCTTGTCATAGAATTTTGAGAGAAATATCAATTATGGATTTGGAAAACTTTCATGCATAAGTAAACCTTTTTACTTTCCTATAATTGTGTATAGGTATTCATCACGCTTAATCACGCGGTGGGAAATTGTCATCGAGATAGGAATACAATGGTGATGAGAGCGGATGGCTCGGTAAATTGGTACACTACATTCTGCGTGAACGTAATTCGATAATGTTGAGCTCGCCCGGATAGCCATCGATCATATGAGGTATTGTTGCACCCCATGCTCCTCCTCTAATTTTGTACAAAAGTTGAATAAATACATATTCAAGGAAAAAGTAGATTGTTCCGTTTACAATTGCCCCTACTAATCGATTTGCCACTGTCTGATTTTCTGTTTCTTTATAGAAATAACTTGCGGCTATAAAATAGAGCCACAAGGAAAACCACATTGCTGAAATCACGGCGTATATTTTAGGTCTAGCCCACCGGAATGCCTCCTCTGCTGAGATAAAGCCATCGTGATTTCTATCCTTTTTGCTGCCTCTCCACTGACCCAACAAGCCCATTGCCATACCTGTAGTCAGTGGTCCACCAAAGAAAGGAGTAACTCTAGAGATTGTTTCACCGAGAGTATCCACCAAAACCACTCTACCAAAGCTGTAAATATCCTTTGAATGTGAAGAATTCAGATCATCTCCCAAGTCTCTGGAAAATTTACTCGCCTCTTCTGGGTCGATTATTCCATCCTTATTAACATCAACATCAAGAGTGAATTGATTTTTTGCACTCTTTTCAATTAATCCTCCGCTGAGACAACATTCCAGAATGATGCACTGCCCCTTACAAAGAATATTATCAAACTTCTCTTCGAGTTCGTCATCCCTTATATAATTATGGAGTTTTCCATTTTCATCTACATAAATATCATAAGGGCATATCACTTCATCCCATCTGTCCCAAGGCTTCCACCATCTCATCTCGTCGCCATCATCGTCCTCCACTGATGAGCCATGGCCCTGCCATGCGAATAAAAAGATATCATCACCGTCAACCTTTTTTGCCATGTAATCCAATGCCCTGAGAATGTTTTCTCTTGTTGCTCCTCCCACTGTCAGTAACGGGTGGAATACATCGGTTTTATCGTTAAACAGTACAATTATATTCTTCCGTTTCCAGTTAGGTGCTGCTAAAAGTGACCACAATAAAAATCTCTGTTGAGCCCAGCCTATTGGTATATCATTCACCGGATCTTTGTATTTGATACAGCCTGCAATTATTGCATAGTATTCGGTTTTACCATCACCTGATTTTGGATAACTATTTTCTACGATGATATTTTGCAGGATTCTTGCACTACCAACTGATGGTAAAAACACTGTACCAGTAAAAATGCATACCAGACCTATTACTACCACCTTTCTTAATTTTACATTTTTGTGTGCTTTCATATTCTCACCCAGATGAAAGTTCCGGAGAAAATTTTATACTCTTTTCAAAAATTTTTGATAAAATGTCCAAAACCATAGCCAAGATATACGATATCGCTGCTATTTCAAGTCCAATTATTGTCATCCTTACACCCAAGACGAGCATCGTGTGACCAATTGTTCTTAATCCGAGTATTAATAGAAATTTTCCGATTATCGTAATCAATACACCACAGTATTCTACAATCGTTCCCGATGGGAAGACATCCTTCAGCAAGAATTCGATCAATTTATCTATATCTTCATTTAGGCCTCTACTATGAGAAATATCCGAATGGTCTCCAGCCAGATTTGTTTCATTATAGAAAGAAGATAGTTTCTGAAGACCCTCGTACTGTGACAACCTTTTTTGATAGATGGTTGTTTCAGCATGTGCATCAAATATTGCGCCAATCAATACTATAAGAGATAATATTCCGAAATATTTGACTGTCTTTTTCATCTATGCTTTTAATAGTTTTTGCGATATTTAAATATTTATTTTCAGTTAGTACTTCGAAATTAATTGTTGGAAGTTTTTTAAGCTATCATGGTAATGTATAGCACGAATAGTGTTTTTTGAGTTTACCGTCAACCCATTATCTTTCCCGAGAGATTCAGGATAAAATCCGAAAGGAGATGTTAATGTTTCTGAATAAATTTAATTCTTTTCTAGGATACGTCCCTCTGGAGAGTGTCTGGAAATGGTCTCATCAATGTTGATGTTTTTAATTCTTTACAGCCCCCTAGGTGATAAAACCCTTGCTCCGAAGAGAAAGGTTTAATTACACCATATCTATTCCTATACTGGGGTGAAGAGAATGGTGTATAAGCATGGTGAGTGGACCTTATACAAGAGGGATGTGAAGCTTAAGGGAGGAAAGTGGCAGACTATTTACTTCTTCAGCAGAAGGACCCCCAAGAGCGGGGAACCTTGCGATCTACCAGATGGCTACGAGGTTGGAGTAAACAAGAGAACAGGTCTTCCTTTCCTGAGAAAGAAGAGATAAAAATAAAAATCCCTTTCTCTTTTATTTTTTATATCGTATGAAAGTTTGGAATACAGAGTGCAGGATATATATCATACTTGGTTTGTCCATCCTTCTCATACTTTCGACAGACATTCTGGTTTTTAATTCCCTTCTTGATATTCCGGCTACCAGGTCAATTGTTCTGAACGGCGTCAAGGAAGACAGCAAAGTGTACCACGATGCGCCAATACCTGTTATAGATGGCATCGATTCTGATATCATCAGTGTGTACAATCACTGCACACTGCATCTCAATGCATCCAGAAGTTACTCCAGAAATGGAGATATCGTAAAGTTCGTGTGGCAGGTTAATAGCGATGGTTTCTTTTACGGTAAAACGCTTGATCTTAAAATCGATGAAAAAATAGATGGAATATCGGTTGATAAGCTTCCTATCATATATGTCCTGCTCACGGTTGTGGATGAAAAGGGGTTTGCTGGAGCGAAAGAGATTCTGATAAGGGTTTTGCCGGACAGACTTTACCTTTCAAAGGGTGAATTATCAATCAAGAAAGAAAACGATATGGAAAGAGTCGCTCTTCATCCGCTTTCTGGAACAACTCTGACATATATGTTGCCGGAAAGTATGGATTTTCCTCCCTGCAGAATCAAACTTAACATGGCTATCAGAAGGGATATTATCTCTAAGATTTTCAGAGTGGAGCTTTATGGCCTGACAGGGGAGGGTGATTCTGTAAAAATTGGCGAAAAGAAATATTTTCTCATCAGATGGGGGGATGTTGAAGCATATGGTGAAATCGAAAAGAACAGCCGATTTAAAGGTTTCCAGATCAGAATAAAAGGATTCTCTTTGAAGAAAATAGAAATTGATTATTCAAACAGCTACATCGAGTTTTCAGCCCAGACATGATTGAAAGAGTTTTAACCTCACAATGAAAAATCTTTTTATTTTCTGCTATTTCTAAGGGCGAAATGTTTAAATTTATATTATGCATATTTAATTTAAATAGAAGGGGGAGAAAAGATGGTAGGTAAGAACATTATAGAGAAAACTGTCCTGCTTACCGTGATAAGCATTGTCATTGCAGGACTGACTGTACCAAGTGCTGCAGTATCAGAGACGGAAAATCTCACTGTTCCATACAAGGATGCACCAGAGGCTGAGGTTATACTATCCACAAGTTTCGAGGAAGAATGGGTGCTGGATGAAGATAACGATTACGTGGCGCCGCCGGGCTGGGATGTCGATGGTATCTGTAAAAGCCACCAGAGGAATGTAGAGTGGGCAACTCACTACTGGAACGACCTGAGAGATGAGGAGAGTTTCTACCACCTCTCGCAATCGGGTTCAAGCTCGGCATGCGTCTGGTGGAGCGATGGGTATGGAGAAGCATCGGATGTTGGTATAAGACAGGACGAGTGGCTGATCACGCCTGAATTGGACTTTTCGATGTACACTTCCGTAAACCTGACATTCTGGAGCGTATACTACTGGAATTCAACCTGCAGAAACTACGACTATGTGAAGGTATCAACTGATGGAGGAGAGACATGGGAAACGGTCGCCGATCTGGTTCACGATGAGAAGTGGCAGCTCGGTGGAGAGGACGAAGGATGGGAGGAATGGAACCACTATGAGCATCCCATCGTAATAGACCTCTCCAAGTATGTGGGTGAACCCTCTGTTAAGATAGCGTGGAACTACAACTTCACGGGAGAAGAAGGACATTGTGCTATATGGGTAATCGATGATGTCGAGATAAAAGGTATGCCTGATACAACTCCGCCATCGGTTTCCATAGAAAAACCAAAGAATGCAATTTATATTGGTGGCAACGCTCTGATTCCTTTCCCGATAACGGTTGTCATTGGCAAGGTAAATGTAACCGTCAATGCAACCGATGACAGCAAAGTGAAACAGGTCGAATTCCAGCTGAATAATGAAACAGTTCATGTGGATGACAGTGCTCCATTCACGTGGACATGGGACAAAATCCAGTTTGGAGCGTTCAAACTGAAAGTGATAGCCTCAGATGGTGCAGGAAACACAGCATCTGAAGAGATCCTGGTCATGAAGCTCTTCTAACCCTCCTCTCTATTCTTTAATTTTTATTCAGAGAGTCAACCAATTATTATCAAAACTTAATCCTCGAAGCAGTATTTCTCGTAGCACACAATCTCTTCCAGTTTTTTCCTTCCGGTTAATTGGGGTTCTTCCTCTCTGGGATATCCCACTATAAGCAGAGCCACAACCTCCTTGTTCTCTGGAATGTCCAGAATCTCTTTCACCTTATCCTCATAAAACGCACCGATCCAGCATGTGCCGAGACCGAGTTCTGTAGCCTCAAGTACAATGTGCTCCATTGAGATACCCAGATCTACTTTATACCATCTGCTCACCGACGGATCAGCCAATCCGACGATAATCAGAGGCGCCTCACCAACAAATTTCTGCCCCTTGCATGCATCCACGAGGAGTTCTCTCGTTCTTTTGTCGGTAACAACTATGAATCTCCATTCCTGTCTGTTCTTAGCAGATGGCGCCAGGCGCGCTGCTTCGAGGAGTTTCTGGATTTTTTCTTTTTCCACCGGTTTGTCTTTGTAAGCTCTCACGCTTCTTCTGAGTTTTATGGCTTCAAACACATCCATTTCACTCACCCAGAACCTTTATCACCAATCTCCTCTCTCTACTTCTAACATCCATCTCTATAAAAACTATCTGCTGCCATGTTCCATGAATCACCCTGCCATTGGAGATGGGTACGGTGAGACTCGGTCCAATCATGCTTGCTCTCACATGGCTGTGACCATTGTAATCATGCCAGGTCTCATGATGGTGATAGTATTCATTTTTTGGTGCTATCCTCTCCAGAGCTATCGGAAGGTCTTTTTTCAGTCCTGGCTCGTATTCTATTGTGGTTATTGCGCCGGTTGAGCCAGGGACAAATATGCACGCTATTCCTTCCTTTACCCCTGATTTGCTGACGATTTTCTGAACATCATCTGTTATGTCGATGATATCATTCTCACCCTTTGTTCTTACAGGTATCTCATCCTGATAGACAATCATGTGCTCTCACCCAGCTTTACGTATGCATCATAGACCTGAATTAAACCATATCCATATCTATCACTGTGCTTTAAACCATTTCCCCAGTAAATCTCTTCACCGCCCACCTTTTTCGCGGTCTCCGCAAGCACCTCTTTAACCTTCTCTATTCCCTCTTTTCCGGATTTTTTGAGATCGGGATATGCTTCAAGGATAAGTGCCAGCGAGCCGGCAATGAATGCAGCTGAAATCGATGTGCCACTTCTACTGACAGATGCCCAACCGGTTATGGATTCGATGTCTTCACCAGGTGCAACAAGTTCTGGTTTCTTGTTGGGATCCTCTCTTGCCTCATGTTTTCCAGGAACAAGAGCCTGATTTCCCTTTGAACTGAAAGTGGAGATGTAAAGATTTTTACTTATTGAGCCAACGCCTATGGTTTCATCTATACCTGCAAGTTCAAATACATCTCCATCATCCTTCACTCCATCATCCCCAGCCGGAGCAACCAGAAAAATGCCCCTGCTAATTGCTTCCTTGCATTTTTCCATGGTTTTATTGCCGATATTTATTGTCTCGGGATTTTTGTAAAGAGAGAGCAGAATGATATCCGTATCTTTCTGAATGCAAAAGTCGATGGCTTTGGATATGAGGGTATCATTGGTGTATCCCATATCAGATACAGCTTTGACTACCACAATCTGAGAATTGGGGCAGATTCCTTCTATCCCGCTACCAAAAAGGTCTCCACCTTTTGAAAGTAGCAGGGCGGTTATGAAAGTTCCATGACCATTATCATCGTATGGTTCCTCGTTGTTATTTATCAGATCGAGCCATGCAACGAGTTTGTCTCTGTCCATACTTACATGGTCTATATCCACCCCTGTATCCACAATCCCTATCCTAACACCCTCTCCATCAAAACCAAGGGATTTCATTTTGTCTATCTGGGTGAGCTTGAAAGCCCATCTGTTTGGATTTTCATTTAAACAGCCCGCAAATAAGAGTATTATCGCGATGAAAATCACAACAACCACATTTCTCAATCCTTCATCCAAAGTATACCCTCCTCCCGGATGCGTCTCTTGTAAAAACACCAAAGTCTCTGCATTTTATAAGGATATCTTTATCAAACACCGGTCCTTCTTTGCAAACCCTCAGTCCCTCTCCTATGCAGCACTGCCCGCACAGACCGAGTGCGCATTTCATGTATCTCTCAACCGAGGCTTGAAAATCAATTCCTCTTTCTACACAGATATCTAGTAATCTTTTCATCATCAGCTCTGGACCACATGTTACAACCATATCTGGCTTCTCTTCATCAATGACTTTCTCAGCCACATCAGCAGCAAGACCTTTCTCACCTTCGCTTCCATCATCCGTAGAAATGATAAGCTCGCCCAGTTTCTCCATTTCTCTGACAAAGAACAGTTCATCTTTTGTTTTCGCACCAATAACCATGATGTTCTCTTTGCCAAGATGTTTTGATTTTTCTGCCGCCGGAAGGAGCGAAACAATCCCCGTGCCGCCGCCCACAAACAGTATCCTTTCTCCTTTTAATTCAAAGCCGTTTCCCAGTGGTCCCCTCACTCCAATTACATCCCCTTTCTCCATTTCAAATAACCTTTTGGTTGCATCTCCAACTCTTTTGAATGTGAATGATATTTCTCCATCCATTATCCTCGATACACTCATTGGGATTTCATCCACTCCGGGTATTAATACCATGATGAACTGACCGGGTTCTATGGTTTTGCTGAAAGGTATGAATATGCTCTTAACGTATGGGTTCTCCTCGACAACTTCTCTTATTCTCACAATCTCCGGATAGTTCATCTCAGCGCAGCCCCCCTGAAATCCTCGATGGATCCAAATCCATTTTCTTCCATCCATCTCTTTATTCCCTTGCATATTTCTGCAAACACGCTGAGACCTCTGTAATATACAGCCGCGCCGATTTGCACCGCACATGCTCCCGCAAGAATGTACTCCACCGCATCCTCCCAGGTTTCCACACCACCAACACCTATAACAGGAATATCGAGTTCTCTCGAAAGTTCATAAACGCATCTCACAGCGACGGGCTTTATTCCCTTTCCCGAGTATCCACCCACCCTGTTATAGAGAATTGGTTTTTT
>Ga0190304_1001137_pt1 | contig 12036 bp, 11 predicted proteins | sample 48700712_MG_FD_161670 | JGI IMG/M metagenome (GOLD analysis project Ga0190304, IMG submission 161670) | Hydrothermal vent sediment bacterial communities from Southern Trench, Guaymas Basin, Mexico - 4870-07-1--2_MG | ecosystem: Environmental > Aquatic > Marine > Hydrothermal vents > Sediment ... | reverse complement strand
TATTGCTCGGATTTTCGCTCGGTATCGTCTGGACACCCTGCATTGGTCCCTTACTTGGTACTATACTCACGATGGTAGCGGTTGAGGGCGATATAGTTTATGGTGCCTTTCTTCTGCTCATCTATTCGCTTGGAATGGGGTTGCCTTTGCTCGCAATTGCATATACCTCTCATTTCTCATTGAAACCGTTCCAAAAATACAGTATGGTAATAAAGAGGCTTTCGGGGATTATTCTGGTGCTGGTTGGGATTTATTTCATATATAATTCAATCACAATCTACGGTTTTTAGCGCCAGGGATGGATTCCTCTTCTACTTCTCTCACTTCTCTCACATTTACTGCCACTCCTCTCTCCGATTCCACCATCTCCCAGCCGCTCATCTTCGCTCTCCCCACTCCAAATGCTTTATCACCGCGGAATATAACTTCGTCATTCTCCCTTATCTCTTCGCCGGCATTCACAACCCCGGGCGCCAGTATTGAGCCCTTTGGCACAAAATCGCCTATTTCTACTATATATGGAGTGAACTTCTCGATTCTCCGTGCACCTTTCGTTGTGAGAGTTATGAGTCCATATTCGGGTGCAATGCGTGCAAGGACACCTTCAGTTGATACGAGCCTGAAGTGAGGATATTTCCCCGTTAGCATCACTCTCTCTCCTCGTTTCACAAGCTCATCACCAGTGCCAAGCCCGAACTGGTAATCAGCCATCGCCTTAAATATCCTTGCGCCCATCTCAAGTCTGGACAGTCTCCTCTTCGCACCACAGAACGCTGCTATACGACTTCTCAGGCGTTCGAGAGCCTCTTTTGTGTACTCCTTCTCGTTCTCCTCGCATGTGTATATGACCTCCATGCCCAGTTCTTCTGCCACTGTTGCGCATATCTCCTTATATGCACCCCTGAGATGTGCAACAACCATGTCGTAATTATCACGATTTCTGTCAAGGTAGGCACGGAGACATGAAGCCACCCACGCACGCTCCTCCGCATCCCAGTACCCCGTCACGGGTATGTCATAGAACGCGGCGGGATAGACGAGTTCTAATTCTCTCGGAACAGTGCCAAGTGGAGAGGTTAAAATCAGCTCATGAATGTTGCCCCTGTAATCACCAATTGCAGTAATGAACCTCCTGTGTGACTGCGACATGGAATAGGGTTTCTTAGCAGAACATGGCAGAATCACCAGTATTTGAGTTGATGGTGGTCTGTATCTGTCCAGAACACGACTTGCAAATCTCTTCACTTCTATTCGACGTAACGACTCCATTGTGTTCACCTTAATGACATTTTTACGTGCAACGGGTGTTCTTCTTTCAAAATATTCGCTCTCAGTATCCAAAAATCGTAATACGGCGGTTAAAAACGATGACGCCCTCACACGCATCTCAACATACTCGCGCAGGATGCCCGCCCTTATATATCCCCTTATCTTCTTCACTTCCCGCTCCAATATCAGTCTATTATGCTTTGCAAGCAGTTCCGCTCGCTCCTTAGCACTTCGCACTCTCAACTCTTCTATACTCAATGAGGAGCAAACGGGACAGTTACACGGCAAATCCGTCATATCATCCACCCTTAACTCGCATTCCTCCAGTTGATAGATGCCATCATAACCCTTCATTACCGCGTTCGCGTCATCTATTATATCTACGCCCATATAGGCAAGAAGAGCGGCATTCTCCACCGTTGCTATCGCGGGCACCCATAACGCCACATCTGGTGGTATCCTCCGCCTCGCATCTATAACCCTGCGAACGAAATCCTCAGGCGTGTGGAGCATGGAGGAAGCGAAAGCGAGCACGAAGAAATCAACGAATAGCGGTGATGCCGCTTTTAGCTTTGCGGATAGTGGATGTATCCCGGGCAGGATAACCGTGCCACGCGGGGCGTTCCATGTCTCTTCTTTGCTCAACTCCGCGAATAGCGGAGATTCTACACCTATCACCTCCATCTTATCTTCTCCTCCGCTACTGCTCAGCGACTCTATATTGAGTAAAAGCGGCGTTTGCATCTCCATACCCTTACCTTTCAATAGTAAGCGTCCTATTCTCGCTGCACCGTCTCGCTTCTTCACTTCATAGAATCTGCTCATTTATTATCCCTTATTTACGCTTTATCTGATATGCAAGTCTCTTTTATAAGATAAGAATGGAACGCATGAGCTATAAGCTTATAGAACGAGTAGAGGGGAGCACGAGGATACTGGTGCCGAAACGAGCTGAGAGGGCACTTTTTTATAATCCCCGAATGGAACTTTGCCGCGATATAGATATAGCCGCATTAGCTGCTTTCGCTACTCATTCTAACTATAACACTAACTCCATGGTGTATGTGGATGCACTTGCAGGCACTGGTGTGCGTGGTGTGAGGGTGGCGAACGAAGTCGGATTGCAGGTGGTGCTAAACGACCTGAGTAGAGAGGCTTATGAGGTGATTAATCGCAATGTGAAGCTGAACGGGATAGAAGGGAGCACGCGAATATATAACGAGGACGCAAATGTGCTCCTGCACCGTAACAGGCACAGGTATGATATTGTGGATATAGACCCTTTTGGCTCGCCAGTTCCTTATCTCGATTCGCTATCCCAATCGGTGAAGAAGTTGATTATGGTCACTGCAACAGATACAGCGCCTTTATGTGGCGCGCATACCGGGGGTTTGAGGAAGTATGCCGCAAAACCGCTGAATACCGAATATCACAAGGAGATGGCAACACGTATCCTGCTGGGGCGCGTAACGAGGGACATGTGCAGATATGACAGGGCGATACAGCCGCTGCTGTGCTTTTCAAGTAGCCATTTCGTGAGGGTCATAGCGAGGGTGGAAAGGGGTGCGAAGCGAGCAGATGAGTGTATGAGGAGGCTCGGCTTTATTCTTCATTGCTTCTCCTGCGGTAACAGATATGCCATTCATTGCTCTGAACTGCCGGACATGAGCACGAGATGCGAGGTCTGTGGTGCTAAATTCAGGATTGCAGGACCCCTGTATTTGAGTCCGATAAAGGATAATAGCTTTTGCAAACATGTATATGAAGAGTTAAGAGTGAGACAACTGGGTAAGAAGCGAGAAGCGCAGAGAATCGTCGCTACATGCATGAATGAACTGGACATACCCTTCTTTTATGACTATCACGGGATATGCAAGGCTTTGAAGATATCTCCTCCTTCTATCCACTCCCTGATTGAGAGATTGAATGATAGTGGTTTTAGAGCGAGCAGGACACATTTCTCTGATACAGGGTTTAAGACAGAAGCGAAGATGGAAGAGGTGAAGGAGATTTTAAGGAGGTAACAGACCAAGGGTCATGTAATGTAAAGGAGAAGAGGAGAAAAAAATCGAAAAGTTTATATACCATTTCTGAGAATCAAATTCTGGGTAATGGAAATGTGGAAGGATATATCTGTTAGGAGGGCTGGAAATGGAGAAAGGTGAAAAGATAATTATTTCGGTGGTTGTCCTGGTTACCATTGTTGTTATTGTTGGTGCGGCGGTAGTGATACCTACAATGATGCAAGAGATGACGAAACCGGAGAGCTGTGCCAAGAACTGTCATGAGATGCAACCATTTTATGATTCATTGCAGGATTCACCTCATGCTGGCATAGACTGTCACGAATGCCATGTCCATTCAGGACCAGAGATTTTTCTCTATATGAAAGAGATGACCAACCATCTCGAGGGTGTAAGTGAAGGTCTGAGGGCGGGCAAGGGTTTAGAAGAGACTACTGCAGAAATGGCAGAGCGACTGGAGCGAGAACCACCCACAACTGCTTCTCTTACAAAGACTGAGCATTGTATGAAATGTCATAGCACTCATAAGAAGCCATTAGCGCGGATTGCAGACCCCGGTATCTCGTGCTTTAAATGTCACACCACAATTGCACACACCGGACATAAGGTCGCTCTCTACCAGGGATACTGGAGTCCTGATTTAGAAGACCGCGAATGTGTAGCATGTCACAACGAGCATGATGTGACGGTAAAGGAAGAGACCTGCGAAGCGTGTCACCCACCGGAGAAACATCCTTAATTCTTAATTTAATTTCTCCGGATATTCTTTCTTTTCATTCTGCTTTTACGCGTTTCATCGCATATCAGGATGACCATCCCGACTGCCAGCAATATCACGCCAGACCATACAAGCCATATTAGTGGTACCCGCTTCACTTTTATCCTGAAATCTGCTGGCTGCCGCTTCTCTCCCATGAGCGCATAGAATAGCGAGTTATAGCTGGAGTTCGTGTGCTCCATAAAGATATAGAGGTCGCCTCGCAACGTGGAGATGATCAGTGGTTTGGACAGAATACCATAGTTTGTATAATAATACATCCTTAGACTTTTGTTAGTGTATACGGTAGTGCCATCAACGATAGAGACGTCAAGAGCCAAACCGGAGTATTCGGGCATAGTAAAAAAATGCCGGGCACTGGCGTAAACATGTCCTCTGCCTGTATATATCGTGGGAGTACCCAGGGTTATCTTCGCACCGAGCGCATCAACAGTCGAGTTGGGCTTCACAATTATGCCCCTGCTCTCTGTCTGCACGGTGGAGCTGACGAATACGCCTATTAATATAATAATGATGGCGATATGGATTAGCGTCTTGCCCCATATATATGGAGATTGCCTCCCTCCCTTAGTGCACAGAGCGGATCCGAGATAATAAGCGATGGCAAATCCTGCGGCGAGCAGTAGAGGCAGTCCGAAGTTAGCCATCCAGTTCGGCGTTGGAACACGGAGCAGTACCAAAATCACGCCAATAGCTGCTATTGAGGCGATTAGCCATATAAATCTCTTCACCTTCATGCTCATGCTGCAGCCCATCAATGCAGCGACGAATACGAGTGTGAAAGGGTAGCACCATCTATTATAGAATTCCGGGGTTGTTCTCATTGGTGCACCACCCAATGCACCCCCTATTATCGGTGCAAGGTCACCCAGGAAACATATAATCATGAGGAACATCAATGACCAGAACGCCACGAATAGAGAGATGGAATTCAGTGACGAGATATCCACTTCCGGACTGTAAATGGGTCTGGCTCTCTCTGTCCTTGCCCTCAATGCGAGATAGGAGAAGTAGAGGATAACACCAAGCGCGAATATTAGAAGTGCGGGTCCCACAGGCGATTTCCCGAATGCATGAACTGATTCTAAGAGTCCGCCACGGGTAAGTGCAGTGGCAAAAATGACCATGAAGAAGGTAATTATAAGCGTGAGCTCTCTCATCTGGTCTTTACTTCCGCCTGGCAGGTGGAAATATGCAGTAAGAGCAAGCCAGGGGACTAAAGAGGCAGTCTCCACAGGGTCCCATGCCCAATAGCCACCCCAGCCGAGGACTTCGTAAGACCACCACCCTCCAAGTGCTATTCCAAACGCAAGGAACAGCCACGCGGAATATAGAATAATGCTGTTTAGCTCTTCTTCGCCTTCTCTCTCGCCTGTTGCCATCCTTGCAAGCATGAAAGCGCATGCGAAGAATACTAATACATAGCCGATAAAGACTACCGGGGGATGCACGAGCACCCAGAACGTTTGAAGCAGTGGATTGAGCCCTGCGCCATCGGGCGGGTTCATGTTCATGGGTAGAAGCTCAAAGGGGCTCTTCAATATTGTGAAAACAAGGATAGAAATGAAGAAGATGTCCAGTATTCTGGATGCAGCTATGTTGAACCTGCGCTCTCGTCCAAAGACTCTTATGCGATATATAAAATACAAAATGGAGAAGATGAAAGCGATGAAGAGCATTGACCCGCTACTGCCTATCCAGGGATCGCCGATCTTGTAAGGGAGGGCGAGGCTCGAAGAGCTGTAAGTGTAGACCTCTTCCAGCCAGAAAGCATCATTTATAAAAGCCATAGTTAGCCTGAAGTACGCTGCGACTACCAGCACGCATGCGAGCGAAGAAGCGAGAAAAGCAGCTTCAAACCTCCACCTCTTCCTCGTGCCAGCCCGCATCAGCATACTCAGATCGAATAAGAGCAGAATGACTGCCAGTACTATGAATGTATTTCCTATCTCCATCTATTATCCCCCATTAATTCACGTCCTGCTCCTTCTTTGTCTGTGCCAATGTTCTGCCCTTCTCATTCACCACCCGCACAATCACCATTACCCTATCGCCCTTTTTCGGCGCGACATCCCGGGGGAACCCAATGGTGAAGTTATAGGTGCCATTACCATGATAGCTCTGGGCAGCCCAATAGCTCATCTTAGCCCTGTTTACTATCGCTATAGCCTCAACAGCCGGGAAACCCACACCGGAATTACCTTTTGGACTCTGTAAAGAGTTCATCTTCTCCTGCTTCATCTCCACTATTCTTACCGCTGGTCTGTCATCGCTCACTGTAACCGCTGCCTGGACTTTTATTACCGGTACCTGTCCCATACTCACCATGGAGTATAGAACGAGACCTACGAGCGCCACAACGACGACGGTAACGATGACGTTGACGCTGGGCAACCTCATTACTTTCTTCCTCCCTCTATGAACTTCAATAGTGCTTTTAACATATTTAAGATGGTGGGATACCTCTTCTCTTCTTCGCTCTTTATTACTGGCACACCCTCCTTTATCTTGTAGCCCTTCTCCTTGTATTTTATACCAAAGGAGCCATGGCAGGCGACGCATAACTCCCCTGTTCTGTTACCATGGATAGAATGAACGCCACCCTGATGACAGGAGTTGCAATCGCCACTTTCTGGTATCCTCAGGTTCTTACCCGCTCCATGACATCCCCTGCAATCCACATTCAGGTGCACACGATGGATTTCGTTAGCGGATATCTCCCCAGCTTTTGCTATTCCTGTTCCTATATGACAGTCAATACATGCCTGTATGCCATGTGCCTTAGTTCTGATCTTTTCATTGTCTATCGCTCCACCGGTCACGTATTCTTTCCCATGACACACACAGGAGCTGACCATTGAGCGCAATCTGCTCTCAGGAAGGAGTGAGACATGACATTGCACACATTCCGGTGCAGGATGCCAGGAGCCAATGAAACCCGTTGGATTCGGCGGTATCACCTCACTGTTTTCATCACTCATACCCGTACATGTGGTTACAGCTACAGCGAGGAGGGCGAGGATTACAATTACAATGAAGAGTAACGCTAACGTACACAATTTGAGTTCCCTCATCATTCGGTATATATTTGCACCAGAGAAATAAAAGTTATACAATCTTAACTTCTTAACTGATTTATTTATCATTGATTTATTGCATGGAAGGGGATATAGCAGTAGCAAAGGCAAAGCGGATTGTAATAAAGGTGGGTACAAGCACCCTCACGGATGATAACCACCGACTTGCGCCTGATAAGGTGGAGAAACTTGCGAGCGAGATAGTAGAACTGAGGAGACGTGGGAAAGAGGTCATACTGGTCTCATCAGGTGCGATCGGTGCGGGCATAGGGAAATTAAACCTGAAGCAGAGACCCCGAGATATCAAGCTCTTACAGGCTACTGCTGCTGTTGGACAGAGCATCCTGATGAGCACTTATGACCGGTATTTCTCTGCTTATGGTCAGACAATTGCGCAACTTCTGTTAACACATGCCGATTTCCTCAGTCGTCAGAGGTATCTCAATCTGAGAAACACTTTACTCACATTGCTCAAATCAGGTGTGATTCCAATAGTAAATGAGAATGATACCACGGCAGTGGACGAGATTAAGGTAGGAGACAATGATAACCTGTCAGCACTTGTGGCAAGCAACCTCGAAGCCGACCTGCTTATTATCCTTACTGATACTGATGGCTTGTTCACTCGAGACCCGCGCAGGAGTAAGAGAGCGGAGCTCATCCCGGTTGTGCGCGATATAACACCCGAGATTGAACGAATTGCACATAGAGGGGAGAAGACGAGTAGCGTTGGTGGCATGAGGACGAAAATAGAGGCGGCAAAGCTCGCAATGAATGCGGGTATTCCTGTTATCATTGCGAATGGTGCGGAAGAGAACATCCTGTTGCGCATTGTAGAGGGTGAACCGGTTGGAACACGGTTCTTACCACGGAAAAGCGACAGAATGAATGACAGAGAGCACTGGATTCGTTTTATATCACCGCCGAGGGGTAGAATAAAGGTGGACGAAGGAGCAAAAGCTGCTTTAGTTGCTAAGGGTGGTAGCCTGTTACCGTCAGGCATCATCGAAGTAGAGGGAACGTTCATGCCCGGCGACATCGTTAGTATCACAGATTCTCGTGGTATCGAATTTGCACGTGGCATAACCAATTACTCCTCTGTGGAGATAGAGAAGATAAAAGGGCTTCAGACAGGAGACATCGAGCGCGTTCTGGGGCATAAAGAGTATGACGAAGTGGTATATCGCGGTAATCTCTACCTGATACAGGAACAGGATAGGGATGAGGATGAGGGAGGAGATGTCAGGAGAGAGGATAGCACTAAAGATAGGTTATCTTGGAACCAATTATCACGGCTTTCAGATTCAGCCTGAACCGGAACTGCCGACGATAGAAGGGATGCTCTTCAGTGCTTTTACGCGGCTTGGACTATTTGAATTCGGGTCTGAAACTGAATCAGGACCACGGCGCTCGGCTAACTACTCCGCCGCTGGCAGGACAGATAAAGGTGTTCACGCTCTTGCGCAGGTAGTATCCTTTGATACCGCTAAGGAGGTGACCCCTCGAATGATAAATAGCATGCTGCCGGACGATATATGGGTCTATGCAATTGCAAGACCCTATCCGGGATTCAATGCGCGCAGGGATGCTAAATTGCGAAGATACCGGTATTTCCTATTCTCAGAACCGGAACTGGATTTATCGCGAATGAAGGAGGCATCGGAACTACTTATTGGGAGACATAATTTCTATAACTTCACGCAGGGGCAGGGGCATGGGCATGAAGCGGACTCGTATGTCAGAGAGATAAGGCGGATAGAGCTCATGAGGAACGGTTCTTTTATCGTTATTGATGTGGAAGCGAACAGTTTTCTCCGTAAGATGGTGAGGAAGATCGTCTCGGCTTTGTGCATGATTGCCCGTGGCGATAGGGATGAGAGTTGGTTAGAAGCGCTACTGGAATTGCAGTTACGGGATAGTATAGAGCCAGCCCCTCCTTTTGGGCTTGTCTTGAGAGAGGTCGTTTATGATAACGTAGAGTTTGTTGAGGATAGATATGCGATGAGGCGAATAGAGGAGCGATTGAAGCGGGATTTAGTCATGCACAGCACAATTGCCAGTGTCTTACAGGAGCTTATACGAGCTTATACCGCATAATGATTAACACTATGCTTATCAGGCGGGAGAAGAGTAAGTATCTCACATTAGCCGCGCTACTCCACTAATATTGCGTAAGGCTTCCATCCACTTTTCCGAGGGGTCTTCATTTGTAATAAGACCCAGATTTAGTTCACACTATTAAGTCCTTCTGAAACAAGATTTATAGAAGAAGTGAGGCGTAGGAAAGATGCGTTTCCACACTATTAAGTCCTTCTGAAACTGTTTATATTCTATAGTTGCCCACATTTCACACCACCACGTTTCCACACTATTAAGTCCTTCTGAAACTTTCAACGGTTCAAAATCTTGTGGTGGCTCGTATTGTTGTTTCCACACTATTAAGTCCTTCTGAAACGCAGTCAGCACATTTTCTTTTTTGTGAAGGTGATAAGTTTCCACACTATTAAGTCCTTCTGAAACTCAATAGGCTTCTTTATGTAGTTATTCCACAGTTCAGGTTTCCACACTATTAAGTCCTTCTGAAACTCAGAACTCGAACTCCAATATGTTGTGTCATTGATTTTGTTTCCACACTATTAAGTCCTTCTGAAACTTTGCTATACTAATGCTCGATATCCAAACACTAAAACCGTTTCCACACTATTAAGTCCTTCTGAAACTCCATGTAGCATGGTGTGTTGATTGGGCTTTTTATCAGTTTCCACACTATTAAGTCCTTCTGAAACGTGTCTTTCTCTATTGGGAAGAGTGGTTTAAGGTAGGTTTCCACACTATTAAGTCCTTCTGAAACGCTCTTGGAGAGAATACATTATTCCACCATCGTATTTGTTTCCACACTATTAAGTCCTTCTGAAACTTTATATCGAAATATCCTGTATCTGCACGTTCAAGCCGTTTCCACACTATTAAGTCCTTCTGAAACCCTGAAACACTTGTGGATTCAATATTCAATCGAATAAGTTTCCACACTATTAAGTCCTTCTGAAACGCAGTTGTAGCATTTTCTACTTCATCATTTAGTTTATGTTTCCACACTATTAAGTCCTTCTGAAACTGATATACTGGTGATGCTTACCTTCCCCGCAATAAAATGTTTCCACACTATTAAGTCCTTCTGAAACCTTCGTGAATAAGGAAGAGTTGTTCGATCATAGATTAAGTTTCCACACTATTAAGTCCTTCTGAAACGTAAATATGGTGAACGTAATGAAAGAGGGGGATGGAGTTTCCACACTATTAAGTCCTTCTGAAACGAGCCAGAATTCGATATTGGCTGGTACGAAGTATTTGTAGTTTCCACACTATTAAGTCCTTCTGAAACGTTTCTTATGTTACGAATACTATCTACGAATTTCAAAGTTTCCACACTATTAAGTCCTTCTGAAACTCATTCTTTACTCCACTACCTCCACATGCCACACACTGTTTCCACACTATTAAGTCCTTCTGAAACTTGCGAATGAGAGCAGTGTTCGGTGTATATTGTGGGAAAGTTTCCACACTATTAAGTCCTTCTGAAACTAGTGCTGGGTGGTGTAGCAGTAGCCGGGTATATAAGTTTCCACACTATTAAGTCCTTCTGAAACTTTACGTCCCAATTTCATCACCCCCGTGGAAATGGAGTTTCCACACTATTAAGTCCTTCTGAAACAAGAGATAGACGATGATTTATGAGCGATAAATGACTGAGTTTCCACACTATTAAGTCCTTCTGAAACTAAATATGGTGAACGTAATGAGGGTGGTGGATGGATGTTTCCACACTATTAAGTCCTTCTGAAACTTCTTGTATCTTTTAGTATATGGAAATAAGTACCTGAGTTTCCACACTATTAAGTCCTTCTGAAACTTTGGTACACCATCGCGATCTATATCAGTTGCGAATTCCCAGTTTCCACACTATTAAGTCCTTCTGAAACGCGATAAGTATCATCAGTGTAAATGGATACAGTCCCACGTTTCCACACTATTAAGTCCTTCTGAAACCATCTTCGTGCGATATATACCAATTGGATCTCCTCTTGGTTTCCACACTATTAAGTCCTTCTGAAACCAAAACTGGACTGGTGAACTTCCAGCGGTGGATATGAAAGGTTTCCACACTATTAAGTCCTTCTGAAACTCAGTACTCTGACTGCTATTTTCGCAAGTGCCTCTCTGCGTTTCCACACTATTAAGTCCTTCTGAAACCTACTGAAGTTGAAAAGATTCATCATGTATTTGAAGAGTGTTTCCACACTATTAAGTCCTTCTGAAACTTCAGTACGTGCAGAAGAAAAGTGCGGAGGTCAATCAAAGTTTCCACACTATTAAGTCCTTCTGAAACACGCTACTGGAATGGTGGTATTGGATGCAGTGATGCAAAGTTTCCACACTATTAAGTCCTTCTGAAACCGAATATGTCAGAAGGAACGAGCGTGTTCTTTCTACAGTTTCCACACTATTAAGTCCTTCTGAAACATTTATGGAAACACGCCTATCGTGCATACGAATGGTGGTGTTTCCACACTATTAAGTCCTTCTGAAACACAAAATCGTATCGAGGGCGGTCGTATTCATCCAGTTCGTTTCCACACTATTAAGTCCTTCTGAAACGGATGTGAATACCTTTATAGCCCGATACATCAGTTGTGGTTTCCACACTATTAAGTCCTTCTGAAACATACCATATACTTCATGATTCTTTTTACCTTTATATTAGTTTCCACACTATTAAGTCCTTCTGAAACCGCCCCCAAAACCGCCTATTTTCGCATGTTTTAGCCTCTAATGCGTCCAATTTTCATCACCTTCTCGCCTACCTATAATAATGCATCTCGTATATAAA
>Ga0190304_1001135_pt1 | contig 12052 bp, 15 predicted proteins | sample 48700712_MG_FD_161670 | JGI IMG/M metagenome (GOLD analysis project Ga0190304, IMG submission 161670) | Hydrothermal vent sediment bacterial communities from Southern Trench, Guaymas Basin, Mexico - 4870-07-1--2_MG | ecosystem: Environmental > Aquatic > Marine > Hydrothermal vents > Sediment ... | reverse complement strand
TCCTGTGCCTCTGGCAAATGGTTGGATGCCAGCATGGTATGGGAAGGAAAGAGTTCTGTATACCAATACATCAAATGGCTCCATTTACATAATGGACGCAAATGGGTGCAACAAAACACCCTTTATCGGGGATTTTAATTTTTTAGAGGGTTCCTAAAAAGAGCAATCCAGATTCCAGAGGGCTCGGGAGTGCACAACTTTGAGATGGACCTTAAGGAGATGAAAAGCGGAGTGTACTTTCTGGAATACAGGGCAGGGAGTGATAGAGAGGCGAGGAAATTCATACTTTTAAGGTAAAAAAGAGGGGTGGTGCTGCCGAGCACCACCCCCATCCTCAGGAGGAGAAGATGTCGAGGAAGCCCCTAAGGCCGCTTTCCCCATTTCAAGACTCTCACTCTTACACGCGCCAGGCCAGGTCCTATTAATCCTATCTTCTGAGCAGCTCTGTATGAGAGGTCGATTATCCTTCCCCGTTCATGAGGACCTCGATCGTTTATCCTGACCGTCACTTTCCTGCCGTTCTCCAGGTTGGTCACCTCGACAATAGTGCCAAAGGGAAGGTGATTGTGAGCTGCGGTCAGTTTGTACATGTCGAAAACCTCGCCCGAAGCCGTCCTTTTGCCGTGAAAACCGGGTCCGTACCAGCTCGCGATTCCGTATTCCACCCACTGATGGCCGCCAGGAGCACATGATGCGAGGAAAATAACTGCCGAGATTAGAAATATCCTCTTCATCTTTTAATTAAGTATCGGGCAGCTTTACACCTGTCAACCTTGACTTAACGCAATGCCCGAGGATAAAATAGCTCCGATGACCGAGAGGGAAATAAGGTGGCAGGTCCTGCCGATAAAAAAGGGAGGAAAAAAACTGGTGATCTTCATCGTGGCCATTCTGGGAACAGGCCTCCTGCTCTATATCTTTGCGGGGCTCTACTGGGCTCTCTTCGGCCTTCTCCTTCTCCTCGGATCCCTCTCGGCCTTTTATACGCCCACAAAATACATCCTGACGGAGAAGGAGATAACGATCAAAAGGCCCCTCTATACCCTCAAGAGGCCGTGGTCCGAAATAAAGAGGTACGAGGTGGACAAAAACGGGATATTCCTGAGCCCTTTCAGAAAACCCAGGAGGCTCGAGAACTTTCGGGGAATCTATCTGATGGTCGGTGAAAACCGCGATGAGGTGATCTCTTTCATCAAGGAGAGGATAAATGAAAATAAAGGAGAGGCTTGAGGAGGTGAGGGAACGGGTCGAGAAGGCGGCGATCGCCGCCGGCAGGAATCCCGAAGAAATCCGCATACTGGGAGCAACAAAGGGGGTCGACCCGGAAAGGATAGAAGAAGCCATCGAAGCCGGCCTGCACCTCTTTGGCGAGAACAGGGTTCAGGAGGCTGAGAGGAAAATACCACAGGTCAGAGGAGAAGCCGAATGGCACATGATAGGTCACCTTCAGAGGAACAAGGTCAAAAAGGCGGTGAGATTGTTCTCCATGATACAGTCGGTGGACTCTTTTGAGCTCGCCCGGGAAATCGACAAACGAGTTGAAACTCCAATAGAAGTGCTCATCGAAGTGAACACATCCATGGAGCCACAGAAACACGGGGTAAAACCTGAAGAGACTGAGAGCCTCGTCGAGAGATGCCTGAGCCTCGAAAAAATAAAACTCAGGGGTCTGATGACCCTCGGGCCCTACCCTCCCTCGGAGAAAAATTCGCGAAGGGCCTTTGCCCTGCTTCGCGAGCTGAGGAACAGAATTCAGGAAAAATTCGCCATTGAGCTGCCCATCCTCTCCATGGGGATGACCGAGGATTTCGAATGGGCCGTGATGGAAGGAGCAACCATAATCAGGATAGGAAGGGCGATTTTCGGAGAAAGGAACTGACATGTTCATAATAGGCAACCTCTTCGTGGCGACGGCCAGGGTGCTCGACATCGCCCTCACCCTCTACATGTGGGTGATCATAATAAGGGCACTGATCTCATGGGTGAATCCAGATCCCTACAATCCCATTGTCCGATTTCTCAGGGCCATTACAGATCCTTTTCTGTTCTGGATAAGGAGAATCCTTAGGCTGCCCTATATGCAGATAGACATCACACCCCTCATCGCGATATTGCTGATACTTTTCGCCAAATACTTTCTCGTGGCATCCCTCTTCAGGCTCGGCATAAGCCTGGGAGGCAAACCGTTATAGGAGGAGAAATGGAAGGAATTCCGAGAGAATACACCGATGCCGTCAATTACCTCAAAAACAAAACGGGGTTCGCTCCCGAGATAGGACTCGTCCTGGGTTCGGGCCTCGGCGGGCTCAGCGAGCTCTTCGAGGTCAGGGGAAGGATTAAATACTCCGAAATCCCAAATTTCCCCGTCTCCACTGTGAAAGGCCACCCGGGCGAACTCGTTTACGGGGAAAAGGAGGGAAAGAAAATAGCGGTCCTTGCCGGGCGGTTCCATTATTACGAAGGCTACAGCATGAAAGAGATAACCTTTCCCATCAGGGTCCTGGGCTTATGGGGAGTTAAGAAACTGATCATCACCAATGCAGCGGGCGGCGTCAACCCACGGTTCAGGCCGGGCGACATAATGCTGATCGAGGACCACATAAATCTCCTGCCCGAAAACCCCCTGAGGGGGCCGAACATCGATGCCTTCGGCCCGCGGTTTCCATCCCTCCACGACGTTTACTCCCGCGAACTTCGCGAAAAGGCGGAGGAAGCAGCCCTGAAAGCCGGCGTATCGATCCGGAGGGGCGTCTACGTGGCCCTTCAGGGGCCCGATCTCGAGACACCCGCCGAGTACAGCTTCGTCAGGACGATAGGGGGAGACGCGGTGGGCATGTCCACCGTTCCCGAGGTCATCGTGGCCAACCACATGGGGATCAAAGTGCTCGGCTTCTCCATTATAACGAACCTGGCAAACCCCTATTCCCCGAGGCCCACCACCCACGAGGAAGTGCTCGAAGTCGCCGGAAAGGCCACGGAAAAACTTGTGCGGGTGATCGACGAGCTCCTGAAAATCATCTGAACTTAAAGGCCCTGGGCATGAGCTCCCTCAGGCTGTAAACGGCTTTCTCCCCGCCCTTTCCGATGCTTATGACCGTCATGTCCTCTCCGGAAAATTCGGCGAGAACCTGAAGGCAGGCGCCGCAGGGTGGGACCGGCTCTTCGGAGTCGGAGACGAGAAGTATTGCCCTGAAGACCCTCTCGCCCTCACATACCGCCTTAAAGGCCGCTACCCTCTCGGCGCAGACGGTGAGCCCGTAGGACGCGTTTTCAACGTTACACCCTGCGAAAACCTTCCCTCCGTCGGTCAGGAGGGCGGCTCCCACGTGGAATTCAGAATAGGGCGCGTAGGCCCTTCTCTGGGCCTCCTGAGCTGCGGGCAGAAGCCTGTCCACCAGCTCCTCTATATTTTGACGAGACTCCATCTCTCCTCCTCCGGATAATGGATCAATTTAAAAGCTCCAAGCTCTTCCAGCTCTATATAGAATTCTCTCTTTTCGAAACCTTCAACGTCCCTGATCACGCCGAGCGGACGCCACTTAAGGACCCTGTACTCCACCCCATCGATCCTTATTCTGCGAGGATGCTCATCGCCGCTTCCGCCGGAATAGGTCTCGACTTCGAGAGAAAAGCTCACAGAGAGGTCCCTCCCCCGACAATGCTTTTGACGATGCCGAAGATCACATCAGCCATCTTGCTCTCGCGAAGTATCTCAATGCCCCACGGAAACATGGTAAAGATGTACAGAATGGCGGCCACGAGAAACATGCCCTCTATTGCCCCGAACAATGTCCCCAGAATCCTGTCAGCGAACCCGAGAAATAAAAGTTTGAAAAACCTCGTGATGATCACTCCGATAAGGGTCACAAGCAGATAGATAATCAAAAAAATGAGGATGAAGGAAACAGCTTTGATGAGAAAGGGCTTCTTGAGAAATTCGAAGAATCGGGTAAAACTGGAATATCGATTTGCGGCATAATAGATGCCCAGAGCTATTCCCAGAAGAGAAAAAAATTCCCTCACGAACCCCCGGAAGAACCCCCGTATGGCAGCAAGGCCTATTATGCCCACTATAAAAAAATCGAGGCCGTTCACTCAGACCTCCCTGATCTCGGCCTTCAGAGCCTCCAGATCCAGAAGGGCGTAAGTAGCTTTCCCCGTGAGGTAACCGCAGGCTTCGCCGGGGTTTAAAACGAGGGTTCCGGCCTCGAGCCTGAGATCGGTCCTGTGAGTGTGTCCGTAGAGAACGACATCATAAAACCCTGATCTCGCGAGGGCTTCTACGAAAACAGGTTCATGCATGACCGCCAGCTTCCTGCCGGCTATCTCGAGTTCGGCGGGACTTCTGAGGAGCTCGAAACCCGCCTTATCCAGCACTTCTCGCAGGAACAGCCTGTCGCCGTCATTGTTGCCCAGGACCAGATACATCTTTCCCTTATAGAGCTCTCCGACGATCCTCGCGACGAAGGGGGAAATGAGATCTCCGAGGTGAATGACTGTATCGACTCCCTCATCGACAAACCTGCCGAAAATCTCCCTTATCGCGCTCAGGTTATCGTGAGTGTCGGAAACTACCCCGATCTTCATGCCAACCCTCCTTCGTAAAGGGCAAAAAGGGCCACAATCATATCTACTTTAAGGAAAAGGTCGATCTTTTTCAAGTTTCTGTCCGGAAATCCGACCAAAAACCTCCAGATCACGTAGAGAAGAGGGATATCGACGCCCAGAATGACGATAAGCAGATAACGAAGGTTATAGGCCTTCATCAGGTAAGGGATCGGCGTCAGCAACACCAGCAGAAGGAATATTGCTCCGGCAAATCTAAGCGTCCTGACCTCGCCCCAGGCAAGGGGAAGGGTGAATCTCCCCGACTGTCTGTCGCCGGTCATATCCTCGACGTCCTTGACGATCTCCCTGCCGAGGTGATAAAGGAAGGCAAAGAGAGCCGGATAGATCAGTGCCTCAAGCCTGCCGACGAGGGCGCCGCCGAAGAGGAAAAGGACCGAAGCGCTCAGGGCTACCGCCAGGTTGCCGATAAAGGGCAGGCTCTTCAGGTAAAAATCGTAGAGAAGGAGCAGCACGAGGACAAAAAGGGCGATCAGAAGGGGCAGCGATTTGAGAAAAAAGGCGAAAAGGGAGCCGAGGGATAGGAGAGCCAGTCCGAAAAGGAGACTCCGGTTTCTATCGACTTCTCCCCGCGGGATGGGACGTGTGGGATGGGCCAGCCGATCCGTTTCAAAGTCGGCGTAATCGTTCAAAACGTAACCTCCACCTGCCAGAAAGAGGACGACACAGGACGAGAGCAGAAAATCCCTAAGAGGGGGAAACTCTCCTGCCAGGACGAAACTGACGAGAAGCGACGCTTCCGCTATCAGCAGGTTAACCGGCCTTAAAAGCTTCAGATATCCGCCGATCACTTCCCCTTCTTGAGGATATCCCCCAGGTTCATAATTGTGCTCTGATCGGAAACTATGACCTGGACTTTATCCGAAAGTTTATCGACGTAAAGGTATTTTATGTACTCGGGGTTCCTCTTGAGCTGCCTTGAGACGATTTCAATCGCCCTCGCCGTGCCCTCAGCCTCAATCTTCTTCCTTTCGGCCTCTTTCCTCTCCTTTTCGAGGACGTATTTCATCCTCTCGGCTTCCTGCTGGGCTATCTGTTTCTCCTCTATGGCCTTGCTGAAGTCGGGGGTGAAGTGGACATCTCTCAGCACGATCTCCTCTATTATGAAGCCGTCTTTCTCGAGCAATTCCCTCACCCTTCGGAGTATCTCCCCCTGAATCATACGCCTTTTCTCGGAATAAACGTCCATTATCGGGTATTCCGATATGACGTGCCGCACAATGGACCTGATGGCCGGCCTGACGACCTTCTCGTCGTAGTCGGGCCCGATCCTCCTGTGGAGGCTTATGACGCTGTCGGGCTTGATCCTGTACCAGCAGGTGAGGTCTATTCCGACCTGGAGCCCTTCCTTCGTAGGGGACCAGAGAGAATCGTCGATGTTCTTCTTTTTCCCCTCGCCTTTCCTGGAGGACATGGTGTACTCCTGCCTCCGCAGGTCGTATATGTAGGTCTTGTAGATAACTGGAGGCACGAAGGTAACTCCTTCTCTCGAAAGGGAAAAACGCTTTGTGAGGACATTGAACTTCACCATGGCGTGTCCCACGGGCACGATCCTTATGCTGAAGAAAATCAACAGGAGGATCAATACGCCCAGAATCGCCAGAATTAGCCCCGACGAAAGCCCCACCTTCCTCACTGTGACAACTTCCCCGTTCTTCTCGGTTATCACGACTCTCGAGGTCTTCTTCAGAACGTAATAGACGGCAATGCCCAGCAGAACGAGAACGATAAAAAAGGCAAACATCTTATCTCCCCCTTTCAATTCCTTTGAGTTCCTCTAATTCTATTGTCAAAAAGAAACTATCTCAACCGCTTCAGTTCCGCTGAACTTGACAGACATAGGACAAACCTTTAATATGCCATCTGTTAACGACGGAGGAAGGGATGAGATTCCCTACAGAAAGAAGTGGCCTGGGCTGGATGACTATCCCCAAAATGCTGGAGCGCAGTGCAGAAACTTATCGAGATGAACTCGCTCTCAGCATGAGGGGAAAAGAAGGGTTCAGGCGTTTCACTTACGGAGAACTCTTCGACATCGTTAAGAGGCTCGCGCTGAGACTCAAGGATCTCGGGCTCGGGAAAGGTGACAGAGCCTCGGTGGTGGGGGAAAACCGCCCTGAATGGGCGATGGCCTATCTGGCCATCCACTGGGCTGGAGGCGTGGCCGTTCCTCTCGACCCCAAGCTCACTGTCCACGAGTGGAAACATATCCTTCAGGACGCCGAGGTCAAGATCGTCATATCTTCCGGCAGAATGGTTTCCGACTTTCTTGACATCAAGGAGGACCTGAAGACACTGAAACACGTGATCTCTATGGACGATAACGGCGAGGCGGAATCGCTCGGGTCCATCCTGGCGAGGTACAAAAAGGGGGCCCCACGACCTGATACTTCTCTCGAGGGCCTCGCCGTTATACTCTATACCTCCGGGACGACGGGAACCTCCAAGGGAGTGATGCTCACCCACAAGAACATCATGTCCAACGTCGATTCGATCTACCAGTGTATTGACTATGGCCCCGGGGATAAATTCTTCTCAGTCCTTCCCCTGCACCACGTCTTCGAGGCGACGGCCGGCTTTCTCACGCCTCTTTACGGCGGCGCTGCGATAGTCTATGCGAGGTCTCTCAAATCCAGGGACCTGAGGGAAGACCTGATACATTGCAAGCCCACGGTGATGCTCGTGGTGCCACTTCTCCTGGAGAAAATACTCGGGGGACTCCACAGGGAAATAAGAAAGGCTTCACCGATCAAAAAGTCCTTCTTTTACCTGTTAAAGGGCGCCTCAAAGGCCCTGAAACCCCTCTTGAGGGATGCCTCTCCGCGGATTCTCTTTAAGAGCATTCGCGAGAAAATGGGCTTCGGAAACCTCCGATACATGGTCTCCGGCGGCGCAGCTCTCCCCGTGTGGGTGGGAAAGGGCATGCGGGAACTGGGATTCCCTCTCCTGCAGGGCTACGGGCTTTCTGAAACCTCTCCGGTTCTGACCCTCACGCCTCCCTCCAGGCCTAAACTCGAATCGGTTGGATTGCCCATTCCCCATGTGGATATCAAGATCGTCAATCCCGACGAGAACGGGGTCGGCGAGATTGCCGCCAGGGGGCCCAACGTGATGAAAGGATACTACAAAAACGAGGAGGCCACGCGGGAAGTGCTCACGGAGGACGGCTGGTTTCTGACCGGTGACCTCGGATACATCGACGAGGAAGGCTTTCTCTACCTCACGGGAAGGAAAAAGTCCGTCATAGTGACGAGAGGAGGAAAAAACATATATCCGGAGGAGGTCGAGAGCGTCCTCCTGCAGTCTCCTTATATAGAGGAAGTGCTGGTCTTAAAAGGCATAAACCCGACTTCGGGGGACGAGGAGATCCAGGCCATCGTTTATCCCAACTACGAAAATGTCGACAGTTATTTCGCTGAAAAGCGCAAGTCCAATCCCTCGGAGGACGATGTCCTTGCCCTTATATCGCAGGAGGTGACGAGACTCTCCCGCAGGCTCGCCCCATACAAGAGGCCGCGCAGAATAACCCTCAGAGAAGAGGAATTCCCCAAGACCACGACGAAAAAGATCAAGAGGTTCCTTTTCGAAAAGCCTTTCAAGGAGATCGGGGAGAAATGAGCTTCACTGCCATCATAGGTCTTCAATGGGGCGACGAGGGTAAGGGCAAAATTGTGGATTATCTCGCGGAAAAACACGACGTGGTCGTCAGGTTTCAGGGAGGCGCCAACGCTGGACACACGGTTTCCGTTGGGGGGAAGGAATTCATCTTCCACATAATACCCTCCGGGCTCCTGAGGCCGCAGGTAACCGGTGCTATCGGGGCTGGAGTTGCCGTTGATCCCGACGTTTTGATGAGGGAAATGGAGGAGGTGGGAAAACTGTCGACCCCCCTCGACGGCAGGTTCTGGATCGACGGGAGGGCTCAACTCGTGCTCCCCTATCACAAAGCCGAGGACCGATGGGAAGAGGAGCTGATGGGTGGAATAGGAACAACCAGAAGGGGAATAGGCCCGGCGTACAGGGATCGTTACTACAGAATCGGCCTCAGGGCAATCGACCTGCTCTCCTCCAGAAGCCTTGAGGGACGCCTCCGACATAGCCTCGACTTTAACAACCAGATACTCGGCGCCCGATACGGCAAGCCTCCTTACGATTTTCATGAGATCTACGAGTTCCTCAAGGGATTTGGTGACAGGATCGGTCCCTTCATCAGGGACGTTTCTGTCTTCCTGCTCGAGGAGGCCAGAAAGGGGAAAAACATCCTTCTCGAAGGCGCCCAGGGCAGTTTTCTCGATATAAACTTCGGCACCTATCCCTTCGTGACGTCATCCCACACTATATCCGGCGGAGCGTCGGTGGGAGCCGGTGTCCCCCCGAACGCCATAAAAAGAATAATAGGGGTCACGAAGGCCTACACGACGCGGGTGGGCAAGGGGCCCTTTCCAACGGAATTAAAGGGCCCTGAGGGGGACCATCTCAGGGAAAGGGGAGGGGAATACGGGGCGACAACGGGAAGGCCCAGGAGATGCGGCTGGCTCGATCTGGTCGCCCTGCGATTCTCCGCGTGGATAAACGGCATAAGCGAGCTGGCGATAACAAAGCTCGATTCTCTGGCGGGAATGGATGTGGTGAAGGTTGCCCGGAGTTACTCCCTCGGCGGAAAGGAACTCCTCTACCCGCCCCTTGACCTCTCGGACTGGCACAACGTCAAGGTGAACTATGAGGAATTCAGGGGCTGGGGCGAAATCGGTTCCATAAGGAGGCGCGAGGACCTCCCCAGGGAGGCGAAAGAATACCTGAACTTCATCGAGGATGACCTGAAGATACCCATTACCTATATATCGGTCGGTAAAGAGCGCGATCAGATAATAGTCTCCTGAACCGCCATGCAGGTCCTTTTTACCTCATCGAGTTTCACCTGAATGCTTCAGGAACTGCTTGAAAAGATCGAGCAAGCTCGCAGGGAATTCTCGCTTTTCGAAAGGGGGGACAGGATTCTCCTCGCCGTCTCAGGAGGCCCTGATTCAGTCTTCCTTCTCCATGCACTGTTAGAGCTGAGAGGAAAATACGGCCTCGAGCTTGCTGTGGCCCATTTCAACCACATGCTCCGAGGAGAGGAATCCGATGCCGACGAAAGATTTGTGGCCGAGCTGGCGAAAGGAAAAGGCCTACCCTTTTTCTCTGAGAGAAAAGACGTGCTCGAATTTTCCAGGAGAAAAAAGCTCAATCTCGAGGACGCCGCGAGGAAACTCAGATACGATTTCCTGGAACGGGCCCTCGAAGGGTGGCGTGGAGACCTCATTGCCACAGGGCACACCCTATCCGACAACGCGGAAACGGTCTTCCTGAACCTCCTCAGGGGAAGTGACCTCAAGGGGATCTCGGGTATAAGGCCTAAAAGAGGCAAAATCATACGTCCACTGATAACCCTATCCCGGGAGGAGATACTCGAATATCTGGATACCGCCCGAATTCCTTACAGGGTCGACAGGACAAATCTGGACATCACCTATAGCAGAAATTTCCTGAGAAACCGCGTATTCCCGATTCTCAAAGAGAGGTTCGGGGATTTCGAGAGCAGGGTCACATATGCCTCTTTTCTCTTTCAGGAGGAGGCGGATTTCCTGGCCTCTCTCGCGCGGGAGCTCATAGCGAAGGCGAGGAAGGCCTCCTTCCCCGACGAGATCCTGCTCGATCGGGAGGCCCTCAGAAAAGCTGAACAGGTCCTGGTGAGATGGGCACTACACGAGCTCACCGGTTCGGGCCACAGGCCGATAAAAGACCTGATCGGGCTTCTCGACAAAGAGGGACGGATCAGTTTCGCCGAGGGGCTTAAAGCCGAAATCTCTATGGGAGAAGTCAGACTCTACAGGAAAGAAAAAGCCCTCCAGAAGACATGCCGGCTTGAGACGGGAACCTGTGAATTCCCCGAGATAAATGCCCTCTTTACCGTGGAAAAAACAGAAAAAAGAGGAAAAAACACGCTTTTTACTGTATACTTTGGAAGCAATCAGGTGGAACCGCCCTTTCTGGTGAGGAGGAGAAAAAGGGGCGATCGTATCAGGACGAAGGCTGGCACCAGAAAATTGAAAGACCTCTTTATAGACAGAAAAATTCCCAGATGGAGGAGGGACCTGATCCCCGTGGTAGAAGACAAAAGGGGAATAATATGGGTCGCCGGCGTTCAAAGGGCCTGGATGCCCGATGAGGGAAAGGAACCATACTTTAAAATGGAGGTTAGGAAAAATGACCCCCGTGCCTTCTGGATTTATGATATCTGAGGAAGAAATCAGGGCAAAGGTCAAAGAACTGGCTGGCAGGATAAACGCCGATTACAGGGGCAGATCCCCCCTGCTCGTCGGCATACTCAAAGGGGCCTTCATTTTCCTGGCCGATCTCATACGGGAGATAGACCTCCAGGTAGAGGTCGACTTCATCGCCACCTCCAGTTACGGGAGATCCACGGAATCCACGGGGATCGTCAAGATCATAAAGGACCTCAGCCAGAGCATAACGGATAGAGATGTCCTTCTCGTCGAGGACATAGTTGACACCGGCCTCACTTTGAGATATCTATATAATCTCCTCCTGTCCAGGAATCCGAGGAGCCTTGAGATCTGCGTTCTTCTCGATAAAAAAGAAAGGAGAAAGGTTGAAGTACCCGTAAAATATGTGGGTTTTGAGGTTCCCGATCTGTTCCTGGTGGGATACGGGCTTGATTATGGTGAAAAATTCAGAGGCTTAAAATACATCCGGGCTCTGAGCCCGGAAGAGGTGAGAGGAGGATGAAGGAAAAGAAGGACAGCTCAAAAAAAGACCTCTTCAGGACTCTGGGGGTCTGGTTGCTCCTGTTCCTCGGGGCACTGATGTTGCTCCAGTTTTTAAATACGGGAGGCGGGGAGAAAACCATTTCCTTCTCGGAGTTCAAGAGGGAGCTCGACAGGGGCAACGTGGACAGAGTAACCATAGTTGAGAAGGAAATAAAAGGCGTTTTCAAAGATCAGATCAATGTAGCGGGGGAACCCGTCTTGCGTTTTAAGACTTACCTTCCCTATGAGGACCCCGACCTGGTGAGGGAAATGGTCCAGATGGGCGTGACCGTCGAATCCAAGAAAAAGCAGGTCTTCTGGGAGATAGCCCTGGGATACCTCCCATGGCTGATATTACTGGTACTTTTCTGGATCTTCATGGCCCGACAATTCCAATCGGGCTCCAACAGGGCCTTTTCATTCGGGAAAAGCAGGGTCAAAGTCCTTCAGGAGGACAGGCCCAAGGTCACTTTTGAGGACGTAGCTGGCGTGGAGGAGGCCAAAGAAGAACTGAAGGAAGTCATAGAGTTCCTCAAGAACCCGGAGAAATTCAGGAGGCTGGGCGCGAGAATCCCAAAGGGCGTCCTGCTCCTCGGCCCCCCCGGAACGGGAAAGAC
>Ga0190304_1001132_pt1 | contig 12095 bp, 10 predicted proteins | sample 48700712_MG_FD_161670 | JGI IMG/M metagenome (GOLD analysis project Ga0190304, IMG submission 161670) | Hydrothermal vent sediment bacterial communities from Southern Trench, Guaymas Basin, Mexico - 4870-07-1--2_MG | ecosystem: Environmental > Aquatic > Marine > Hydrothermal vents > Sediment ... | reverse complement strand
TTGCTGTCAAAGCTGCTTCGTTTCCGCACCCTTTGGACTTATGGCTTTGACAGCGCTGCGCCGCGTGCTCCTAAAAATCGAAGGTTGGTGAAGTTAACCTTGAGGTATCACTGTCACCTATTCTATGTTCTTCTTGCCACACGGCGAGTTGTCAGAAGATCATAATTTATACTTCTCACATCCTCTTCGTTTAGTGTAAGGAGTGCCTGTGTCATCCCGGAGTGTTATTTGAACCAGACAGATCAACCAAAAGGCTTTACTAAAGAAGGTGTTTAGTTTAAAAAGATAATATAAAGACTGGTATGGGAGGTTAAAACGCAAATAGTAAACCAAAAATATCTTGACCTTGAAATATTGCCTGAAGAAGCAAGGAAAGAGCTATTAGATTTCTATAAATCAATCCTGAAAAAATACAAGGTAAAAATTAAGTTTGTGGATGATGTAGACAAATTTTTTGACAAATACAGCAATCCGTTTGAAAAACAAGGGTAAAGGAGGAATAAATGAACTTTTCCCATCTTATACTTCACACCTCACGCATATAGACCAGACAGAACAAATATACCAGATAGTAATAGAGCTCCATAATGGATAGCCTATATAACAAAATTAAGGGAAGCAACATCGTATGGCAGAAGGGACTTGTGACAAGAGCAGACAGGAACACTTTCTATGGACATCAGAGTGGTCTTGTATGGTTTACAGGGCTCCCATCTTCTGGGAAGTCCACTATAGCCCATGGAGTGGAAAAAGTCCTTTTTGATAAAGGAGTTAAGTGTTATGTGCTTGATGGTGACAATGTCCGCTATGGCCTGAATGCAGACCTTGGGTTCAGCGAGGAGGATAGAAGAGAAAATATCCGCAGGATTGTTGAAGTCTCAAAGTTGATGGTAGATGCAGGTCTCATAGTGCTTACTGCCTTTGTCTCTCCTTTTAAAAAAGACAGAGAATATATTAAAAGGCGTTTTAAAAACGATAATTTTATAGAAATATATGTAAAATGTTCAGTGGAGGAATGTATTGCAAGGGACCCAAAGGGCAACTATCAGAAGGCTATGAGAGGAATAATAAAAAACTATACAGGCATTTCCTCTCCCTACGAAGAGCCAGAAAACCCTGATATAATCCTTAATACCGAAAAATTGAGTGTAAAAAGCACAATCAAACAAGTTCTTAAGTTTTTAAAACAAAGAGGATGGTTAGAGAATATTAGTTTATAAGGTCTGTGAGGTTGTGGAATAAATAAATCACTGAAACAATCATTGGGGTCATCTATGAAAATGGCTGGTTCGTCTGGTTGGTATTTTTCAATCAGACGCTTTAATGCCTTAACAGAAAATTATTCCTGACCTATGGAGTGATGGCAATACATATTAATCAAACTTATACAGCTTGTTGAAAAAGCCATTTTTTCTCAAAGCCGTTCATGGGATAGGCTAAGAAGTGCAAAATATTACCCGCAGGCCTGTCCGATGGTCGTGTCTGCCAACAGGCAGACAGGTTTTGGGGTTTTCTTTTAAAGTTATTACGGATTTAGTGGATTGCAAATCGCTTCATAATACACTTTTAACCAGTGTGTCCGAAACCGCCACTACCCCGTTGTGAAGGAGGTAACTCAGATACAATCTCCCATTCAGCCTTTATTACTGGAGCTATCACTAATTGAGCAATCCTTTCTCCAGGATGAATGGTATAAGTGTTTTTACCTAAATTAATCAAGGCAACTTTTATTTCTCCTCTATAGTCGGCATCAATGGTTCCAGGTGAATTGATTAAAGTCACACCATATTGAGTAGCTAGACCACTTCTAGGGCGAACCTGAGCCTCAAAACCCGGAGGTAAGGCTATGGCAATCCCTGTAGGGACTAAAATAATTTCTCCAGATGACAAACTAATAGGGTGTTCAATAGCTGCAAATATATCCATGCCGGCTGCCTGAGGAGTCATGTAAGTGGGTAAATTTACACCTTGACGGAGATATTTAATCTTGACTTGAATTTTATTAATAATGATGCTCTCCCCTCTTGCGAAAATTTACAGGTGGGCTTAGAGCTGCCTTACGGCTCAACTTGATCTTGCCGTCTTTTTCTATTTTTAAAACCCTTACTAAAACTTCGTCTCCTTCTTTAAGAATGTCACTTACTTTATGGACTCGTTTATAGTCCAACTCAGAAACATGCACCAAACCAACTGTCCCTGGAAGGATTTCTACCAATGCCCCAAAATCCATTATTCTCTTTACCTTTCCAATATATAGCCGCCCTTCTTTTATCTCCTGAGTGACTTGTTTTACCATCTCTATGGCCTTTTTAAGTTGTTGTTCATCATGAGAGATAATATGAACCTTACCTGTTTCTTTGATATCTATGTTCACTCCTGTCTTAGCCATAATATCTTTAATTACTTTCCCCCCAGGACCAATAAGGTTGGCAATTTTTTCAGGAGGTATTTCAATAATAGATACTTTAGGAGCATGAGGAGAAATGGAAGTTTTAGGAGCTGGTAAGACAGCTTCCATTTTATCTAAAATAAAAAGCCTTCCTTCTCTAGCTTGTATTAGAGCTTGGTGAAGAATATCCTTGCTGATACCTTTAATCTTAATATCCATTTGAATCGCAGTCACACCTTCTCTAGAACCAGCTAGTTTAAAATCCATATCTCCACAATGGTCTTCTTCTCCCAAAATATCAGAAAGAATAGCTATATTATCATTTTCTTTTACTAAACCTATAGCAATACCCGCTATGGGTTTTTTAATTGGAATACCTGCATCCATCAGAGAAAGACAACCACTACACACGGTAGCCATAGAAGAAGAACCATTTGATTCTAAGACTTCTGAAACCACTCTTATAGTATAAGGAAACTCCTCTTCTCTGGGAATAATGGGTTTTAATGCCCGCTCAGCTAAGAAACCATGTCCAATCTCTCGCCTGCTAGGTCCCCTTAACGCTCTCACCTCTCCTACACAATAAGGAAGGAAGTTGTAATGAACCATAAAAGACTTAAAACTATCACCATAAAGGGCATCTATCTTTTGTTCATCTTCTGTGGTTCCTAAAGTAGTCACAGCTAAAACTTGGGTCTCACCCCGTCTAAATATGGCTGAACCGTGAGTTCTAGGTAAAATCCCCACTTTACACTGGATGGGTCTGATGTCTCTTAAATTACGCCCATCAATGCGTTTCCCTTTTAATATTTTTTCTCTAATAAGCCTTTTTTTAAAATCTTCAAAGATGGCCTTGGCTTGGGGTAAAAATTCTTCACTAAGAGGCACTTCTTGAACTGCCTGAGTAAATATTTGTTTTAATTGTCTAGCCCGAGATAATTTCTCAGGAATACTAAGTGATTCTTCAATTAAGGGAAGGTAGCTCTCTAATTTGGCCACTAAATCAGCCGATTTTTGAGGGGATATTAGCTGTATCTTAGATTTAGCTGCTGTTTTTTGCAATTCCTTTTGCAACTTTAAAATGGGTTTCAACGCCTCATATCCCACAAAAATGGCTTCTAAAATAGTGTCTTCAGGGACAAATTGGGCATCTCCCTCTACCATTACTATTCCTTGTTCACTTCCCGCCACAACTATATTTAATTCACTCTCTGTTAATTGGGAACGTGTAGGATTAATCATCCATTCTCCATTCTTTCTTCCTATTCTCACCGCGGCTATAGGAATATAAAAAGGAATATCTGAAATTATAAGAGCCGCGGAGGCAGCAATTACGGCCAGAATATCCGGGTCGTTTTCTTGATCTGCTGACAAAACGGTAGTAATAATTTGAATTTCTCTTGAAAAATTTTCAGGAAAAAGAGGACGAAGTGGTCTATCAATTAGCCGGGCAGTTACCACTTCTTTATCGCTAGGTCTTCCTATCTCTCTCTTAAAAAAACCACCTGGAATTTTCCCCACAGCATAAGACATTTCACGATATTCAACGGTTAAGGGCATAAAGTCTAATCCGGGTACTTCTTCCCGAGACATAACAGCCGTAGCAAGCACCACCGTATCAGCGTAACGGACTAAAACTGCTCCATTAGCCTGACTAGCTATTTCACCATAAGTAATAGAAAGCGAACGCCCTTCCCATTCAGTTTGTATTTGCATTTTTTATCGTCTCTCCTTTTTACTTTCTTAATCCCAATTCCTGAATAAGCTTGCGGTATCTATTAATATCTTTGCTCTTCAAGTAATTAAGTAAATGTCTTCTTCGTCCTACTAATTTTAAAAGACCTCGTCTTGAATGAAAATCCTTTTTGTGAACCTTAAAATGAGAAGTCAAATACTCAATACGCTTGGTTAAAATAGCTATCTGTACTTCTGGCGAACCTGTGTCTTCAGGGTGAATTTGAAACTTCCTGATAATTTCTTGTTTTTGCTCTGGCATTAATGTCATTTTTGTCCTCCTCTTAAAGGTCAAAATACCTTTACTGGATGTAATCGCATACCTTTTTGAGTCTCTTGGGTTTGGACTAAAGCAACCAATCGGCTCTGTTTATTTAAGGCACGAATTAATGGTTTTGTCAGTTTATGAGGCCAAAAGATAAACCTTCCATGTTTAATCTGGGTTTCCTGGTCTTCATTAAGAATTATTGCCTCAAAACTAGCTAGGGCCTGATTTAAATCCATAAGATAATCTTGCCACTTTCCTGCTTTTATAGCCTCCTTTAAAACATCAAGAGAAATAGCCATTTTAATAGTAAAAGGGCCTGTTTTCAACCTCCTTAAACGAGCCAAACAGGCTCCACACCCCAGTTTTTTTCCTATATCTGAACATAATGTTCTAATGTATGTGCCTTTAGAGCATGAGACTTCAAAATCCACTTCAGGGGGTCTAAAGCTCTTAAGATTTAACTCATAAATTTCTACTTCCCTCGGAGCAGGCTGTATTTTAATACCCTTCCTTACCCATTTATAAAGAGGAACTCCACCTACCTTGAGACTGGAATAAAAAGGAGGAATCTGAGTAATCTTTCCCTGAAAATCCTCCATTACTATTTTCAATTCTTCAATAGAAACATCTATTTTTTTGCAAACACGGGTTACTTTTCCTTCAATATCCTGGGTCTCTGTTTCCAAACCAAGACGCATAGTCGCATCATAGGTTTTATCCATATTCAGAAAAAACTGGGCAATTTTAGTGGCTTTATTAACAAAGATAGGTAAAACGCCTGTTGCTAAAGGATCCAAAGTGCCACCATGACCTATCTTTTTTACATTAAGCCATTTTTTAATCTTTTTCACTACCTCAAAGGAAGTGATACCCCTTGGTTTGTCAATAAGAAAAATACCCGCTTCTTCCATCCTAATTCTTAGCTTCAAATCCGCATTTCAACTTGGGGATAGTTTTCAGTCTCACCCGATTTGAAAACTCCTTTTTTATAAAATGGGAGGTACTTAAAAAACCCTGGGTAATTTTTCATAAATAACCCCTCTGCTTGAAAAAGAGATAATTTCTACTTCCGTATCAATTATCTCTGTGAGATTCATATCATTAATAAAACTAACTAGTTTATCTATTTCTGCCCGTACTTTATTTCTGTTTAACCCCACCTTGCATACTCCAAGTTGAATCATCTGCCAATGATCCTGTGTTCCCACTTCAGCTATAGAAATGTTAAATCTGTTTTTCACTCGGTCCACAATCTGCCGTATAACCCGCCTTTTGCCTTTTAAAGAGTGATTCTCAGGTAAGTGCATCAAAATTTGGCTCACACCCACAAACATAAAAACTCTTTATTCCTTTTTTTCAGATACTTGAAAATCCATGGTTTTTTTTACTTCTTCCACCACATACGCCTCAACTATATCTCCTACTTTGATATCCTGGAAACTCTCAAAACTCATTCCACACTCGTAGCCTGTTCCTACTTCTTTCACATCTTCTTTAAACCGTTTTAAAGAAGATAACCGCCCATTATATACTACTACTCCATCTCTTAAAATCCTTACTTTACAAGACCGATTTATCTCTCCTTTTCTCACATAACAACCTCCCACTATTCCTACCTTGGGCACTTTGAAAAGCTGTCTAATCTCAGCTTCTCCTATAATCCTTTCTTTGTGCTCAGGTTCAAGCAAGCCTTTCATTGCATCTTGAATATCATCCAACAGCTGGTAAATAACCTCATAATAACGAATATCAACTTTTTCTTTCTCTGCTAAATCCATAACTTTGGCACTAGGCCTAATATTAAAGCCGATTATGACTGCGTGTGACGCAGAGGCAAGTAAAATATCTGACTCGGTAATTACTCCTGTAGAGGCATGGATTACATTTACCTTAATCTCTTGTGTGCTCAATTTAGTTAAAGCCTCTTTTAAGGCCTCTACTGAACCCTGGACATCGGCTTTAATAACAAGTTTTAATTCTTTAATTTCACCCTCTTCAATTTTTTCATACAGATTTTCTAAACTTACACCTGCCCGCACTAATGTTGCTTCTCTCTGCTTCTGTTGGCGGTAATGGCTAACCTCTTTAGCTATTTTTTCGTTCTCTACTACTACCAAAGAATCCCCTGCTTCAGGGACACCAGAAATGCCCTGAACCTCTGCTGGCAGTGATGGACCTACCTCCTTTACTGGTTTCCCCCGGTCATTGAACATGGCTCTTACCTTACCATGATGAAGACCACACACGAAATAATCACCTATTTTAAGAGTTCCTTCTTTAACCAGGACAGTAGCTACAGGCCCTCTACCTTTATCCAAACGAGCTTCTATCACTACTCCACGGGCTGGTTTGTCAGGATTTGCCTTAAGTTCTAACATCTCAGCTTGTAATAAAATCAATTCTAACAAATTATCAATCCCCATTCTTTTTTTGGCAGAAATCTCAGCATAAAGTGTGTCTCCTCCCCACTCTTCTGGTGTAAGACCCAGTTTTGATAGCTCTCTTTTCACCCTTTCGGGGTTAGCATTAGGTTTGTCTATTTTATTAATGGCCACCACTATAGGTACCTTTGCCTCTTTGGCATGGTTGATAGCTTCTCGGGTTTGGTCCATTACACCGTCATCTGCTGCCACTACCAATACTACAATATCTGTTACTTGAGCACCTCGTGCGCGCATAGCAGTAAAGGCTTCATGACCAGGTGTGTCTAAAAACACGACATTTCCTTTATCTAGGGTTACATAATAAGCACCTATGTGTTGAGTAATACCACCTGTTTCCATAGAAATGACATTAGTGTGACGGATAGCGTCTAAAAGAGAGGTTTTGCCATGATCCACATGCCCCATTACTGTAACCACAGGTGGTCTAGGTTTCAAATCTTCGGGTTTGTCAGGAATGGGTTTAAGGACATCCTCTTCTACAAAACCTACTTGTTTTACCTCATAATCAAACTCACTAGCTACTAAAGAGGCTGTATCGTAATCTAATGGCTGGTTAATAGTACTCATTACCCCTAAATCCATAAGCTTTTTTATCAACTCTCCTGCCTTTACTCCCATGGCTCGAGCCAATTCACCCACCGTAATGGTTTCTCCCATTTCAACACGGCGCTTAATAGATTTAGGAGGTGCAGTAACAGGTTTTAAAGGTGGTTTTCTTTCCTTCTTTTTGGGCTTGGGTTTGGAAATAGGAATAACCTCTGCAGGATAGACAGCTGAAGATGTTTCTTCGTCTTCTTCAAATATATCTATAACTACTTGCCTATGTCTTTTCTGAGGAATGGATGGTTTTTTTCTTTTTCTTTTTTCTTCAATATCTAAAGCCTCTTCTTTTGACTTTTTCTTTTTAGGTTTTTCTTTCAGGACTTCTTCTGTTTGTATCTTTTCTGCCAACTCTTCTTTGCTAGCTGATACAGGAGTTATTTCTTCTGTTACACTAGGTATTTCTTCCTCAACTTTTTCTTCCTTTTTTTCTTCCTTAATTTGCAAAGCAACCGGCATTTCTTTATCTGGAATTTCAGTAGCAGGAGGTTTTTTTCTTATAATTACCTTTTTAGGTTTTGCTTCTGTGTGTATTTTAGCAAATGCTTCTCTTATTTTAACTACCTCATCTGTGGTAAGAGTGCTCATGTGGTTTTTTACCATGATTCCCAAATCTTCCAGACGATAAAGAAGCTCTTTACTAGATATCTTCAGCTCTTTTGCTAATTGATACACTTTAACTTTAGCCATATTATTCTATTAAGCCTCCTTATATCTTTAATCCTGAGGCTTGAAGATAAAATTTATTCTTCTCCACTTTCGGCCTCTAATTTCACATTTTCTGTCGCTTGAGGTGTAGACATAAATTTTTCGGCAGCAGTAATTAACGCCAGAGCTTTATCTTCCTTAAATCCCAAGCCTTTTAACTCTTCTATTGTGGTTTGGGCCAACTCCTCAGCAGAAACAATTTCGTTTTGAGTTAACAAATCAGCAATTTCTTTAGTCATCCCTTCTACTTTCAATAAACTCTCATATTGTAATCTTTGTATTTCTTTATATCTGCTTTTACTCCGGACATCAAGTTTCCATCCTGTTAATTTAGAAGCCAAACGCACATTTTGTCCCTGTCTACCAATGGCAAGAGAAAGCTGGTCGTCAGGCACAACGATTTCCATCCGTTGTTCCTCTTTATCCATAATTACTTTTAACACCTTTGCTGGGGCAATGGCATTGCATATAAATTTTGCTGGGTCAGGATCCCAATGGACAATATCTATCTTTTCTCCCTTTAACTCTCTTACCACACTTTGAACCCTTGAACCTCTGATACCCACACAAGCCCCAATAGGATCTACATCTGGATCTTGCGAAGTTACCGCGATTTTTGCACGGCTACCAGGCTCGCGAGCTGCATTAATGATTTTAACCACACCTTCACTAATTTCAGGGACTTCCAAAGTAAATAAGGCAATAAGAAAGGCAGGGTGTGTCCTAGAAAGTATAATTTGCGATATTTTACTGTTCTTTCTTACATCCAGTATATAGGCTCTCAATCTATCTCCTCTTTTAAAATTATCTTTACTAGGAATAATCTCTCCCCAGGGTAAAAGTGCTTCTGTCCTTCCCAAATTAACTACAATTCCCTCTTTATCTAATCGTTGGACAATCCCATTTACTACCTCTCCTTTCCTATCTTTGAACTCTTCATATATAATTTCCTCTTCTGCCTCTTTCATCCTTTGAAGAATTACCTGTTTGGCCGCTTGAGCAGCTATTCTCCCAAATTCAGCCATACTCAGTTTTATCCCCACACTATCTCCTAATTCTACCTCTTGATTTAGTTTTTGGGCCTCACTCAAAGTTATTTCTTTTATTGGATTAGTAAGAGTCTCTACCACAGTTTTAAAAAGATAAACTTCTATCTCTCCTTTTTCTTCATTATACACAACCTCAATATCAGCCTGAAGACCATACTTTTTTCTTGCTGCCGAATAAACAGCCTCTTCAATGGTTTTTATTAAAAATCCCCTTTCAATACCTTTATCTTTAGTTAATTGTTCAATAATTCTTTTCAGCTCCATCAGTTAAATACTCCTAAAACTCAAAATTTAAATTTGCCTTTGCAATGTCCTCAAAAGGAATTTCGCGTTCTCCCTTTTCATCCTCAATTTTCACTATTTCATTTTCTAAACCAATTAATTTACCTCTAAATACCTTCTTTCCATCAATGGGCCTGTAAGTTTTAATCTTTACCAATTTCCCTTTATACCTTTCATAATCATTTAGCCCTTTAAGGGGGCGAGTAAGACCTGGAGAAGAAACTTCCAAGGTATAACTAGTATCAATAAAATCTTCCACATCCAAAACAGCACTTAATTGGTAACTTATGGCTGTGCAGTCATCTAAGGTTACTCCCCCAGCCTTATCAATGTATATCCGCAAGACCCAACCTCGTCTTTCTCTTTGAAACTCCACATCAGCCAATTCCAAGCCTTCGTCTTCTAAAATGGGCATAACTAATTTTTCAACTTTTTTTATAATTTTTTCCGTATATAAACTCAAATTCCCCTCTAATAAAAAAGTGGGCAAAAGCCCACTTTAAAAATCAAGCTCTTTGGAGCGGGCAACGGGATTCGAACCCGCGACCACGAGCTTGGGAAGCTCGCACTCTACCACTGAGTTATACCCGCTTGTTTTAAAAATACCACACTGAGCTTAGGTTGTCAATTATTGGAAACTTGGACATTCCCCAAAATTTAGGCGTTAATCTTTAAAAACATTGATGTCTGCCGACAGGCAGGATGAATTAAGGATTTTTGGTGTTCAATAAGTGGAATAAGAAAAAAGCACATTTTAACTTCACCAACCTTCGATTTTTCAGGAGCACGCGGCGCAGCACTGTCAAAGCCGTAAAGGTGCGGAAACGGAAAACGGCGTGCTAAACTAGGGAACAGGCTGCTTAAAGATAATATACATCTGAGTTTTTCAACAAGCTGTTAAAAAAGGAAACTTGGGTTAATTACATTTTCAATAAAATATTTGAATGACTTATTCCTCTTTTTTGCAATTTCAATAGAAAAATTTTTTAAAATCTCTCTCATGAAATCTATTTTAGAATCGAACTTTTTTGGCATTAAATTATAAAATTGCTCTTTTGTAACAGTATCGGTAGTATGAGGGATTTTTTTAATTCCTAGATTTTTTCCCAATTTACTATCTAATCCTGCAAGATACCAGCTTTCTATTTCTTTTATTACTACAAATATTTTATCGTAATCTATACTTTTTATTAATTCTTTAATTTTTTGTTTTTTAGCAACTACATATTGAAAATCGTTAATGTCTGTTACATAAATGTAACTCGCATCTCTTATGTTTTGAATGGATTTAATAAATTTTTCAGTATATTCAAATTTTTTAGATTTTTGGGCATATTTTATAATATTTGTATCATTGTATTTTTTCCTCAATTTTGGTAGTAATATTTCTCGAAAAAACCTTTCATCATCGTCACCTTCAACAAATATGTAAAGCACTCTATAATTCATAATTATGCCCTAAGCAAGTTCTGCACATAAAGTTCTTCAATTCCTATATGTTCTAGGAAGGTCCTAATTTCCTCCTTATCTATTGGGCGAGAAATTTTAGAAAAACCATTTTTATCACGAGAAACGAGTAAGATATTGTCTAAGCCTGCATGCTTTACGATTTCGGGATTATGAGTAGTAACAATAATTTGCTTCTTTTGAGAAGCATCTTTCATCATATCCACTACTTTGGAAATGAGATAAGGATGAATATTTCGCTCTGGTTCTTCAATGATAACTAAAGGTTTTTTCTCAAAATATAAAGCAATAATCAGGGCTGTTATATTTATTGTGCCATCAGAAATCAGAGATGCAGGCAAGTATTGGTTCTTAAAATATGTCTCTTGCAATTTGAAAAGTAAAGACTTGTCTGCAAATTTCTCTACATCGAGATTCTCTACAAATGGCAGAAGGTCTTTTACTAGATTGAAAAGTTTTCTCCTTTTTTCTTTATTTTCTGTAATATTTTTTAGAATAATGGATAGATTACTTCCATCTTCCTCTAATTCAGCCTTTCCAGTAATAGGGGTGGCCTTCTTAGGCAATTTTGGATCAAAATCATATATTGAGGTATCTCTGAAAATTCCTTCCAATAGCCGTATAAGAAAGTCCGATGTCTCAAGGAGGAGGGTACGGTTTGGTAATTTTTCCTCCGGCAAAAATGGTGGAAAGATGTCTTCTTTTTTTAGTAGCACTCTCTCAGGTATATTAAGATCAATCTTTACCTTCCCATTGGTACTAAAAATAATGATCTCTCCATCTCCAAGTATTTCTTTTTCTTTGATTTTTTTCCCTGGTCTATCTAGTCTAACGAATTTACATTTTTGAATTAATTTGTCTTCTGCAATTCTAAAACCAGAGCCTCTCTTATTAAATTTTAAAGCAAATTCGTATATTGTCTCGTATATCCTGGTCCCTATTAAATTTTCCCTAAGTCGTCGAGTCAACAATCCAAACTCTTGAGTAGAAACAACATTTATGGACAACCTCTCAGATGACCCTATGTTAATATTCCGAAGATACTCAACACCTCCCTGCATTGATACCGCATTATTTAATCCAGAACTTACTATATCTCTCAAAAACTCAAAAATATGAACGAAATTAGACTTTCCGGCAGCATTGGGACCAAT
>Ga0190304_1001131_pt1 | contig 12116 bp, 14 predicted proteins | sample 48700712_MG_FD_161670 | JGI IMG/M metagenome (GOLD analysis project Ga0190304, IMG submission 161670) | Hydrothermal vent sediment bacterial communities from Southern Trench, Guaymas Basin, Mexico - 4870-07-1--2_MG | ecosystem: Environmental > Aquatic > Marine > Hydrothermal vents > Sediment ... | reverse complement strand
TTTTTTAATCGCGAACTCTATTAGAGCGAGATTCAATAAAACAAGATCTCCTTTTAAATAATATGTTCTTGCTCCCGATATTTTTGCGGCTCTTTCCAGTTCGGCAAATCTTTCAACTAATTCTGCGTGTCCTTTTAAATCAAAATTGAAATCTCTGATTTTTCCAACTGTTCTGATAATTTCATTTCCATCTTCTGTTGGAGCAACGGGCACATCATCATCTATAATATTTCCAATTTTGTATCTGTAAGCATCTCTTTCATTTTTTAAAAACTGAATCTCTTTATTGAGATTTGAGATTTTTTCATCTATCTTACTTGCTTTAACAATTAAATCCTCTGATTTTTTCCCTTTTGCAATAAGTCTGGAAATTTCATTTTTCTCTTGTCTTAATTTTTGAATTTTATTCAATCTCTCTCTCCACTTATTATCAAATTCAATTACTTTATCAACAACAGAAGGATCTTTAAATCTTTTTTTCTCACTTTCCTTTATTATTTCTGGATTTTCCCTGAATAGTTTAATGTCAAGCATAACTAATATCAATAAAAATACTCTTTAGCAAAAAAGTCAAATATACAAAATCAAATAATATTTTATTATATATTTATTTATGGTACTAGTCAAATATAAAGCTGAATGTCCTTTTTGTTCAACATTACATAGGGGGGAAATAGAAATGGAATACAGAAAAGATAAAAAGTTTAATGTGAGAAAAAACAACAAGAAAGTTCACATATGTAAAAATAAAAAATGCAACAAAGAGTTTGTTGTTGAAGTAGATTCTTATGGAAATGTTGTATCAATGCCTACAAAGAAAGCAGAATCAGAAGGAATATTTCCTTGGGATAAGTTGGCAGAAGGCAAAATAATTGAAATTGTTGATAATTAATTTTTATTTTTATAAACTTAATAAGGATGTTCGGTATTGACAACATTTCTTATACTTCTTATTACTTATGTGTTGATTCTTCAAATTAAAAACTGGAAAGTGTGAAAAATTATTAAATATTTTATTTTTTTAACTATTTATGGATAAAAAGTGGCAAGATAGAGGATACTCATATCAAGAGTTAATTAAGGCATTTGGAAATACTAAATTCGGAAATAAGAAAGATCTTGAGCGAGCTCTTGATAAGCTCCTTGATAGTGGTATTTTGACTGCTGGATGGGAAAGAAGAAAAGGAAAAAATAAATGGAATAGGAAGTTTTATAATCGAGGAGATATATCCGCATACTTTAAAGACTTTTCTCATTGCGCTAAAGGGGATTACCTTATACAAGCATCAAAAACGCTACAGTTATTTGATGATTCTCTAAATTTATCAAAAAGAATATCTAATTTACCAGAATCTCTTAAAAATACTCTTGATGAGATAAACCATTGTGCGCATGCACATATTTACAAAGAGAAGGGGGCTCTTTCAGTTAAAGGAGAATTTGAAAGAAAAATTCCTTACGAAGATATATGGAAAGCGATGTCAGAGATAAAGGATTGCTTACCAGGAAGTGAATTTTATGAGTCCGATATAAGATATTATAATCCACACATGAAAAAGATAGGAATATGCAATCTTCCATGTGATAAATGGGCACCTTTATCTTTTGACCAATGTAAAATGCGGCTTATCTTTAGTATGGATGTTAATGGGAATGCAGATGAAGTTATAATATTTCCAGATTTTAGCGCAGAAATAGAAGAAGATAAGAAAGCTTTGTATTTAAAAATAGGAACTATATCTGCACAATTGCTGGGTATGTTCTTGAATGGTTATTTTCTACCAAACGAAACTATAAGAAATTATAATTTCGCTGTTTGTGAATATAATAGCGGCGATTTGGAACCAAACTACAATATTCAGAGAGTTCCAAAATTTCTTCAGAACGAACTTCTTTATGGATCAAAGCATAAATTTTATAAACCTGATGAAATTCCTCCACACAGTCTCACAGAGGAACACAAATTTTAATCTATAATCTATATTTTTTATTTTGAGTAAGTTTTATTTCTAAAAATTTATAATTGTTCAGAATGTAATCTTGATAAATTTTCTATTATGGACCAAATAGAAAAAGCAGTCAAAATTCTGGAAATCGGTGGAATAATTGCTTATCCAACAGAAACAGTTTATGGATTAGGAGCAAATATTTTCAACGAGTTGGCAATAAGAAGAATTTTTGAAATTAAAAGAAGACCAATAAATAAACCAATTTCTGTTGCAGTGGCGAGTTTTAAAATGTTGGAGAGTATTGCTTGTGTTTCTTTAGAAAATAGAAAAATTATTAGGAAATTGCTTCCTGGACCAATAACAATAATTTTGCCAAAGAAAGAAATTGTTTCATCTTTATTGACTGGAGGAACTGATTTTATTGGAATTAGATTTCCAGAAAACAAAACTGCGAAAGAGATAATTGAAAAAGTTGGGTTTCCAATAACAGCAACATCAGCCAACTTTTCTGGAGAAAAAGAAATCACAGAGGCAAAAGATATAAATCTAAATGTGGATTTTATTGTTAATGGAAACTGCAAATACAAAAAATCTTCAACTATTTTAGACTTGGTTGAAAGGAGAATTTTGAGAGAAGGTGCCGGAATTGAGAAAGTTAGAGAGATTTTATACTTAAAAGAGAAATTAGAAAAATAAGATTATGAGAGAAGAACATTTGATAGAGATAAAAAGATGGGCAGAATTCGTAAGAACCCATAAAAGAGAAGAATGGAAACCACAGATAAAGTCATTAATTGATTCACAAATAATCATTGCGAACAGATTTTATAAAAGATTGGCAAGAACAAATAATGGTAAAGAAAAAATCAAGAAACTGATAGAGAACAGGATAAGAAATATAAAAAAATAAATCTATTATGGCCTTTCCTTTACCTGTTGTAATTTCTGCTTTAGTTCAGAATGATAAAATCCTTCTTATAAAAAGAATTAGAGGAGATTATGTCGGTCTTTTTGGTTTTCCTGGTGGGAAAATTGAAAAAGAAGAACATTTATCTGAAGCAGCAAAAAGAGAAATATTAGAAGAATCTGGAATAGAAGCTTCTTTTAAAAATTATTTAGGATTTGTTTCAGAACATTTAATTGAAAATGGAAAAATTCTCCAACATTTTTTATTGCAGCGAACTTGAGCCAAAAACTACAGAAATTTTAAATGATTCTGGAGGCAAATTAAATTGGTTTCATCTAAATCATCTTTCTAGTTTTAAAGAAAAAATTATTCCCAGTGACTTTCTAATTATTGAAAAAATTGTTAAAAATAAAGAGGGGGACTATTTTAATTGTATTCTTGAAAAATCTGGGGATAACTATTTTCTAAAAAAATTTGAGTCCTTTTAAATAATTTTAATAAATATTATTATACTGTCCGTATTTTTACGGTTTTAAAAAGTATATTTGAATTTAATGAACCGTGTTGCAGCCTTTTAGATCAAGATGGATTATATAAAAATAGTTAGGGAGAGTTTTCCTGAATTACCAGATGCGAGAATCCATTATGAGGGAAGTAAAATTGTTATCTACACAAGAAACAAGAATTTTTTTCTGGTTCAGGATGAGAAGATTAAAGAAATTGTAGAAAAAATAAAGAAAAGAATAGAAATAAGAATAGAACCCGATTCTTTACTTCAAACAGATTTAGCAATTAAGAAAATCAAAGAAATCATCCCAAAAGAAGCAGAAGTTTCGGAAATCTATTTTGAACCAGATTTTTCAAGAGTGATTATAGAGGTTAGACATCCTCAGATTGCAATTGGAGAACGGGGAGAAGTTGTAAGAAGAATTAAAAAAGAAACATTCTGGATTCCTCTAGTTCAAAGAGTTGCGACTCCAAAATCTCCTTATGTAGAAGCAATCAGAAAGACTCTATTTAAATCTTCCAGTTTTAGAAAAAGATTTTTAAATAATATTGGAAAAAAAATTTATTTAACAGAGCCAAAAGAAACGAAATATGCAAGGGTAATTGCTTTAGGGGGTTGCAGAGAGGTTGGAAGAAGCTGTTTTTTATTGCAAACACCAAATTCAAATGTATTGCTTGATTGCGGCATTTCTACTGGAGTTACAGGAGAAGACCAGTACCCGATTTTCTTGCAAGATTTTGATATAGATTCTTTGGATGCAATAGTTCTTAGCCATGCACATTTAGATCATGCAGGTTTTATTCCTTACTTGTATAAAATAGGGTATAAAGGTCCTCTTTACTGCACAGAGCCTACAAGAGAGCTTGCTGCTTTATTGCAAACTGATACAATTCAATTAATGCAAAAAGAAACAGGTAAAAGTTTATATACGAGTTCTGATATAAAGAAAATGATAAAATATGCTATTCCGTTAAAATATAAAGAAGTTACTGATATTACTTCCGATATTAGATTGATTTTTGAAAATGCTGGTCATTTGTTAGGGAGTGCAATTTCTCATTTTAATATTGCAAATGGAAAGGAAAATTTAATTTATACAGGAGATATAAAATATTCTGTTTCAAACCTTCTTGACCCTGCTTTTACACAATTTTTGAGATGCGAAAGTTTAATAATAGAAAGCACTTATGGTGGTCCTAATGATTTAACACCGAGATTGGAAGATGCAGAAAAAGAGTTAATTTCTATTATTGAAGAGACAAGTAAAAGAGGTGGAAAAATATTGATTCCAAGCTTTGCTGTTGGAAGAGGCCAAGAGTTAATGGTTATTTTTGAAAAATATAATATAGACTTGCCAATTTATATTGATGGAATGATTTTTGATGCGAGTTCTATTCATTCAACCTATCCAAAATATCTTGCCTATAATTTGCAAAGGAAGATTATTGATGAAAACAAGAATCCTTTTGAGTCTGATAGATTTATTCATGTTGCAAATTATAGAGAAAGAGAAGATATTTTAGAAGATGAAAATCCCTATATTGTTATTGCGACTTCTGGAATGATGAATGGTGGCCCTATCTTAGAGTATTTAAAGAAGTTTGGTCCTGACAAAAAAAATACATTAATTTTTGTTGGATACCAGGCGCATGGAACCCTCGGGAACAAAATACAGCAAGGATATAAAGAGATAGAATTGCCAAATGGAGAAAAACTCCAGATTAATCTTGAAGTTAGAACTTTGAATGGTCTCTCCGGCCATTCTGATAGAAAACAACTTTTAAATTTTATCGGACATTTGAAAGAGAAACCAAAAAGAGTTCTTGTGGTTCATGGAGAGGAATCAAAAGCTTTAAGTCTTGCAGGTGCTATTCAAAAGATATTCAACATTGAATGTTATGCTCCTATGAATTTGGAGGTATTTAGATTTATATAAAATCGGAAGAGATAATTTAAAAATTAAAATCAAATAAATAATTTTTTAATATTTTATGGCGAGAATGTATGCAAGAAGAAAGGGAAAAAGCAGCTCAAAAAAAATTGTTAGAAATGTTGTTCCAGAATGGCAACCTTTGAAATCAGAAGAATTAATTAAAAAAATTATAGAGCTTAAAAAAGAAGGGAAAACAAATGCAGAGATTGGTTTAATTCTAAGAGATTTTTATGGTGTCCCATCTGTAAAACTCGCAACAGGAAAAAAACTTTCAAAAATTTTAGAGGAACATGGTTTCAAAGAAGAATATCCTGAAGATTTGATGAATCTTTTTAAAAAAGCTATAAATTTGAGAAGGCATTTGAGCAAACACAAAAAAGATTTGCATCATAAGAGAAGTTTGCAACTAATAGAATCAAAAATTAGGAGATTGGGAAAATATTATGTTAGAGAAAAAAAATTGCCAAAGGATTGGGAATATAAACCAGAAGAAGTAGAACTAATTCTCAAATAAAAATTATTTTTTAAAATCTGATTCTACGAATTCAAAAGCTCCTGAAGCAAATTTTGTTTTGCATCTTTTGCATTCCCAAATTCCAAAAGCAATTCTTTTCACAGATTTCTCTCTTGCGCAAACAGGACAATCATATTTTTTCTTAGAATTTCTGTATATTTTGTCATAGTTTTCTCTCAATTTTTTTCCATATCTTGCTCCAAATTTTCCTGATGCACCAACTTTCTTTGTTGCCATAATTGAAATAATTTTATATATTATAAACAAATACAACTTATATTAGGTGTGAAAATGGCAGCAAAGAAAAAAAAGACGGCTAAAAAGTCAACAAAGTCCAAGTCAAAAACAAAAAAGAAAAAATAATTTTTTGTTTTTTTAATTTTATTTTTATTTATCCAACAAACTTTATCTGTTTTGAAACTTCTTTTTCAACAGGCAATGGTTTGAAAGGCATATCTTTTGTTCTATCCTTAATAAATTTTATTAACTCTTGAATTTTCATTCTTTTTACTTTTCCTGTTTCTCTAAACCTCACAGATAAATTTCCTTCCAGCTCTTTTTCTCCAAGAACAACAATTAATGGAACCCAATTTACCTCAGCATCTCTAATTTTTTTCTCAACACTTTCTGCTCTGTCATCTATCTCAACCCTGATTTTTTCTTTTTCCAACTTGTCGGCAATCTCAGTTGCAAATTTTAAATATGAATCTGAGACTGGACATAATCTGATTTGTGTTGGGGAAAGCCATAAAGGAAGAGTAGGATTTTTTCCTTCTTTTTGTTCAATATATGCCTTTTCAAGCAAAGCATACATAACTCTCTCTATTGCACCACTCGGAGAAAGATGTAAAATTATAGGATATTGTTTCTTTCCTTCTTTATCAATATAAGTTATTTCATAATTTTTAGCATTTTCAATGTCAAACTGATCTGTTGTAAGAGTAGCTGCTTTTCCAAGAGCATCAACAAAATTCCATTCATATTTGAATACAAAGTAAAAGAACTTATCTTCCCACATTTCAACAAGTGTTGGCTTACCTATTTTTTTAATTAGGTCATGGACAAATTCTTTATTTTTCTCATAGAAATCCTTTACAATTCTTATTGCGAATTCAAAATCGTTTTCAACAGTTAGGCCAATTCCTTCTTGAATTTCTTTTGAAAGTTCAAATCTTTTTATCATTTCTGATTTTGCTTCTTCCATATCTTTACAGAAAGCATGGCAGTCAGGCATTGTAAAGGACCTCAATCTTTTCAGACCTGCAAGTTCTCCTCTTTGTTCAACTCTAAAACTGTATTTTGTCATCTCGTATAATCTTAGAGGCAAATTTTTGTAAGAAATATTGGCATCGTGAGCTATCAGAAACTGACCAAAACAGGCAGCAAATCTTAAAAAAACTTTTTTATTTGGTGTTTCAATTATATATTGTCTTGCAGGAAACCGATTTAGGTATTTTTTCAATGTTTTATGATTAAAATCATACATTATCGGTGTTTCCACTTCCATTGCTCCATAATTTAGTATTTTCATTGTTACCCATTCCTCAATCAATGATTTAATCAACCTTCCTTTTGGATAAAATCTAAAATTTCCTGGGTCGCTTGCTGGCTCGTAATCTGCAAGTTCAAGTTTTCTCATCAGTTTTATATGCGGAGGCTCTTTATCAACAAGCCTGTTTTTTTGCATTTCATATCTAACTAATTTTTCAAGGTTTTTATATTTTGAAAAATCAAATCCAATCAATTTTCCATCTTCTATTTTTATTTCATTTATTTTCCCATCTATGTCAAAAATATAAAATTTTGATTTTATTGTTTCCTCTTTTTTTAAAGCATCTGGAATTTCTTCTCCTTTTTCCAAGGTGACAACTCTGCTAAGTTCTGCTAAAGGATGTCCTTTGCATTCTAATTCAAAACTTTTGTAAAACCCGAAAGGAGCTTTATAAACATCAAATTCAAGTTTCAATTTTTCTTCCAAATTTTTTTCAATCTCTAAAGCAATATCCTTTGATGCAGGCTTGCTTCCAAAGAGTAAATGAACATAAGGATAAAGCACAATTTTTTTCTCTTTTATCTGATTTGCAACATCTTTAATCTCCTTAAAAGAATTTTCAGCAATTTTTTCAATATTTTCATCTCCTTCCTCAGCAGCCCAGAAAACAACCAAGCATTCCTTAATTTTTCTCTCTTTTTCTTTTGGCATCTCAACATCTTTCAATGCTTTTTTTGTAATTTTATATTCCAGTTTATTTGAGTGGATTAGTAAGAGTTTCATAATAGGTTACAGCAATTATTTTTTATTTATCCAAATACCTAAAAGGCTCTTCCTAAGTTGTAAGGTTTATTCATTAAAAGGAAATCTCTCTCTGCATTTCTGCAAGCAACCATCTGGGCTCATACTTTCATTTGAGAAATATAAACGGCAGGCAGCTAATAAATTATCTGATTTTCCATCATTGTTAATGTCTCCAACAGGAATATTTTCTGGAGAATTTCCTGTTTGAAAATATTTGTTGCATCCTGTGATAAAAGCACTCTCAGGATTTACAGTTTGAGGAAAAGGATTTGTTCCTGTAATAAACATATATCCAAGGGAAACAAGAACTAAGATTGCAAGAGCAATTATAATAACAGAATTTACAGGTAAACTAACTCCTCTTAATCTCATAAATTAGTTTAAATATTTAAATTATCTATGAAGTTTAGAGAAGGAAAAAACAAGTTGTCTTATGTGTTTAAATTACATTTGCTAACTTTAAAAAATTTAAAGTTCATAATACTTGATAAACTTAAAAAAATTAAATAAATATTATGGGACTGAAAGGAGTTTCTTTATCTATTGAAACAATTGTTATAATTGTAATCTGTGTTCTTGTTCTCGTAGTTGTAGTTTTGTTCTTTTCAGGAAGTTTCAATCCACCTGCTTCTGGAATAGGAGAAGAAGCAAAATTGCAGAAAGAATGCAATGAATGGAGATGGCATTTTTATTCTAATGATACATTTAATAATGATACTTATCCAAATCTGTGGAATCAATTTAACAAAGACCCAGAAAAAGCAAGAAAGTATTGTGAAGGTAAAATAGAGGAGTAAGTCTTTTATAAATGGTTCTTTTGTCTAATCCTGGACTTTGAATTATTTTTTATTTTTGCAAAGCAAAAAATGGTACCTTTCTGAAAGAAATTAGTATTTCCTTTTTAAAAGGAAAGGGTTTTCACTAACTAATTTCTCAATTTTTGGCTTAAGCCTTTTTAAATTATTTAATCAATAAAAGGCTTATGGGAAAGAGAATTATTGTTAGGAGAAGGGGTAAAGGAAGTTCAACTTATAGAGCAAAAGGAAAATTAGAATTAAAATTGCCAAAAAAAGAGGGAAAAGCAAAAGTTGTTGATATACAACATGTATCTGCAAGAAATACCCCTGTTGCTAAAATAAAATTTGAAGACGGAACTATAAGTTTTATTCCAGCGCCTGTTGGATTGATGACAGGTCAGATTATAGATATTTCTCCTAATGCTGGTGTTTCTATGGGAAATATTTTACCTCTTGCAAGAATTCCAGAAGGATATTCGGTTTACTGTATTGAATCTAATTATTTGGATGGAGGAAAATTTTGCAAATCTTCAGGCTCTTTTGCAATTGTAAAATCACATGAAAAAGGTTATGCTTTTTTGGAGTTTCCATCAAAAAAAATAAAAAAATTGAGTGGTAACTGTAGGGCAATTATTGGAAAGCCTGCAGGATTTGCAAGAACTACAAAACCATTCTTAAAGGCAGGAAATAAATGGAAAGTAATGAAATCTAGAGGAAAACTTTATCCAAAAACCTCAGGTAGTAGAATGAATCCTGTTGATCATCCTTATGGAGGTAAAACAAAGCCTGGAAGATCAACATCTGTATCAAGAAATGCTCCTCCTGGACAGAAAGTTGGTTCTATTGCTCCAAGAAGGACTGGTAGAAGAAAGAAGTAAGTTTAGAATTTGTAACACAGACAAAAGATTTACAGAATAAAAAGAAATATAAGTGATATAAATACCAATATTATTGTATGTTTCAGTCCAGTAATATATGAACCATCAGTTATTTTACCTATGACAAGACCTGAAAAAATTGACTCTATAATGATAAGATGCTGAAATACAATTTTATATTCTAAAGCTTCAATTGCTTGAAAGGAAGGAATAAAAAAATTAAAAATTACAAAAATAATCCCTAAGAAAACAAAGAAAACAAAGTATAATGAGATTAGTTGTGGGAATAGTTCTGTTCTCCTCTCTCTTTCAAATTCTTTTGTCAAATTTATATAATCATATATATCTTTCATACTTTTACTGATATCTGGACTAAATTCTGAAGATTTCTCTGTTAAGGTAACAATTTTTTCAATGAAATCATTGTTTGCTTTTTTTCTAAAATTTTTTAATGCAAGTACGAAAGGCACCCCCCATTCTATCTGCAAACACATATTTTTTATTAGAGGGGTTAAACTTCCGTAGCATCCTTCTTTACTTTTTCTTATTGCTTCAATTAATGACATTCCACTTGAAGTATTATTGTAAATTTCTTGAAAGAACCTTGGAAATGACTTAATAATATCCATCTTTTTTGCAAATCTATAATAGATAAAACTAATAAAGATCACTAAAACAATGCCCAAAACAAAAACAATGTGATTCATATTCTTATTTTTGTAAGAATAATCAAAAATATTGTTCCTGCTAATGGAACAAAGACATAAGTTATTAATTTTATTAAAAACTTGATTTCAAAAGAAAAAAATACTGTCTCAATTAGAGAGAAAGATGTGAGGATAATTACAATTACAATTGGGGCAATTATAAGAACAACAGTGAATACATCTGCTAAAAAACCCATCATTGAAGTATATTTTTCTTGTCTCTCTCTATAAATACCAATACCTTTCTTAGATTCTTCATTTAAGTAGAGATTTATATTTCCACCAGAGGACATTGTTGATACATATCCTAAAAGAAAATTTCTGAATTTTTCAGATGGTGTTCTAAAGGCAACTTCTTTTACACTTGAAATGACGTCTTTTCCAACAAAGTTAATATATTTGTAAATTCTCTCGCACTCCTTTGCAAACTCTCCAAATTCTTTTGCTTCACCGATATATCTAAACATCTGTCTAGGAGGAACTCCGCTGCTTGCAATGATATTCATATAAGATATCCCTAAAGGCATGTTTCTTTCAATATCTTCTAATTGTTTGTTGTATTTATAAAAAGGATATACATAAAAAATTGTTGCAATTAAACTGGTTAGAGTCATTGTTAGAATTATTGAACTTAGAAATGAAATTATGAAATTAAATTTCCAGAAAATTATAAATAGATAAAGGAAATAGACAAGAAAAATATTGATGGATAAGAAACAATAAAAAAATAGTTTTCCTATGTATTTTTCATAAATGATTGGTAAATTGGATTTTTCAACAAGTTCTTTTAGAGGCAATAGTTTTTTCCCAAAATATTTCGTTCCAAGTTTTCCAAAAAACTGAATTAATTCCTCGTACATAATAACATGAAAATATTTTCATTTAAAGTTCCATATCTAAAATTAATTTAGTCTATCTAAAATCTTTATAAAAGTTTTCTACAATTAATAAATATTAAATATTAAATAATATTTTATTATGATACGAAATCAAATTTTTAAATCTTTTGTTGTAACTTTGATAGCAGTGTTTTTGTTAGCGACACCTGTGATATATGCACAATCACAAGTAAAAATAAAGAGTCTTTTCTTAGTAGGTAAAGGGTTCTCTGTTTCTCCAACAGATCTTTTTGACTTCAAATTAGCAAAAATTGGTATTGCAAGTGTAGAAGCAACTTCTATAAATAATAGTTTAAGAATTGGAATTCTTGAGTTAGATGAAGATAAATATAGAATCAGAAATGTTACAAAAGAGGAAGGTAAAGTTTCAGGATATTTATATTCAAATAAAACAAAGGTTGGTGAATTTGAATTAACTTCAGTAATGAAAGAGAACACAGAAGTTTGGGTTGGCACACTATCTTTAAGTGGAAGTAACTATAACCTTTATATTGTCCAAGGAGTAAGAAAAATTAAACCAGTTGAATTAAAAGATAAGATAGCAGAATATTGTAAAGCAAACAGAAATGATCCAAATTGCAGAGCACGGATGGAAGAATATTGCAAAAACAATCCAAATGATGCAAGATGTAAAGAGATATTTAGAAGATATTGTATTAATAATTCTGAAGATATGCGATGTAGAGAATATATAATAAATTATTGCAGTGAAAATCCAGAAAAAGAAA